>Ga0208483_1000082_pt1 | contig 20320 bp, 21 predicted proteins | sample LakMenE01Jun11ns_FD_150659 | JGI IMG/M metagenome (GOLD analysis project Ga0208483, IMG submission 150659) | Freshwater microbial communities from Lake Mendota, WI - 01JUN2011 deep hole epilimnion ns (SPAdes) | ecosystem: Environmental > Aquatic > Freshwater > Lake > Epilimnion/Euphotic zone ... | reverse complement strand
ATTTTTTATTTTTTATGAAAATAATACAAACTTTTCTCTTTCAAACAGATTTTTTATGAACAAATAAGTAATAAACTATCATTTATTTACCAAAAAATATTTTAGAAAGAAACAAAATTGACACTCAATCAAGAGCTGATTCATATATTAGGAGAACGAGGTTAATTAGTAAGAGTGATTATAATTTAAAGTCTAGATGCACCTAAAAGTATTCATGAAACTGGAAAAAACCCTAAAAACCCTCTCGTCTGGGCAAAAAAACCCAAAAAACCCCAAAAACCCCAAAAAAAAACCAAAAAAAAACCAAAAAACCAAAAAAACCCAAAAAAAACAAAAAAAAAACAAAAAACCACCGGGCTGGGTTAAAAAAAAAACCGGGTTTTTTCCAACCCTGCCAGGATCCGGATCCGCAACACTCTTATTAAGGATGTTTCGTTGTGTATTTCAGTTTTTGTTGGTGCTGGTGGGGGGGAGCAGCCAGGACTCACTCTCAGCCACCATCTCCAGGCTCAAGTTGGTCCAGACCAAGGACCAGCTTCCTTAGTCTCTCTGCTTCTTCAATTGTGTTTTTTGTTTATTGTTTTTGTTTTTCAAGTTGGTCCAGACCAAGGACCAGCTTCCTAAGTCTCTCTGCTTCTTCAGACTCGGCCATCTTGAGCCGCTTATCATTTATCTACACCGTATCCATCTAATATGGAAATATTGTGTTTTTTTTTCTTACCAGTACATACGAGTGTTGCTTTACGTGATATTTCTACATATCTGTGATTTTTTTTTCAAACACTTGTATTTGTGTGATTTTTTTTACTGCCTCCAGTGCCAATATTTGATACAATAAACAGGTGGCCTCTTGCAGGGAAGAATGGCGGCTGATCTGGATTCCCTGATCAGAGTAGGTAGGTACGGTACTGCGAGAATAACTACTTTCAAGTAAGCAACTTACCGTAGTTTTACAACCTTGATATGGTGTATCGAAGCGTACCGTTACTCAGTTTCTTGCAAATAATAATTTTTTGTCACTATGGTTCGGTAGTTTATGATAGAAAAAACCTGATTTGTTCCTTTTTCTGTCGGTTAGAAATGGTAATTTTTGTCGTTTTAAATTTCAAAACATTTTACTTCCTACTGCTGTGCAAGCCCGTCCATCAAAGCTCTCTTTTACATTCGGACCGACTTTTAAATTGTATATGAGTTTAGATTTACCGTGTGTTTCGCCATGTCTGGTTCTTCTTATCGCCTGAAAATCTTTCCCCCAATTAGAACACAGCGTTTGCCCTCACCTTTTTGTTATTCTCTTGTCTAGTGTTGTGGATCCGGATCCGGGATCCGTTGCCTTTTGACTCTGTATCAGGGATCCGGAATGAAAAAAAAATAAAGATCCGGGATCCGGAATGGAAAATTCCGGGATCATAATTCCGAAAGCTTAGCAACAATTTTTGGGTTAAAAATACTTACATTCTTTGATGCGGATCCGGATCCGTGATGTCTTGAATATATCGGGGGATTATTCTATGGCGCGGAATAGCCGTGAACATTCCCGGAGCATTACGCCAACCAACCAGGTGGGGTAACGTTACGTCAGTCGCAAGGTGGTAAGGATGAAGCTCTACTGGATCGCAATACGACAACCAACCAAAAATGAACCAACCAGTTATAGGTACGAGGTACATCCAAGATCAAATTGAAAACAATACAATGTTTTTCGGGGCTTCCAGTGGTCTCCCTCTTGTTTAATCCGGATCCGTACCAAAATACCATGTCGGATCCACTTGAGTCAAATTAATGCGGAGTCGAGTACGGTTTAGAGACACCTAGTATCACAGATGAAAGCAGGATTCTGGGTCTGCATTTAAAATACTGATCCGGATCTAGGTGTAAAATTGAATGGAGAATGAAGAAATCGTATTTGAAAATGACAAAAGTTTAAAAGGGGGATATTTTTGGATTTTTTTCCCAGGACTTTATTAAACACTGCTTCATCTACTAGTTAGAAATTTATTGTGAGCCACAGTCGTTTAACGCTTGTCACATTCAGAGGGCGAGGGAGAGGGAGAGGCAGAGGACGACCCAGAGGCAGATCTGGTAAGACTGGAATCACCAGAGGCGGAGCCGGAATCACCAGAAGCGGTCTCCCCCTTGGAACAACCAGGACAGGCACACGCACACGAGGAGGATTCCAAGCAACTAGAGACAGACCCAGAGGTAAATATTTTTTTTGTTCAGCTTTTCAGAGTTTTCAGTGGCATAGAAATTGGCAATTTTTAATATTCGGGTTTGGGTTTGGAGGACTTAAATTCTAGATATTTGTTGGTGATTTGGGATTAAAATGTATCCTTAGCCTTATTTTGCTGGATCAAGTTTTTATTCTAATCCAGTGTTGCGGATCCGGATCAGTTGGATCCGTATATTTTTGGGCATTCTGGATCCGGATCCGGATCCAGTAGTACGAGATACTGATCCGGATCCGGATCTTTCTACTATAAATCAAAAATAGTAAGAAAAAAAGTCATATTCCTTACTTTTTTGTGACTTCTTTATGACTTTATCATTGAAAAACAATGTAAATGTAGCAAAAAAAATTAGAAAAACAATAAATTTTTATGTACCATCTTTTTGAAGGTCATTGACGAACAGAGCAAGGTCCTGATCCGGAACCGGATCCGAATCCAGATCTGTAAGTCAGAGGTACGGTCCGCGGATCCGGATCCGTACCAAAATGTCACGGATCCGGAACACTGTGCTAATCTCGGATCCGCATCAAAGAATTTATGTACTTTAACCCCAAAAATAGTTTCTAAGCTCTAGGAAATATGATCCGTGCTGTTTATTCCGGATCCCGGATCCGGATTCTGACTTTTTACCCATCCCGGATTCCGGATCCCGGATCCAGGGGGTCCAAAAGGCACCGGATCCCGGATTCGGATCCGCAACACTGCAATTTTCCAAAAATTATATAACTTTTTACCTCTTTTTTCTAAAGCTACGGTACCTCGTTATAATCAGAGTCCTGGTTCCTGATCATGCTCTTCACGGACATACCGAAGGTGACACGGCTCGCACAGTTCGCTCTCACCTCCTCGCACCAGCGCAGGGAAGGTGGACAGCAGCCGGCGTTCAAATCACTCTCACCTCTGTTTTTTTAGGTTTCAATACGTTTATTTCAATATTCACGAGAATAAGGTTTTTTTTAAATTTTTTTCATTTTTACAACATCATACATTGTTATGGTGGCGCATAGTGATTCAATCCTGAGAAAAAGAAAAAACATAGAATAGAAAAAATACAGTAAAAATGGTGAACGGGGTACAATACAAAAAAACATTCGGAAGTTGATAGATAAACAAGATAATGATACGCCAGAGCGAGGGGGAGGCCAAATATTTTTGCAGAAAAAGACGTAATTGTGGATATAAGACTAATCGACAACAATTCCATAAAAAAAAGTTTATATTATACTGGGTTTTGGAGAGAATAAAGAAAATCCAGTGGGTCCTGTGTAACCACCGTATAATGCACAGACGACATTTTTTATTAGAAAGTGGAACCGGTTTTCCGTTAACGGGTGGAGTTACGAAGGAGGGGGGGGTAGTGACGCTTCTATTTGCCGCGTAAAAGTTGCAAATTATTTTTTTCTCCGGCGGCAGACGGGAGTGCAATTGGAAAAAGTTTTTGAGAAACGGGAGTTTAGCATTTAAAGTGTATCCGTGAATATGGAGAGAGAGCAGGAACAATTAGTTCCTGCGGTAGTACGGGGGGGCGTTACGCCCTCCCTGCATCTTGCTGTCATTCTTCCCAGTGTTGACCGGGTTGTTGCGCCACTTTCCGCCGCCGCCAGGATGGGCGATCTTGTAGGCCACGTGGGAGGACGGGCGAGAACTGCCTACAGGGTAAATGAACCCACGCCAGTAGAAGGTCTTCTTTCTCGACCCGGCCGGACGAGCTGAAACAGAAGAAACGGCAGAGACGGATTTCTCTAGGTGTTCATGTAAACTTTCTCGTACCAGGCAGAGATTTCTATGAGCTGTCTACCTAGCGAACCCGGGCCGTCTTCTCTAAGAATGGGAGTGAGAGGAATGGTTTTCACATTTCTGATTAGGGAGCTGACCTTTTCAACACTGAAACACCAGTTTATTGCGTACAGGGAGCTACCAACGTTGTGGAGATGGTTTGCGGATCCTAGCAGCAAGAGAGAGCCTACCGGGATCTGGTTTCTACCCAGTATCTCCGCCGCCAGCTCCACCAGCTCGTCCAGGGACCCGTCCTCCAACCTAGAGATGGCAACACAGCTGCTTCCCTTGCTGAGGGTAGGTAGAAAGTTTTGGTCAGAAAAGATTAGGATAGGGGGTGCCCCTCCCTCCCCTGTAGCAAGTATGCTGTGCGGTTTCTCACAAATGATGCACAACAAAGTGGCGGGATCGTAGCTGAGAGAAATATTCTGATTAACAGTAATGTTGTTGCTACTCATCCTGGTTCCACGGAAGGTTTTTAAGACTTCCGTGTCACCAGTGCAGTTGAAGGATCCGACCGGGTAAATATTCGTATTCGTACTGGATCCGGATTCCGACGAGATGTCGGCGTTCGTAACCGTGTGATTAAACATAGCGGCGGCCCTAGCGGATTTACACTGTTGAAAAGTCAATAAGAAGACACAAAAATGACACAACAGTAGGAATCAAATCAATGTTTTTTTACTATTTTGCTGGATGATAGAAGGATCCGGATCCGGAAGGTCCAAAAACATATGGATCCCACGGATCCGGATATCGGATCCGGATCCGCAACACTGGTATTGTTGCTCAGCAAATCGCTTTATCTATCTTTAAATGCATATTTTTTCTAGAATCTGTTCTGGATGCTGGCTGTGGGTTTTTTGGGTGGGTTTTTTAATGCCAACCCTGATTATTACGTAAAGAAAAAAATTTCAAGGGACACCATTGAGAGCCTGCAGATTTCCAAGTCTCTTCTGGAGGAGGAGTTTGTGAGGACCAAGGATCAGCTGCTAGGCAGGGCCGCCCTTCGCTAAACTTTAACTCCCTTTTTGATCTCTATGGGATTTTGGTCTTTTGGACTAAATCGAACTGGACCTTGTCACCAGGGTAGGGGATCCGTATCACTTAAATACGGATCCGGATCCAGTCTTTCACATTGGTGCGGATCCGGATCCAATAACAATGCTAAACCGGATCCGCAACCCTGCTTGTTAAGTCATGCATCAACGTTTAGAACCATCCGATTTAGATGCTATTGCAATACCGGGTACCCGTGGACATTCTTTCTTACAGGTTGTGAACTACGAATTTATATTTTCCTGGTCGTCCTTCTGTCTCAAATAATTTATATTTTGAATGATCAGCTCTCTGCATCCGTGAGTTGTATTTTTGTTACTGTTATCGAATGGGTCCTTTACTTAGAATTGACCAGAGAAGAGCCCCATCTGTCAACTAACAGCCAGGTGAGGAAAATATTTTTGCGATAAAAATAATGATATTTTGGGGGATATATCTAATGATATTTTTGGAGTACAGTACCAGTACCGGATGTTGGCAAAGTTACCGTACATGTAACATGGCACGTTTTTTCTGCTTTAAATCTTGTTAAATATTTTTAAAAAAAGGTGTGGCCAATCCCATCCTACTTCGAAGTAACGTAGCCCGTCAGTAATATGAATTTACACCTCTATACCAACAGACGGCATGAGGCATTAGACACGGTACTTACTCTTCTCTACATTCCTAGGATCCGGCAGTGCAGGAGGTCATGGCAGCTCTTGGCTCCAAACTACTGTAGAGGCTGCAGAGCAGACTTCCAGGTACTTGCCATCAGAGTTGCGGTTCCGCATTCATCTGTTGCATATCCGAATCCAGCAGTTACAAAAATTGTATAGGTATCTTGGATCCGGCTCCCTGGTGTCATGTTTAGTCAGTTTATATTTTCACATATCAGCAATTTTAATGCCTGGATCCGGTTCCGGATTCGTTTCCATATTTTCCTATTCAGATCGCGGAACCGAATTGGTATCCAGCAACTCATGTGATTTCAGATCCAGATCTTGGTTTTTACCGTTTTTATTCCCTTTCTTATTTATCAAGGAAATTATTTAATAAATATGGTAGGTACCAGTACCAAACATATGACGGTACCTGTTTCTTTAGACAAAAAAAACCTTCCCCGAGCACAAGATGCAAGATGTTTAAAGAGTGGTACCATTGGAATCAAAGAGGTCATTGTCCGGGAAAATAATTGTAATAATGCCGGCTATTGTATTTGCAATGTTGCGGATCCGGGATCCGGTGCCTTTTTGACCTCTGGATTCGTCCGGGATCAGGGAGGGATATAAAGTAAGAATCCGGATCCGAGATGGGTAAAAAGTAAGGATCCGGATCCGGGATCCGGGATGAACAACCCGGATCGTATTTCCTAGAGCTTATAAACCATTTTTGGGGTTAAAATAAACATACCGGATCTGCAGTACTGTGTATTTGTGAATTGTTGTTGCTTAGGTTAGGATTTCTAATTCACAGGAACCCACCTGTCATAACTCCATCTTTGTTCAGGAACCAAGTGGAGCAGATCCGAGTTCTGGAGTCAGCCCTTCAGACTGCCAATCAGGGTAAGAAACGCTGTAGAACACAAAAACAGAAGGCCAATGTTGCAGTGTTGTGGATCCGGAATGATTTTTTTCGAATCCGTATCCGGACCTTACTTTTTAGTTGGTTTCGGATCCGGATCCTGTTTGGGATCCTACATAAATTTTTTCTATTATTCTTAACAAAATTTCATCTTTTTACTACCGTCTTCGTAAGGTTGCTTAATTTGACGATATATAAGCTTGTTAGGTACATAAAAAAAGAAATTAACATTTTTTAATCGAGTATTTTTGTTGAGAAATTGTCAAATTTTATCAGCTTTTCGGAGTAGTTTTACTTCAAATTCATTTCGGATCCGGAGTTGCCCGTATCCGGATCCGGAATAAGTTTTCCAGATCCGTATCTTGCCAAAAGTTCGGGCCCCACCGATTCCGGATCCACAACACTGCAGTGAAGAACAGAAGGCCAGTGCTGTGCACCTGGAATGATTTGCACGGATCCGGATCCCACTTTTCATGAAGTATTGGTTCCCGATGCGGCCTTTGACCAAAGAAGTAATGAAATTGTAGACCGTATCCTATGCGACAACCCTGGTTTAAACATAGTTACGGTACCTAAAAAGAGGAATAGCTTTACATGGCCAGGCTGATTATGGTCAATACCAGTACTAGGCTTTTCATATTGATCATAACTAGCCCAGCCTTCTAAAAAATAGCGATTTTCCCTTATGCGATTTCTCTTTTATATAAGTAGGTACTTCTATTTCTTCTTACAGACCACTAATCATACATGTTTTTAGCAGCGTTGGACAAGCAGTCGGATCATGAGTACGTAAGCTGGCAGAACGAGCAGCTCAAGGTTGATAAAGAATGGAATTATTCATAGAGGACTAGGCTTTCTTGCAATCCAACTATTCGGATCCTCCTCCACTCCTTCCCCCTTCTCATCCGCCAGCAAGTTGGCTCTCTTTCTCAGTCTTTTTGTGTGTCGCCGATCGAGCTTAGGGGGGAGGGGGGCCAGGGGGCTTTTTTAAGAGCCAAATCATATGCCCGCGAGAAAAGCCTGGTCTTCTACTGTATATGGTATGTGATAGGTTGCGTTCTTAATGTCTCAACCTAACGATATGTTTGCATTGCATAGTTTTTTTTTAAACTGAACTTATGTGTTTCAAAGGCCACCTACAGTACAAAGCAAAATAGTTGAAAGGGTTCAAGTTTAACTATGAAAGATAACCTCTTTAGAGTTTCGAAAAAGAATACTTAAAGCTTTTTAGCCGGTAAAAAATAGAGATAATTTTCTCTTGATTGTTGTGATTTTTGTAGGAAAAGGTGGATGAAATGGCCGCAAAGCTGGCTGCTGTGGAGAAAGAGAGTGGAGAACAGCTGACAGCTCTCCAGGAGGAGAATCTAAACCTGAAGCAGAGGCTCCAGGTACCTTAGATGTCTTGGGGAACCAATTTCCAGCCTTTCACAAAGGTTTTTGTACCTACATAGGCAGTGTTGGCGGATCCGGATCCGTAGGACCCGTATGTTTTTGGGCTTCCTGGATCCGGATCCGGATCCGTTAGTCAGAGGTACGAATGTCAATGACGAAAATAGCAGGATCCGGAGCTGGCCTCGGAGCCGGACCCGGATTCGGATCCATCAGTCAGGGGCGCGGATCCGGATCCGCACCAAAGTGTCACAGGCCGACTGCTGCGAAGGGACACACACACACTTGAAAGTTCTTTTGTTACGTTTGAGTTGTTGATTTACGGTATGCACCTTTTCTTTCATTTATTTGCTTCTCAACCACCATCGCGTTCCAGTGATCATAAAACAGGAGGTATAACGAGACAAGTCTGAATTGTGAATTTTGATGGAATTGTTGAACGTGCAGGTTGGGGCCGAGCACTACAAGAAGCTGGCGCTGGAGAAGGCCCAGCCTGTGAGCTGCAGCTGCCAGAGCTACCTCCAGCAGATCCAGATGTTGAGCGTCGAGGTGAGAGACTTGCTAAGCAGGGTTGTTGATCCGGATCCGTAATTAATTGACCTCCTGGATCCGGATCAGTAATTTTCTGAAATACGGCTTTGGATCCTTGCTAATCAAAGATTCAAAGAAATTTAAGAAAGAAAGTTAATTATTTCTCATTTTAATGGTTTAGTACCGTACCAATTTGACAACGTGTTTTTTTTTAATGGCTACAACTACAGCAACGACCAGGTAGGATCCGGAGCCATAATTAATTGGCATACTGGATCCGGATCAGTAATCCAAGGATTACGGATCCGCGGACCCGGAAACCGAACAAAACATTGACGGATCCAGATCACTGGTTTTGATGGCAATATTTTTTTTTTAATTTAATGTAGTAAGCCATTGACTTGGCATGTCTGAACATGGTTAACAATAACCGAACGTGGTAAACATGGGGATCTATCAGGTTTTTTTCCCTTCTTCATAAGAAACATTGTACTTTTGCCACCTGAAGCTTTCTTCAAAATCATATACTTTGCTATAATTTGGAGCCCTTAGTCCCCGCCTGTAGTTTTCAGAAGCTTGTTTGACTTGTCCCGTTTTTTCTTCTTCTGATAACTCGCATAAAGCTGTACTGATAAGGTTTCCAGCTATTGCAGCTGTTTAACTGTTGCACTGTTGCACAACTGTAAATGGGGGTGGGGAACGAAAATAAACCGTCTTGTACAATTGCTGCCTGCTGACTCTTTATTAAATTAAATGTCATTACGCAGCCCCCCCCCCTCACGAGACCCGAGAAATTTTCAAATCTTTTTTATTTTGCTAATGAAATCACCTGGTGCGGTAGTGCAGTACAATTATTGAGGAAAATTTAGATTATAACCAGTTTTGCGGATGCGGATCCGGATCCACCGGTTCCACGTGTTTTGGGCCTCCTGGATCCGGATCCATTAGTCAGAGGTATGGATCCGGATCCGGATACTTTAATCATTAAGATTAAGCAAAAATAGTAAGAAAAACCTTGATTTCTACTGTTTTGGCACTTGTGACATCTTTTTGACTTTTTACCGTTGAAAAATAATGTAGAAGTACCTTCAAAAAGTAATAGGTATGCAAAAAAACTTTTTTTTTTAATTATTTTTTTGTTGGCATCTTGATGGTCAATCCGGATCCGGATCCATTAGTCAGAGGCATGGATCCCCGGATCCGGATTCACACCAAAATGTCATGGATCCGCAACACTGGTTATTACTAATGATGTGCAATGAAACCTGGTAAAAAAGTTGGCGATTTTTTTTGCCAAGCTGGAAATTGGATTTTCTGCTACAGTTCTCATACCCATGTACGAAACTTGTCTAGGTGCGGACTCTTCGTGACGAGCTGCAGGAGGGTCGGGAGGAGTCCAGGCTGAGCCTTCACGAGCTGAGGGAGGCCGTTCTGGCCTCCGAGCTGCAGAGCCTCACCTCCTCAGCAGACACCACCTACAGCGGGGACAGCAACATGGATAGCATCAGGTGGCTACACTTGAGCTGAAAGAATTCGGTTGTTTAAAGGGACTGTCTCATGAGATAGATTTCAAAACTTTTGACCAAAATATAAAGAACTTGGCCTTACAAAGGGACGCGACTGGTGTTTGAATTTTTTAGGGGCTCCAATGATTTTATAGTGCAAAAAGTTTAATTATTGCGGTTAATGCCAGTTTCTGTTGGCTTAATAATGGTTTGCTGCTTATTTTTGCTAGTTCCACTAATTACAAGTGGAATATAATTGAATAGGGCTGAATGTAAAGTTGCTTGCCGCTTGCATCTTATTATTCTGAATCGGCGTAATATTAGTATCAAGTAAAAAAATTGGCGTATGTTGTGCACGCTCCATAAAATCTTGTATTAGGCCTGCGGTGCGCCAAGTGGTATTAACTGATGTGCAAATAACAATACGACAGAGAGTTGCAGTTCTCCCGGTGCTCGGATATTGGCTTACACAAAACCGACGCTGCCTCTGATTGGTTGCTTATAAAACGACACTACCTTGGTAAGAAAGGCTTGCCGGGACACCACCTACAGCGGGGACTGCAACATGGACAGCATCAGGTGGGGCTGGACTTGGGGTCTGAATACGTAAGCAGAGCCCATATAAACCAGTGTTGCGGATCCAAGACATTTTGGTAGGTACGGATCCGGATCCGCGGATCCATCCCTTTGACAAATGTTTCCGGATCCGGATACTGCTATTTTCGTCATTGACCTTCAAGACGCCAACAGAAAACTAATAAAAAAAAGTTTTTATGCATATTACTTTTTGAAGGTACATTTACATAATTTTTCAAAGATAAAAAGTCAAAAAGACGTCACAAAACAGTAGGAATCATGGTATTTTTACTATTTTTGTTTGATGATAAAAGGATCCGGATCCGTACCTCAGACTTACGGATCCGGATCTAGGAGGCAGATTCCGGAGCCAGGAGGTAAAAGATAAAAGTCACAAAGAAGTCACAAAACAGTTGGAATCAGTGTTTTTCTAACTATTTATGCTTAATGATGGAAGGATTCGGATCCGTTCATCTGACTAATGGATCCGGATCCGGGAGGCTCAAAAACAAAAGGATCCTCCTACGGATACAGATCCGCAACACTGCTTTTTGTATCTCGTCTTCGGTGTGCGAGTCAAATGCCAGCTGAAACCTGTTTCTGTATTCTGTTTGGCAGGATTCGCTCCAACATGGAGCAGACTGGAGCTCGGCCCAGGCATCCCGCCATTGCTCTCTCTGCTATTCCTCAGCCCGGCACTCAGGAATGCGGATCGTTTTTTTTCGAAATCCGGATAAGTTTACCATCTGGCGTCGTACTGAGAGCCAAGATGCAACTGCAGTAATTTTGAGAATCATTAGATACGACTGTGTTAAAGAGTTAAAGCACTGATTCGCGCATCTCCGACGTAACAGGTTCTGGTGCTAAGCAATCGTTCGATTACCATTGAAGTAACTCAAGTAAGCACTGGTAACACAGGAGGAGAATATAATAAATATTCTGTATGTCGTTATCGGACATAAGTGTAAATAAAACCGCTAGAATAAAGGGGGGGGGGAGGAATTATGTGCAAAAGTCTAATTGCTACGTTTCTGTTTATTCTCCTCATGGTTCTTCTATTGTGACATATTTGTGGATCGGTACTTTTAATACATAAGACCTTTTTTAAGACAACCCAGTTTCTAGAAATCCTGATCTACGGTCCCTATCTAATTTGATTTTTGTTTCCGTCCCTAAAAAAATATTTTTTTGCATTGCAAGCCTATTTAGACTTCTACCCCGTAGTTCAGGCCTCATAATTGCTTATTCCGAAATGTCTCGCAAATCCCTGCCTGCAGACTCCTCCCGTCAACATTCCGTCTGGGAGGCAGAGTCCGGAGAGCGGAACAGCCAGGAGGCAGAGTCCAGAAGGCAGCCTGCCGGTGCCGCTCCAGCCGGAGAAAGTGGAACCTGCTGTGGCTCAGAGGACCGATAGGTGAGAACTCCTTCCTTGCTGTTTTCATTCTAAATTCTTTACAAGCTTTTGAATTTAGAACCTCGTCTAGTATTATGATACGAGCAGAAGTCAGGGCTCGAATCCGGATCCATGCTATTCAAAGAATCGCTTCCGGCCAGACCGAGGTTTTTGATGACTTGTAAACGAGAAAAAACTTGCAATTGCAGTTTTTATTAATTATTTTTTTCTTCAGAAAACAATATGTACAAGTTCCATAAGCCTCCAGCCTTTTACAGAGAACAGTCCGCTCTTCATAGCATTGTGTGCGGGATTTTGGATCCGGAATGATTTAGTCCGATCCAGTTACTGCCCCTAAACTGGCCAAGGGTTGGATTAGGTCTCGTATCCGGATACGGATGTGGAACAATTATTCCGGATCCGAGTAGACTGTTTATGGGGAACCCTTTTCCATCCCCGGATCCGAATCCACGGGGCAGATTTGCTACTTTGAAAATTAAAGTAGGGCTATAAATGGCCACAGAAGAAGGGTAATGGTTGATAAAAATTTCTGCTATTCCATCGTCAGAACCTGTAATTAATGTGACGCATTTCGAGAAGACATGTAGAAATATCTTTGTTTTAGGGGTCATAGGAGTGACAAGCAGGAGTGTATGCTATGCGGCGCCAATTATAGGTAACCGACCGCATACGGCGTCAGCCAGTGTTGTGGATCAGTGTCATTATAATGTCGACCCGGATCCGGATCCGACTTCCCATTTTGATGTCGATCCGGATACGTATCCTTCACATGTTTTAAAAATGCTGGGAAATAAGAAAAAATTCCCAGCAGCGCCAGTTTATGTTTTATGATATTCGTTTAGCTTTACATTTGGTTAAAATGGATCGGCCGAAAAGATGTCGATCCGACCGGATCCGTGACCAAAAATACAGGTATCAACCGTTTCCAAAAGTTTCTGTCAATGACGGTGAATACAGATTCGTGTCATGGACTACGACACTTACTCAGCCAATGATGCAATCGGAAAGGTCTGTGAACTAGTAGGGATGCTCCGAATGCATAAACTTCTTCATCATAAATTTTGTTTTTAAAATGAATCAAGTATAAAAAGATGACAGCTTTTCTTGACATACTGCAGAAATTTTTGTCCCGCAAAAAACAAATGAGGCATCTTTTGTTTCTCATTAGCAATATGTCAGCAGCGGATTTTCAGTTAGCATACAAGCCATACATAACTTGTCTTTGTTGTTTAAGTTTTCCATGGTTGATTGACTTTGTATCAGTTTTGTGGATTATCTTTTTTCAAAGATAAAATGTCATAAAGAAGTCACAAAACAGTTGGAATCAAGTTTTTTTTACAAATTTTGCTTGGTGATAGAGGGATCCAGATCCGGATCCGTATATTCTCGTACTAATGGATCCGAATCCGCAACACTGCTTTGTATTTTAAGTCGCAAATTGCTTTACGCCTTGCCTAAACACCACGCACGCTGTCGTTTTCGGGTGAATATAGTGCATACAGTATGTGAAGACTTTGTGCAGGTTTAACTGATCGATTGTAACCCAAATTTATAATTTCCTATCAAGAAGGTGTGACTGATCGATTGTAACCCAAACGTATAATTTATTATAAAAGAAGTGATTGGTTGCGTACCTGGATATCTCAGCATATGAATAGTGTTTTCCTACCTTATACCTTACAAATCAATGTTGTGGAACCGTAACTTTTTATTACGGTTCCGGTTCCGGTTCTGACTTTTGAAAAGTTATGGTTCCGGTTCCGGTTCCGGTACCTACTTTTGAAAAAGTTACGGTTCCGGTTCCGGTTCCAGCTCCATATCTAGACCATAAAAAGCAATTTAAAAAAAAACTTTGGATTTTTTTTTTTACTTTTTACTTAGTAAGCTGTTTTACAAGGAAAAAGTTCATGAATTTCAACAAATTTATGCTAAAATGTGAATGAAAAAAATGTTTAATGAAGGGAATCAAATACATAATTTGATGTCTAGTTCCGGTTCCGGAACCGTAATTAATTACGGTTCCGGTTCCGGTTCCGACTTTTTAACAAGTTACGGTTCCGGTTACGGTTCCGGTTCCACTAGTCAAAACGTTACGGTTCCTACGGTTCCGGTTCCGGTTCCACAACACTGCAAATCATTCATATTATTCATTTAGTACGAATCGATCCTACATTTTAACATGTCTTTTTATTACTTTATAATGTTTAGGTGTACGTTGACCTCAATCCACTGCTATTGGCGCCATTTGGTCAGCGTCCAGCCAGCTTTAGCGAGAGCCTGAACATGTCTGTCTCTGCCACAGGTAGGCAGGCTTGCGGTTCTGCTTTACTGCGATCCAGATTTCTCTTTTTACTGTGATGCGCATTCGGATCCGCATCCCGCCCCTCAGCAAAGTGATGCAAGTCTGCGACCACTGGTCTGCACAGCTCCATTTTGAGCATCCGCGCCTCTATTCGGAGCGTGCGCGGCACTCCATTGGTTCCATTTTGAGCATCTGGATTTCCTGAATTTTGACTTCATTGCGGATCCGGATCCAGGTTTTCATTATGATGCGTATCCGAACATCCAGATCCAGCTTCTCAAATAATGAGGATCTGGGCCGGCATGTAGGAAATCAAACTTTTATAGCTTGCAGATTTCCTGTGGGACCGTTGCTACTCCGCTGTACGGAATCTGTCATTGGTGTAGTAGTAACTAGTAAGATGCGTGCTAAATGTCGTTAGGTGAAGTACCGTATATGCTCTGTTATAAGTTGAATTTTAAAACAATTTTGTGTGCGATATTCAACAGTGCTTCATCTGCCGCCCCTCTGGAGTGTTGTGGATCCGTAAATATTTCTTTCGGATCCGGATCCCGGTTCATAATGCTGAATTACGTATCCGGATCCAAGAGGCCTATTAAATAGAGACTCATCCGGATCCGGGATTCGGACCCTATCTAGATATTTTGGAGGCCATTGATAAAAATGTGTTGCCAAATAGTAGAAAATCATACTATAAATTATTGAACTTTTCTCCAAAATTTCGTGAATCTTTGTAAAAATTAAGGATCCAGGAATTGCCGATCCACCGGATCCGTATCCGCAACACTTAAGTATCCATCCCGGAATTATAAGTAAGGATTTTTGAGCATCAGTATCCGTTATTTAAAGTTAACAATAAAGAAATAGGTACTGTATGTATTATCGAAGCTTAAAATTTAAATTTTTTCGGGTCCTCTTTATCGCCTTTTGCTACACTTGGGGTGGGTGTAGGGGAGGAGGCGATCTGTCCCTTCTAAAAAAACGCTCAAAATGCTCAAAATACTTTTCTTTGATGAACGATCGATCTGTGTGACATATCTGGAACCTGATGATTTTTTGAATGTTCAACTGTGAGCTTGATGAGGTTTTTGAACTATATGTTTTGATGTGGTACGGTACCATATGTGACAGATTAAATTGTTCTTTGTATGTGGAATCGTTATGTCTGCGTGGCTGACAGTCTTTGATACCCTGCATGTGATTTTAATAAATATATTATGGCGCTGTCTGTGATTGGTTTGATTGTTTTGTTCAGGTGGTACCGTGATGTCTGGTTGGCTGCCCATCTTTGACACTCTTCATGGCATCAGGGGCGAGATTAACCTCATCATTAAGGTACCTAACGTGGATATATTTGTTCTGATACTGATCCTGAAAGGGAGATTTTTGTTGGTGTTGATTTTTTTATTACTTTATTCAACTCTGCTTCATCTGCCGCCCCTCAGATTCCACTGTGTCGGAGGATGCTGGGATCTGTTGCGAATTTAGCATTGGCTAGATCTCATTCACTCGTCTCTTCCACTATTCGGCTAGATCTTACCCAGCTCGGCTAGATCTCATCCCCCTGGGCTAGGTCTCATCCACAATCGGCTAGATCTTATCCTCCTCGGCAAGATCTCATCCTCATTCTGATCCTGTTCCGCATAAATTTTGGTTATCCGGAAAGGGAGGGGTGGGGTACCGTATATGATTTGCCGTTGGGCTTTCTTAAACCAAAACCATAAACTTTCTGTTATCCAAGATTTTTGTGTTAATTAACTTTTCTAGGATGAGCTCTTTTCGGATCTGAACAAGTTTCGACAGTCATCCTGCGGTGTTCAGTTCTTCTGCGGTAAGCTGCCACATAATAATTTATTTAGTTCCGTCCGTGTTGTGGATCCGGATATGCATTGGTTTTGGTCAGCTTTATAAGGATCTGGATTTAGGGGGCCAAAAATGACCAAAAAATTTAAAAAATTATGAAAAATTTTATGCTTTGAAGTGCTGGATGTTCTCTTTTGATGGATGAAAAAAATTGATTTTTTTTAACTGTGTTTTTTTACATTTTTTGGTCATCGAAATTCTAGATCCCGGAACCGGATCCGGATCCGTAATGAGAGTTCCGATCCGAAATATCGTCGAAGGGCGAACCATTCTCTTTGCAAAGTGCATCGAGAGAGTCGGATTTTACAGGAGTTTTTGCTAATTGAAGAAAATAAGGAGTAATCTTTTCATCGTTGAGGCGTTCGAATTTTTTAACAAGGGAAAGTTCTTCCTTAAGTTCAATTTCCACTATATTTGAAAGTTGTTGCTCCTTTTCGAAGATCAGATTACAATTCCCATTGTAATTTTCTTTCAAAATTGATATTTCTGTCCGAATTTTATTCTTTTGTATTTTTTTGTTTTAAAAAAGTTGGACTGAAATGAAAGCGTTGCATTTTTCAGAATGATGGCGAACGTCTCAAAGAAAACATCAAGAGGGCATTCGAGTTCGAGATTCTCAAAAAATTCGAGCGGAGGAAGACGACCGATTTCCTGGTTCAGATCGTTTAACAGGACGTCGACAGCGGCTACCGTTTCCAGAAAATTGCCATTTTGGGCTCCAGTTGTCTTTAAGTTTTGTATAGAGTCGACTTTTTGCATTAAGTTACCAATCTGTGCAGTTAAAAGATTTTTTTCCTCAATTGTGAAAGTTTCCACTATCCGGGCATGATTTAAGTAGGTATCTACAGTATAGCGTGAATAAGAAGAATAGGCTCAAGTGAGGAATCTTTAAGTATGACGTCATTAATTTTTTGAGGATGTTTTTTCGAAGTACTTTTGAAGCACAAGCTTATTTGTTTGTGATCCAGAAGTTTACTACTTAAGGCATGTGGAATAGTGGAATTTTTACAGTCCTTTATTAAAATTTCCGAAATGAGAAAAAAGTCCAATCTGGATCGATTCCGATTGTTTAAAATGTTAGGAATGAAAGTAAAGTCCCTCTTTTCTGGGTTGAAGAAACGGTACGGATCAACCAAATTTAAACTACTGGCAATAGTGGCAATTTTTTGGGATCTACGTTTGCTCGGTATACTGGCCATGTTTATTTGTTTATAACATCAATGTTTACAGGGGCTGGATTGGAATCCATTGTGGCATTCCAATCCCCGCCGAGTATGATAGATTTTTTGTTTAAGTTTCGAATGTCTAATTTAAGATTGTCAAAGAATTCAAGCTCGTCTCTGTTGGGTCCGTAAACCGAGCCAAGAACAAATCGATAGTTGTCAATTGAAATATCTAGGAGCAAATAGTTATCATCAAAGTCATGTAATGTATTATGGATAATGTATACAAGCGACGATTTTAATAGGATACCTACACCTCTACTAGAAGATTTAGAATTATAAATAAACTTGTACCCTTTCAGCAAGAACTTTTTTTCAAGGTCATGTAACGCAGCAGATTGTTTTATACTACATATTAAGCCGGATATCACTGACTAGTACAATATCGTTTAATCCTTTCGTAAGAGCTAAATTTTTTTTATCAGTTTTTTATTTTTTGACGATATGTTAAGAGAGAGGCAGTTCTGCGCAGTAATGGTCAGAGAGGGAAAATGTTTTTTTGAGTTATTTTCAACTATGTTTACATTATCATTTAAGACATCAACGACGATATTAACTGGCCAGAGTTACTGAGAGAGCATAGGGGGGCTCAGCAGATTAGCTCATATCACTGCAGTCCCTCGCGGCGCTGTCCGCCGCGTCGGGGAGGACAGCGCTGAGGGGGATCTTGCAGGTGTCAGTGTCCCGGATCCACTTCCCTTCGCCGTCTTTCTTATGAAAGCCGGCGAATTGAAGTCCTTCCGATTCCGCTCTGACCATCACTATTTCACCCGGGAATTTTGAGAGCAAGGTCTGTCTGTATTTCTCAGCCTCGGTCCTAATGCCGGGGGGGAGGGACATTGACGCGCGGATTTTGCATTTCTCCCGGATGGTGCGTTCAAAATGGATCCTAGCGCCGCGGTCCGGAAACTCCAGTTTGACGGTAACAATTCCGTCGGGCACCTATCCATGTATAAGGTTATTTATGGTACCGTCAATTCGGGTAACTTCGTCAGTTTTCAAACACAGATAGGCTTTCTTCTCAAAAAATCATTTTGGTATAGTAGGCCTTTTTTCTTTTCCGTAGATGTGCAAAATGGGCCTAGGTTCTAGATCCCTTTAAAAGATGTTTAAGCAAGACCGGGAAGGTTAAACTCCAAGGGAATAACTTCGTCACCCCCCTTTTTTCTACTTGCTTTAAAGTTGTATAACTTCGTCACCCCCTTCTTGTTACTGTATGTAAAAATAACCTATTGCTTGGAGGGTAAGATGGTCACCCTGAGGGCACTTAATTCACAAAGTATCAGTTCTTCATCTATATATTTGCCAATTCAAAAAAATTCCGAGTTGGAACATCGGATAGCAGTGTTGCGGATCTGGTATGTTTATCCTGGGATCCCGGATCCGAATTTTTCCATCCCGGATCCCGGATCCAAGGTCAAAAATACAGTATTCCTGATCCGCATCAAAGAATTTAAATATTTTTAACCCCCCAAAAAAATTTCTAATCTCTCGGAAATATGATCCGTGATGTTCATCCCGGATCGGGATCTCGGATCCGGATCTTGTTTTTTTACCCATGCCGGATCTCTCAGATCCAGGGGGTCAAAAAGGCACCGGATCCCGGATCCGTCTGTCTGTGTTTGCAGATGAGGGCATCAGCCTGAGCATCATCTCTCAGCGTCGGATGTCGGCCATCTTTGACAGGCGGATTGCCAACAGTGCGCTGGAGCGGCGGCTTTCCGGCGGCAAAACCCACACCGCCCACAGGGACAGGGTCTCCATAGGTCAGTCTCCCGGATCCAGGCTTTTTGCTAAATTCGCGTCTCTGGATCCTCAGACCTTGCCGGAATCAGGATCCAATTTAGAGCCGAAAAACCACCGGTCCTCGTGTTGTTGTGCAGGTACCGGCAGGGGCGTACCTAGGATTTTGCCGGGGGGATGCACATTTTTGGCTGACCTAGCCCCCCCCCCTGATCTGGATCCGGAACCGGATCCGCATCAAGATTTCGAGCTGGATCCGTATTGTTGTCTAATTTATAATTATGTTGAGGTAAACAAACTTGCATTTTTTTCTTGTTGCCCACATGGCCGGTGGGGGATGCACAGGGGGGGGAGGGGGGGATTGTGCATCCCCCCTGGGTACGCCCCTGGGTACCGGTATATCTAGGTGCTTAGCGGCGGCGCTGCTCTCTACCCGTCAGTCATTGGCTCATCCATCTGCTTTGCAAGTACATTTAAGAACTCATTCTGGGAGAAACCGTACAGCTGCGCGCAGTGTTACAAGTCTTTTGCCCAGTCATCTGCGTTGCAACGACATTTAAGAATTCATTCTGGGGAGAAACCTTACAGCTGCTAACAGTGACTTTGAACACTGGGAGCATCTGTAAGGTTTCTCCCCATAATGAAATCTTAAATCTACTTGCAAACCAGATGACTGTGTAAAATGATTTTGAACAATGGGAGCTGCTGTGAGGTTTCTCCCCAGGCCAGAATGAATTCCTAAATGTGCTTCCAACGTAGATAATTGAGCAAATGACCTTATACACCGGTAGCAGCTGTAAGGTTTCTCTCCAGAATGAATTCTTACAGTAAATGTCTTTGCATCTTACCTAAGCGGGCAAATGTCTTTAAACCCTGGAAGCAGCTGTATAAATTAACAAAGAACATGTGACTGAAAAAAAGTTGTTAATGCGCCTGTTTGCACAAGATTGTTTCATTACCAAGAAGCCAAAGAGCAGAATACGAAAGAGGTCCTCTGAACAAATGTGCCCTCCCACTCAGAAGTGACACATTAAAACTAAAATAAAAAGGTAATATAAAACTACAGTTTTCAGAGGCTGTTTGGATATGAAACCAACATCATATAATTGGTCATTGAAACCAGCCACATTTTCTTAATCAAAACA
>Ga0208483_1000081_pt1 | contig 20332 bp, 20 predicted proteins | sample LakMenE01Jun11ns_FD_150659 | JGI IMG/M metagenome (GOLD analysis project Ga0208483, IMG submission 150659) | Freshwater microbial communities from Lake Mendota, WI - 01JUN2011 deep hole epilimnion ns (SPAdes) | ecosystem: Environmental > Aquatic > Freshwater > Lake > Epilimnion/Euphotic zone ... | reverse complement strand
CTATGCGGTGGGCATTACGCCAATTGGGAAATGTGGGCATTGGCTGCACCCATGCAAAGTCATATGCCACTTGTGGCTATTTACAAACGACTGAGTAATCCGTATTTCGATCGCAAGATGCGTGAATCGCGCAAGAAATACGGGATGCAATTGGTTTCAACACGCGCAACCAAAGAGTACTTGGAAGAGCACCAAGGCGAGCTCATGGGAATGGTCTTCGCTGTGGATCAATCGCCCGCCGATCCGAAGAAGTGTGTTTGGATTAAATTCCTGGGCATTGAAACTCCAGCTTATTTCGGCGCTGAGAAATATGCGAAGGATTTGAACCTGCCAGTTGTATTCGGACACCTTCATAAAGTAAAGAGAGGATATTACGAATCTCACTTTGAAGTGCTAACGGAAAGCCCTAGAGATTTCGAAGTAGGTGGACTTATTCAATTGGCGAATGATCGGGTGGCAGCCGATATCTGTAAAGAGCCTTACTTGTGGTTGTGGACCCACAAACGTTGGAAACACAAGGACAAGAAGCCGAAGGAACAGCAATAAAATGGGACGTTCGGGAGGGAAATTAAAAAAAAATGAACTCTCTCTTGTTCCTTTCAGAATAATGCGTATATTTGCAGCCCTATTTTTAGGGACGAAAATTAGACGACTATGAACCGCATTAAGGAACTTGAAAGCAGAATTAACCCAATCGCAGAATACCCAAAATTCTCTGCAGGTGATACCATTTCTGTAACGTATAAAATTATTGAAGGAGCGAAAGAGCGTCTTCAAACATTCTCTGGAGTAGTAATCCAAAGAAGAGGAACAGGTTCAACAGAAACCTTTACCGTTCGCAAAATGTCGAACAGTGTTGGTGTCGAGCGTATCTTCCCAATTGCTTCACCATTCATTGATAAAATTGAAGTGAACAAACGTGGTAAAGTGCGTCGTGCGCGTATCTTCTACTTGCGCAGCCTTACCGGTAAAGCAAGTCGTATCCAAGAAAGAAAATACTTCGGCCCAGTGGCGAAATAATAATACTTTGATAGAGTATAGATTAGGGTTCTTCGGAACCCTTTTTTATTTTCTTGTGAAACACCTTTCGTAGAAACTTTGCTGAGGCAACAGTAAATCAAAAACGCCCTTCCGTTGAAGAGCGTTTTCGATTCCTTAACCAAAACCTACACCCGATTGGGTGAACCTTACTGCCTTAACGAATTCCAACTTTGTTAAATTGTGTGAATAAGAAAAAATTATCTTTCACGTGCATTGAATTATTTTCGAAGTATGAATAATGAAAAAAATCCGTCACTGGCTCATCTCATTGGTTGCGTGGAAGAATTTCACAACGCATTCAGAATTCCAGTCAGAAAAACACCAACAGGTGAATTGGAAGAACGCGAATACACTTTGCGTTTCAATTTAATGAAGGAAGAGAACGAAGAGTATCTCGAAGCCGCTCAGAATGGCGATATCGTTGAAATAGCAGATGCGTTAGGAGATATGCTTTACATCCTCTGCGGGACAATGAATGCACATGGTCTGCACGAGCAAATGGGAGAGATATTCGCAGAGATTCAACGCAGCAACATGAGCAAGCTTGATGATAATGGAGAGCCAATCTACCGTGAAGACGGAAAGGTGATGAAGAGCAGTAATTATTTCAAACCGAATATTGCAAAGTTCTTAAAATAGAATAGCCCCGTTGTTGCTATCTTTGCACCTCATTTTTCACTATGTTAAACATCTCTTTACCCGATGGTAGCGTTCGTTCTGTAGAAGAAGGTACTTCTGCAATGCAATTGGCTGCTCAAATTAGCGAAGGTCTTGCACGTAATGTGCTTGCCGCAGAAGTCAACGGAGTAGTGGTAGACGCCTCGCGTCCGCTTCCCGATAATGCTACGGTAAAGTTGCTCACATGGAACGATGAAAATGGAAAGTCCACTATGTGGCACAGCTCTGCCCACCTTATGGCTGAAGCATTGGAAGTTCTTTACCCTGGTGTGAAGTTGGCCATTGGTCCGCCTATTGAAAACGGATTTTATTACGATGTAGATTTCGAAGGAAAGCCGTTCACCCAAGAAGATTTTTCGAAGGTGGAAAAATTAATGTTGGAATTGGCGCGTCAGAAGAACGAATTCGTTCGCAAGGAAGTGTCGAAAGCCGATGCGATTTCTTACTTCACAGAGAAGGGAGATCAGTACAAATTAGAATTGATTGAAGGACTTCAGGACGGAGAAATTACGTTTTATACTCAAGGAAATTTCACCGACTTATGTCGCGGCCCGCATATTCCAAACACCGGATTCATAAAGGCTGCGAAGCTTATGAATGTTGCCGGTGCTTATTGGAGAGGCGACGAAAAAAATAAAATGTTGACTCGTGTTTATGCCATCACTTTTCCGAAAGCAGCTGAACTAGAAGAATATTTGGTTCAGGTGGAAGAAGCGAAAAAACGTGATCACAGAAAACTCGGAAAGGAAATGGGATTGTTCCATTTCTCTCAGCGCGTGGGAAGCGGTTTACCACTTTGGTTGCCGAAAGGAACCGACTTGCGTACGCGATTGCAAAACTTCTTGACTGTAGCTCAGAAAAAAGCAGGATATCAGCCAGTAATTACTCCGCACATAGGTTCGAAAGAATTGTATGAAACCAGCGGTCACTGGGCGAAATACGGCGCAGACAGTTTTCAGCCAATACACACTCCGCAAGAAGGAGAGATGTATATGTTGAAGCCCATGAACTGTCCACATCACTGCGAAATCTACAACGCAGAGCCGCGCAGCTATAAAGATTTACCATTGCGTTTTTCTGAGTTCGGTACTGTTTATCGCTACGAACAAACAGGAGAGTTGCATGGTTTGACGCGTGTACGTGGATTTACCCAAGATGATGCGCATATTTTCTGCACGCCTGACCAAGTGAAGGAAGAAATTGGAAAAGTAATTGACTTGGTTCTTTACATTTTCAAGACCTTGAATTTCCATGATTTCTTGGCGCAAGTATCGCTTCGTGATCCAATTAACCGTGAGAAATACATTGGGTCGGACGAGAATTGGGAGAAAGCGGAATTGGCTATTCAGGAAGTAGCGAATGAGAAAGGACTTCGCACAGTGGTTGAATACGGTGAAGCTGCCTTCTACGGACCGAAGTTAGATTTCATGGTTCGCGATGCCATTGGAAGAAAGTGGCAATTGGGTACTGTGCAATTGGATTACAATCTTCCGGAACGTTTCCAATTGGAGTATACGGGATCGGACAACCAGAAGCACAGACCTGTTATGATTCACCGCGCGCCGTTCGGAAGTATGGAGCGTTTTGTGGCGATTTTAATTGAGCACTGCGCAGGACAATTCCCATTGTGGTTGTCACCAGAGCAAGTAAGAATTTTACCCGTTAGCGAGAAATACAACGAATACGCAAAAAAAGTAGCAAATACGCTAGAAATTTCCGATATTCGCGCCCTCGTTGACGATACTAACGAGAAAGTGGGAAAGAAAATACGTGAAGCGGAGCTTGCAAAAGTGACCTACATGTTGGTGGTTGGTGAGACTGAAATGCTAGCAAACTCAGTATCTGCGCGCAAAAAAGGCGAAGGAGATTTGGGTGTATTTAGTGTTGAAGATTTCGCTACTATGGTGAACGATGAAGTGGCTAACATGTTGAAAGAAATTTAATAAACAAGGAGGAAATATCATAAAGCGCGAGATGAGAGGCAGACGCATCTTTGAACCAGAACACAAAATTAACGATCGCATTACAGCAGCCGAGGTACGCTTGGTAGGTGAGAATGTTGAAGTTGGAGTGTATTCTAGAGAAAAGGCATTAAAACTGGCTCAAGATTTAGAGGCAGATCTCGTAGAGATTTCGCCAAATGCCGTTCCACCGGTTTGTAGAATCATTGACTACCGCAAGTTTCTGTATGATCAGAAAAAGAAGCAGAAGGAGATGAAGGCGAAGCAGGTGAACGTAACTGTAAAAGAAATTCGTTTCGGTCCTAACACGGATGATCACGATTTTCAATTTAAGTTGAAGCACGCGCAAGAGTTCTTGAAAGAGGGAAGTAAGGTAAGAGCTTATGTTTTCTTCAAAGGACGTTCCATTGTTTTTAAAGAGAGAGGAGAAATATTGTTGTTGAAATTCGTTCAAGAACTTGAAGAGTTAGGAACTCCAGAGTTGTTGCCGAAATTAGAAGGGAAGAAAATGTTTGTTGTGATAAATCCAAAAAAGAAATAATTCTAACACCTAAATAAAATGCCAAAGGCGAAAACAAAATCCGGCGCTAAGAAGCGTTTCCAGGTTACTGGATCCGGTAAGATTAAGCGTAAGCATGCGTACAAAAGTCACATCTTGACCAAGAAGGGCACTAAGCAAAAGCGCAACTTGACAAAGACTGGTTATGTAAACCCATCTGACGAGAAATCGATTAAGGCGCAGTTGCTTGTAGCCTAATGTTCATTCATTAAATAAGCAAGGTAAAGTTTAACCCGGTGAAAGGTCTTAAGTTCGAAAGAACACCTTAGCCTAAAAACAAAAAGTTATGCCACGCAGTAAAAACGCAGTCGCCAGTAGAGCCAGAAGAAGAAAAGTTCTTAAAATGGCAAAAGGTTATTTCGGTTCACGTAAAAACGTTTGGACAGTAGCCAAAAACTCAGTAGAAAAAGCATTATGTTATGCTTACATCGGACGTAAACTTCGCAAGCGCGATTTCCGTTCTTTGTGGATTGCTCGTATCAACGCCGGTGCTCGTCAGCACGGAATGTCATACAGCGCATTCATGGGACAAATTCACGCACACGGAGTTGAATTGAACCGTAAGGTTCTTGCAGACTTGGCAATGAATCACCCAGAGGCGTTCAAAGCAGTAGCAGAGCGTGTAAAAAAATAATTTCTTTTATTAGAAATAGGAAAGCCCTCTTCGGAGGGCTTTTCCTTTTACAGCAAAGCTGATGACGGCTTTGCCGATGACACTTTGTGATGACCGCTTCGCGGAACGTCATCAATCGCAGATTGTCATCACGACCAGTCGTGTCATCCTTCGAAGAAGGTCATCACAACGTGTTGTGTCATCACGACTTGTCGTGTCATCCCTCGAAGAGGGTCATCACAACGTGTTGTGTCATCCGTTAGGTGATTTATTCGTAAATTAAAGGTTGATGATTATAGGCATTTGCTTATTTTTATTGAATGAAATTACACCCTCACTTATTTTTAGTTGTTTGCGGAATTGCATTATTCTCCTGCGGTGGACAACAAGACGCTACTCAGCCAACAGCGGTAGCTCCTGCAGCTACTCCGGCGCCAGATTCTGTTATTGAAGAGAAGCCACAAACAAAGGAAGAACGTATTCAGGAGATTAAGTTGTGGTATGCTCAAGCTAAGAAAAATGCAAGTTCGAATTGTAAGAAAGTTAATGTTCCAAAGAATGATAATGTCGATGAATCAATATGTAATAGGTGTGTGATTAATGATTCAATTGTTGTTATTTCTATTACCGACATTATTGGAGATGGTGCTATGAGCTTTGATTACTATTTCTACAACGGGAGATTGTTTTGTTATGAAGAGGATTCCGAGTCGAGTGGTTATATCGAAACGACAACATTGTTTTACAGCGCAAATGGGGATCTGATTAATGGTTCTGAGTCATTGCAAGATGATTGGGATAATAAATCTTTTAAAGGCAGGGAAATAAAGAAAATTGAAGATTATTCGAAGAGCCATCTTGGTTTTTTGGAATTAGCCAACAACATTCTTCTAAATAATAAAGCAAAATAAAACAATACAAAATGAAATTTCCTGTAATTACTTTGCTATCGATTGGTTTGATCTTATTCTCCTGCGGTGGACAGCAAGATGCTCCTCAACCAGCAGCGGTAGCTCCTGCAGCTACTCCCGCGCCAGCTCCTGTTGTTGAAGAGAAGCCACAAACAAAAGAGGAGCGCATTCAAGAGATTAAACTTTGGTATTCCGAGATTCAAAAAATTGGAATGCAGAATTGCGAGGCGAAGAAGCGTGTGAAGTACGAGGGGTTTGACCCAGAGTCTGAACAAATGCCTTTCGATCAAATTGTAAAGACCTGTAAGCTAGATGCGAGCTATGAATTAATTCGTGGCGATTTCAGCGGTTATGAATGGGGCTATCAACTTACCATTTATAAAAAGGATGGTAAGATATTTTTTGTTCTTGTCACTGGTGGTGGCGAAGGCAATACCTTTGAAAAGCGATTCTATTGTGACAGAAATGAGAACCTAATAGAACTTTTAGAAAACTACACGGAAGGTGGGGAAGAGGTTCAAGGATCTGATAAATCGAGGAAATGGGATCCATCTAAACCCGGAATTCAGGACAACATCGCTGACTATATGACCGATGTGAATTTCGTTATAACAGGTAAATAGTATTTATGTAAACGCTGTAGAAATCGAAAAGAATTGAATTGTTTGAAATGAAAGAGTGGAATATGAAAAATAGAATATTGTTATTTGTGCTTGCTGTAGCGTCGTCTGTTGTTTGCGCTCAGCCGAGCAAGGAAACGCCTTTGACTTTCGTTCAAGAGATGCCTAAATATCCGGGTGGTGAAAAAGCATTGTATGAATTTTTATACAACAACATAACCTACCCTGAGCAAGAAAAGACTCAGAACATTGAAGGAACGGTGTATGTGAATTTTGTGGTTGAGAAGGATGGGTCGACCTCGAATTTCACAGTTACCCGAGGAGTTCAAGGAGGCAGTGGATTGGATAGAGAAGCATTGAATGCATGTAAGAAACTGGGCAGGTTTTTTCCTGGAAGCCAAAATGGAACTCCTCAACGCGTATTCTTGACCATACCCATTAAGTTCACTTTGGCGGATGATGAAGAAGAAGTGAAATTGAGTAAAATGGAATTGTGGCAAATTCAAATCGACGGCAAGTACATATGCACCACGCTCTTGGAAATGACTGAAGCGCAGAAGTCTGGTGATACAGAGAAGATGAGTAAACTTTCGGCTGATTTTGAGATAAAGGCAACTGCTCTTGAAAAGAGATATGCCAAAGGAAGCATTCAAGAAAAAGAATTAGAGCGAATCGTCCAACCGTGCCTAGACGAGGCAACTAAATCCATGTCGGGAGAGTAACACTTTGCAGAAGTATTAATTAATTTATTGTTTTATGAAAAACACACTTCTCCTTATCGCATTCGGATTAATTTCTGTGTTGGGAATTAGCCAAACAAATGAAGATCCTGTAATGACGTTCGCTCAGAAAATGCCCACTTACCCTGAGGGTGAAGAGACTTTATATAATTTATTGTATCAAAACGTCACGTATCCAGAGTTGGAGAAATCAATGAACATAGAGGGAACCGTGTTTATTCGATTTGTTGTAGAGAAAGATGGAACACCGACCCAATTCAAAGTTGAACGCGGGGTTTTGGGGGGAGCAGGGTTAGACAGTGCGGCTCTTTTCGCTTGCAAGCAATTAGGGAAATTCAATCCGGGAACACAAGACGGAGTTCCTCAACGTGTGTACTTGACTATACCCGTTAAGTTCACTTTGGAAGACGATGCACCTGTTGCAGAACTCCAATTGACTGCAAAGGAGCTGAAGGAAATTGAGAATGATGCCAAGTATATATGCGAAATGATTAATGATATAGTAGATCTCCAAGTGGCAGGGGATACGATTAAAGTCAATGCTCTTAGCAAAACATTTGAACCAAAGATGGCTGAGCTTCAGAAGAAATATCCGAAGGGCAGTGTGTTCGAGAAAAAGCTTGAAGAGTTCGTGAAGCCCTGCATGGAGGAGGCAATGAAAAGATTTCCCAATGAACAGTCGGAAGTGCAGGAGGAAATAAAGTTATCGAACCGAGAGATCAAAAGAATAAAAAAAGACGGCAAATACATCTGTGATATGGTGTTCAAATTGGTTGAAGCTCAAAAATCGAACGACCAAAGTAAAGTTGAGAAATTAACTGCAGAGTTTGATAAAAAAGCAGCAGCCCTTAAAAAGAAATATCCTGAAGGCAGCGCCAAAGAAGATCGATTAGAGGATATCGTTAAACCTTGCCTGGAAGAAGCCATGAAAGCCGCAATGGGAAATTAATCTCATCGGCTTGGCCGTCATCCGCTAAGCGGTCATCACAACGTGTTGTGTCATCGCAAATTGTTGCGTCATCAATCGTAGATTGTCATCACAACTCGTTGTGTAGTTATTCAACAACTATTTCATCACAAAACAACCAACTCGGTTCGCCTACGGCGTCGTGCCATTCCGGACAAGGACCGTTGTTTATGCCAATGACTTTGATGTACCGAGCGACATTAACTTGTCCTATCCCGAAGCTCAGTTGATCAACAAGTTCTCCTGATGTTTGCTCTTCAATGTTCGGCTTCATGGTAGCGACTTTGTCCCATTTAATCCCATCCATGCTCTTATAAACTTCAACGGCTTTCGGACGGAAGATCCAAGCGTTCGCGTAATGAAACCAACGCGTAGTCACATGCTCGAACGGCTTCACATCGCCCAAGTCAATGATCACTTCCATGTTCTTGCCCTGAACGCCTTGCCAAATGCCGTCTCTGAAATTCGCGGTGCCAATGCGTCCGTCTACCAAGGCATTCTCACCACCACCCGGATAATAGACACTTGGCGTGTAGGATAGGGTTACTTTCTTACCTGTTGCGAGGTTTGAAGTGTATACGCGTGATTCATTGAAAAAACCAGTGCTCCAAGGAAAGTAATATTCAAAGTTTAGCGTGGTGTAGCGTTCACTTACAATGATCGGTTTGCTGTAGGTCTGGATGGTTTCTTCTTGGTTTTTTCTGTAGTTAACAATGACTAAACTGTTCGTGCTTGTCACCGCTCGAACTTCTACCTCACCATTAGGCAATACTTGTGATCGGAAATTCAAAGGAACATCTGGAAATCCGTATTTAATGTTCAACTGATCCAAGCGTTCGTAGTTCTTTTGAACTCGAGCCGCAAAGGCTTCGTAATCGCGTTTCTTCGGTGCGGTCCACAACACTTCACTCAACGCCAACAATCGTGGAAACACTTTGCTGTCCACAAGCTCTTGTGGTGCTCTTTCCGTCCACATATTTCCTTCCGCCCCACGAATGTATTGGGCTTCTTCTAGGGTCAATTCTGCAGGAAGCGGATTGAAGTTGTAGACCTTTTCCATATTAATGTTGTCGAGACCATAGTCTAAATAACAATGCGAGGTCGGACTCATAACCACACCGTGCTTTTGCTTCGCGGCAGCAATGCCACCTTCCATGCCTCTCCAACTTTGAATCATGGCGTCGGCAGGAATTCCTCCTTCTAAAATTTCATCCCATCCAATGATCTGTCTTCCTTTTGTATTCAGGTATTTCGCCATTTCTTCAATCAACCACGTTTGCAATTGCGGTTCATTTTTCAATCCGTGATCGTGCATGCGCTTCTGACATTTATCGCAATGCTCCCAACGAAACTTCGGCGCTTCGTCTCCGCCAATGTGAATGTACTTGCTCGGAAACAACGCGCAGACTTCGTCCATCACATCTTTCAAAAACTGAACAGTGCTGTCGTTACCTGCACAATAAATGTCTTTGAACACGCCCCATTCCGTTTCAACCGGAATGCTTTCTCCAGTGCAGCTGAGCCACGGATAGGCGCTAATGGCAGCAACCGAATGACCGGGCATTTCAATTTCAGGAATAATGGTCACATGTCTGGCTTGGGCATAAGCAACAATGTCTTTGATCTGCTCTTGGGTGTAATAACCTTCACTCACGTGATTGCCGAACTTGTCCATGCGGTAAGAACCCAAGCGCGTAAGCTCAGGATATTTCTTAATCTCAATGCGCCATCCTTGGTCTTCGGTCAAGTGCCAATGCAGGACATTCATTTTGTAAAAGGCCAATGCGTCTATGTACTTCTTCACGGTAGCAACATCCATGAAATGTCTTCCGCAGTCGAGTAGCATACCACGGTGCGGAAAGGCCGGTGCATCTGAAATATCCATACACGGAATTTCAAAAGCGGAAAACGATTCATTCGTCTTGAAATACTTTGGCAACAATTGCTTCAAGGTCTGCATGCCGCGAGAAATGCCTTCTTCCGTGGCGGATGTTAATCGAATCTCATTTTCCCGAACGGTTAAGTAGTAGGCTTCGGTATTGGAAGGGATGTTTTTTGTAAGTTGGAAAATTACTTTTTTAGGTTCACGTTTTTCAACGCCTTGATTTGAAACTTCAATAACTGTTTCAGGTTCGTTTTCCTTCAACCAGGCATTGAAAAGATCTACTTCTTGATTGCATAAGCCTTGAAATTCTGCGCGTGTGCCTGCCGTCCAAAGAAATCCTTTGCCGTGGACATAGGCAATGCTCGTAGGTATTGGAAGTAGGGTTTCAACTTGCGCGAATGCTGAAATGCCTTTCAACATAAAAACAACAAGAAGCGTTTTGAAAATGTGTTTCATACAAGAAGTTTATCGTTCGAAATATTCATGCGCTGCAACAAGTGCTTTCAATGCAGCGGTTTCAGTTCTTAATCTATTCGCGCCCAAAGACAGCGCAGGTTCTTGATTCGCGAGGGCAATTTCATTTTTCGAAAAGTCACCTTCCGGTCCAATGAAAATGGAAAGGCTCTCGTGCTTTTCTTTCCAGGTTGAAAGTTGAATTTTCTGTCCGTCTTCGCAATGCGCCAACAACTTTTTGCCGGGTGCTTGCATCCAAGCTTCGTTAAATTTTATGTCGAAATTCAATTGCGGAAGAGTGAACTGCATGCTTTGTTTCATGGCGGAAACTGCTACACGCTCTATTCGCTCTGGCTTCATGCGAACACGTTCGGAATGTTCACACACCAGGAAGGTAATGCTGCGAATGCCAATCTCCACGGCCTTTTCCACAAACCACTCAATGCGATCTGAATTTTTCGTAGGTGCAACAAAAAGGTGAATCATTGGATTGTTGGAAGGAACCGTTTCTCTTTTCAAGGTGGTGAGCACGCAGTGCTTGTCGCTCTTGTCTAACTGCACTTCAACACGTTCCCCCATTCCATTGGTGAAGGTGAGTGTTTCTCCTTCGCGAAGACGCAAAACTTTAATGTGACGACTTTCCTCTTCGTTCAATTTCCACGTGCCGTCGGGTATTTCAGGTGAAAAGAATAACATTGGAGCAAGTTAAGAAGGAAGCCGACAGGAATTGCCTAATTTTGCCTAGCAAATTTTATTTATATGCCAAACATTTCATCGAAGGCTGTATCTATGCCTTCTTCACCTATTCGCAAGCTGGTTCCATTTTCAGAAGCAGCGAAAGCAGCAGGTAAAACTGTCTACCACTTGAACATTGGTCAGCCCGATATTGAGACTCCTGAAATTGTGCGTGAGAAAATGAAGGCGCTCGATATAAAGGTGATCGAGTACAGCAATTCAGATGGAATTGGTTCATACAAAAAAGGGCTGACAGGTTATTACGCTTCGAAAGACATTGCGTTAACTCCGCAGCAGTTGATGATTACCACAGGTGGTTCAGAAGCATTGATTTTTACGTTCATGACATGCATGAATCTAGGCGACGAAGTAATTATTCCAGAACCGTTCTATGCAAACTACAACGGCTTCGCAGTAATGGCAGGTGTGAATGTGGTTCCTGTTACTTCATACATTGAAACAGGATTTGCACTTCCTCCGATTTCAGCATTCGAAGAAAAAATTACTCCAAAGACAAAGGCAATCGTGATTTGCAATCCAGGTAATCCAACTGGATATTTATATTCGAAAGAAGAGCTTGAGCAATTACGCGATTTGGTTATTAAGCACGATTTGTTCTTGATAGCAGATGAGGTGTATCGTGAGTTTATGTATGACGGTGCGGTACCGCATTCAGTCATGAATTTGGAAGGACTTGACAATCACGCTATCATGATTGACAGCGTGAGCAAGCGTTACAGCATGTGCGGTGCGCGTATTGGTGCACTCGTTACCCGTAACGCAGAGGTCATGGCTATGGCCATGAAGTTTGCGCAGGCAAGACTTTCCCCACCAACATTCGGACAGATTGCTTCGGAAGCTGCTTTGGGTACTCCGCAAGAATACTTCGATGGAGTAGTAGCAGAGTACGTGAAGCGCAGAGATATTTTAGTGAGCGGTTTGAACGCCATTCCTGGCGTTTTGTGTCCAAATCCAAAGGGCGCATTTTATTGCATAGCTCGTCTTCCAATTGATAACGCGGATAAATTCTGTCAATGGATGTTGGAAGAGTTTGAGCACAACAATCAAACGGTTATGATGGCTCCAGCAACTGGATTCTACGCTACACCTGGCGCAGGAACCAACGAAGTGCGTTTGGCCTATGTGTTGAATGAAGATGCGCTTCGCAATGCTGTTGAATGTCTGCGTCACGCGTTGGATGTTTACCCTGGAAGAACGCATTAAGTTTTTAATTATATTTGAAAAAAAAACGCTATGAAAAAAGGAATTTGGATTTTGTCGGTGATTATTTCCGTAGCAATTTTCTCTTGCACAGGAGAATCTGCGGGCGATGTGAATCAAGATCGTATTTACACGGAATACGAACAGTTTTACAATTCTAACTCAGGTGTAACCACGGTTGTAGCGAGATTTCGTTTTGGTGGAGCTTTAGGCACTTTATTGGAATTGGATTCAACGGATAATGTTACTTTTAACGGAGATGTCTTGCCTTACAATATTTTTTGGGGTGGGCATGCCAAGGATTACATAGGGAATATTCCTCCAGGGACTTTTGTTTACACCAATTTAGACGGAAATGTTTTTACCAATACTGTTCCTGCATTTGAGGCGATTGCGTTTCCTTCGGATTTTGTGGAGATTAGTCGTTCAGCAGCCTATGATTTTCAATGGGTGGGTTCTGCGCTTTCTCAAAAACAAGAAGTGGGAGTTTTTATTGGTTCGTGGGCTTGGGGCGATGATACTTGGAATTTCACGAACAGTGTTGGAGCTACCAACATGGTATTCGGAATTAATTCATTGTCGAATCTTCCCTTAGGAACTTCAACAGTTTATTTAGATCGAGCTACGAAATCAACAAGCATTCAAGGAACATCCAAAGGTGGAGTGATTAAAGGAAAGTACAGAGCTCCGAACAGAGTTATTAATGTGATCAATTGATTTGTATTGAAACGAAAAAAAAAGTTGTTCATTTCGAACACCTTTTTTATTTTTATTATCTAATATTTGTATGATGAAAAAAATATTATTCTTAAAGACTCTAGCGATTGGGCTACTTTTTTTTGTGTCGGGATGTAAGAAATATGATGATGGAGGATGGGTATCAAAGGCGGATAAGCGCATTGTTGAACACCCTTGGAGATTAGAATCCTATTATGAAAATGGTGTAGAAAAGACAGGTCTTTTGTTAATTTCTAGTTTTACAGAATCATTCAATTCAGATGGGGCAATGTCTCGCACCTTCATCGATTCCAATGGTGATTTAGTTACACAAGTTGGAACTTGGAATTTTGATAGCAATAAATATCAGATTAAACTAAACGGGGTTGGAAGTATCGAATTAACGAACGAAACTAATACTGTTTCTACTTCTGACTACAATATCATTCGTTTGAAAAATCACGAATTGTGGTACGAGTATGAGAACGGGGGTGTTCGTCATGAGTTTCATATGATTAAATAGTTTGCCTCGACTGAACAGAGAAGAACAGAGTTTAAAGAACTCTGAAAACCGTTCTTCTGTTTTTTGCTTTTCCTTCCGAAGTGGTATTCGATTCGAGCGGTTGCGTTTCGCCATAGCCTTCCGATTCAATTCGGGTTGCGGCAATTCCCTTCGACTCTAAATAGGTTTTTACGCTGAGTGCGCGTGCTTGTGAAAGCTTCAAATTCGCAGCTTCATCTCCATCGCTGTCCGTATGTCCTTCAATGCGAATGCGCAAAGTCTCATTCTTAACCAAAAGCTCGGTAAGCTTCGTCAATTCAATGAAAGATTCGCTTTCGAGGTTCGCACTGTTAGTTTTAAAGAAGATGTTTTCAAGAACAATGGTTGCTCCTGAGTTCATTTGTTGAAGAGGAGCATCTTTTCTATACGGTTCTGTTTCTAATGAATTGATAAGTGAAAAGTTTGAAGAGTAGAACAAGTAATTCTCAGACGTTACGTTAAGGGCGTAGTCGTTCCCAATTGGCAAGCAAACCAAGTAGTATCCGTTTCGGCTAGAATTGGAATACCCTTCAGCTACAACGTCTCCTGTTCTTAAATTTAATAATTGGAATTTGCCATCCAAAGGAGCTTTTGTATTGCTGTCATAAACGTATCCTTCAACATAATTCACGAAACGCGGTCTTACGTTTTCAGGAAGTTCGAAGGAGTAAAGATCTAACCCTCCATTTCCACCTTCACGATTACTGGCCATTAATGCTATATCTCCTTGTGCAGTCACTTGAATGGAGTTCTCATTGGCTGATGTGTTGATAGGGTATCCGAGATTTTCAGGTCTTCCCCAGTCACCATTGGACTGCATGTGTGAAACGAAAATATCAAGTCCACCCATACCCGCGTGTCCATCTGAAGAGAAGTACATGGTCTGTCCATCGGGGTGAATAAACACACTTTCCTCTCTTCCCTTAGTATTTACAAATCCTGGAATCTCAGATGGCTCACTCCAGTAACCGTCATCCATGAGATAACTGTAGTAAATATTCTGATTTTCTATTTTCCCACCCTTTCCTTTTTTTCCTCGCACGAAATAAAGCGTGTTGCCATCGGCGGTAAGGCTTGGTTGTGTTTCCCAGTTTTTCGAATTGATACCCGGACCGAAATTTTCGGCCGGTGTCCAACCCGACTTAGTTCGGAAAGAATAAAATAAATCGCAGCTGCCAAGACCAGTGCGAGTCTCTCCGTACTCATATCCGGGAAGTTCGCATGCTGTGAATACTATTGTTTGTCCGTCGGCGCTTAGCGTTGGAGCACCTTCGTTGTATAGCGTGTTAATGGAAGGAATAGGCAAAGATTGTCCCCATCCTTCATTGAAGTTTTTCACTTCTGTTCTTTCTGTTATGTAAAAGTCTTCATGTGTTCCTTCGAAGGCAAGCTTGTCTTTTAACAATCGGGTGAAGAGCAGTGTTTTTGTGTCTGCCGTAATACAGGGAAAATACTCGTCGTTTTCTGTGTTTATTTTCGGTCCGAGGTTGATGGGGTTAAAGGGGACAGGATACTTCATGCTTTGTCTGGCGAATACGCAACTTTCTAGTATTAACTGTGCCCGATAATGGACGTTGGGATTATCCTTAGGCATTCTCGTGAATGTCGTTATAGCCTGCTCTGCTTTTTCATACTCTGCAAGACTGAAGTAGCTTTCGCCAAGCATATAATATCCCATGGGGAATATTGTAGCGTTTATGGCCAACCCTTTTTCCAACGCTGAAATGGCTTTTCGCTTGTTGTCTTGTTCAGTGTATATCTGTCCCATCAGAAAATACGCTTCTGCAAATTCATCTTCATTGTCAATTAAATCCTCTAAAATGACTAGAGCAAGGCTCGAATTGTATTGACCATAAGCAGTAATGGCTTCTTCGTATTTCGAAATTGCACGCTTATTTTTAATGCTATATTCCTTGTGCGGTTGGGCCAAGCAAGAGTTCAACAGTAATAAAAGCGAGAGAGAAATAAGCGAGGTAAAGATTCTATTCATAGTTATTTAGTGCAATGCAATTCGTTGTTACGAAATTCTTTGAATTAATGTGATAACCACAGTTGTATCGAATTATTTTTGAACAATGCAAATTGTTTTACTTTCCGATACGCACGGTTACTTCGATGATCGATTACAAGAACACTGCCGAAATGCCGATGAGATTTGGCACGCGGGAGACATTGGGTCGGAAGAGATAGTGACACGACTGGAATCGATGGGTAAGGTAACCCGAATTGTTTATGGAAATATCGACGATGCGCGCGTTCGTTCCATGACGAAAGAAGACTTGATTTTCGATGTGGAAGGAGTGCGCGTTTTCATGACTCACATTGGTGGAAGGCCACCGTCTTACCCTGCGCGTGTTTCGAAAATAATTCAAGAAGAGAAAGTAGATGTGTTCATTTGCGGGCACTCGCATATATGCCTAGCCGGAAAAAATCAGAAACAAGGTAATCTTCATTTGAATCCTGGAGCCGCTGGTACACATGGGTTTCACAAGGTGCGCACGTTAATGCGTTTTCAAATTCAAAAAGGAAAAATCACGAATCTTGAAGTGGTAGAACTCGGGCCCCGCGCCGTTCGAAACTCGGAAGAGATTTAATTTTTTATTTTGAAGACGTAAACATCTTCATTCGGTTTCTTCATGAAATATTCTTCACGAGCTAATTTTTCGAGTTCGAAACTTTTTGAATTAATCGCCTGCAGCTGATCTTTCGCGCGTTGGTTGTCTTTTTCAAGTTGCAATGCCTGCTCTCGTAATTTGTGCAGTTCCCAACGAGAAGAAATAATAAATGGAATGTCAATGTTGTTAATGAAAAGATTATAAACAACAAATAGCGCTATCGTGAGCAAATAGCGGTTCTTGAAGAAATTAAACACCTTTTTCATAGAACTAATTTCGTGATTTTGTTTGAATCATTGCTGTCTTTTTCAGCATGTTTCACACAGGACGGTGTTATTTTAGCCACCCATGAGATATTTCAATGAGCAACTGGTTACAGACCTTGAATTTCAAGAGATTCGTAATGTGCTTTCTTCCTTCGCGAAACAGCCAACGGCTGCTGCTGCATTGAATGAACTTTCTCCTTATGGAAATTTCGATCTGTGGAAATGGACGATTGAAATTACGCACGAGCTGAAGTCGCTCTTAGAAAATGATATTATTGTTCCTGCCTTAGACTTTAAAGAGTTCGGTGAAGAACTGAAATTGTTGCGTGTCAAAGATGCAGTGCTCGCGGAAGAAAGCTTCGCTAAAATTCTTCAAGGTATTCGCATCATTGGTTTGTTGAAGAGCATTCCTGAAGAAGTCCGCTTGTCGGTTCCACGATTGAACGAATTGATTCAGAGTTGCGAATACACAGACGAGATTGAGATTGAAATCTTGAAGATCTTCGATGCGAAGTGGTTGGTTCGCGATGAAGCTTCGCATGAGCTTTCCGTTATTCGTCATGAAATTGTTTCCAAACGCAGGGAAATTTCAAAGAACTTTTTGAGAGTCATGAAAGACTGTCAAGGCAAAGGATTCCTTGGAGATACTGGAGAAGCTTATTTGTTAGATCGAAGAGTGTTGAGCGTGTTGAGCGTTTACAAGCGGAAAGTTCCGGGAAATGTTTTAGGGACAAGCAAAACAGGCGTTTTAACCTACATAGAACCTGGAGTGAATACGCTTTTGAATTCTCAATTGGAAATGTTGTTCGGCGACGAGCGTGCTGAGATTCGTAAGATTCTTCAACGACTTACACGTTATCTTTCCGGACATGCGGTTATGTTGAAGTCGGTCTTAGATACCCTCCTTCAACTCGATAATATTCAGGCACGTGTGCGCTTGGCCATTCTTATGGATGCGCAGAAGGTGCATTTCGTTTCAGAGCCTACGGTGAAGTTAAACAAGGCCTTTCATCCTCTGCTTTTATTGAAAAATGCTGAGCGAGGAAAAAAGACCATTCCACAATCGTTGGAATTGAATGCGCAGCAGCGTATGATGGTTATTTCGGGTCCTAATGCCGGAGGGAAAAGTATTACCCTAAAGACAGTTGGACTTATTCAATTGATGTGGGAATGCGCGCTGCTCGTGCCTGCGGACGAGTCGAGTGTCTTGAGTAGATTCGATTGCATTCTCACAGATATAGGCGACAATCAGAGTATAGAGAATCAGCTTTCAACGTATTCGTATCGCTTGAAGCGCATGAAATTCTTTTTGGATTCTGCGAATCGAAGATCATTGATTTTGTTAGATGAATTTGGAACGGGTTCAGATCCTGAATTGGGAGGCGCTTTGGCCGAAGTGTTCTTCGAAGAGTTGTATGCGCGTAAATCTTTCGGCGTTATAACCACGCACTTTTCACCTATAAAAATTAAGGCTTCTCAATTGCGAAATGCGGTCAACGGATGTATGCTTTTCAATACGGAAACGCTGGAGCCGACTTACATTTTAAGTGTTGGCGAACCAGGTTCTTCGTTCACCTTCGAGGTGGCGAAGATGAATGGAATTCCGGAAGATTTGTTGGATCGTGCGAAGAAAAAGTTGAGCACGCAGAAAATAGAAATGGACGGTTTGCTCTCGGATTTACAAAGGCAGAAGTCTGAATTGGAACAAGGCATAGCTGAAGCAAATAAACGCGAAGTGAGTGCAAGAAAAGAAGAGCAGTCTTTTCAATCTAAATTGGAAAAACTTCAAGATAAATTAGACAAGCAGCATGTGACTTCCGAAAGAAATAACAAGTATATTATTTTAGGAAAGAAGGCCGATCAGTTGGTAGAGAAATTCAATCTTCGTGCGAAGAACAAAGATGTTTTAGAAGAATTGAAAAAGTTTGTTGCGGTGGAAAAAACTACGCGCGACGAAGCTCGTAAAAAGAAAAAGGTTCTGACAGAATCGAAGGTTAAAACGGAGAAGAAAGAAAAAGTCATTCAAGACCGAAAGAAGATGATTCCGGGTGCGACTGTTCGTCTAGAAAAAACGCAGCAAGTAGGTGAAATTTTGGAAGTGATAGGCGAGACCGCAACAGTGGCCTTCGGTGTCTTTAAGACGAAAGTAGAGTTAGGAAAACTCTTGTTAATCCGCTAGCTCTTCGGCGTTAGATTCAACGCTTTTCCGAGCTCAATCATGTGTGCAAATGCCTCTTCAAAATTGTTCTGAATTTTTCCGTCGAGAATAGCATCTTTAATCGCATTTTTAATTTCTCCAACTTCTTTACAAGGCTGTAAGTTGAACGTTTCCATTACAAGTTCACCACTTACGGGAGGTTGAAAATTTCTTACGCGATCTTTCTCTTCCAGCTCAACCAATTTCAACTTTACCTTTTCGTAATTCGAAAGATAGCGCTTGACTTTCGTTTCGTTTTTCGAAGTAATGTCGGCTTGACACAGCAACATTAAATCATCTATATCGTCACCTGCTTCAAACAATAATCTTCGAACCGCTGAATCTGAAATTTCATCTTTCGTTAATGCAATTGGACGAAGGTGCAGCGCCACTAATTTCTGCACGAATTTCATCTGATGATCGAGCGGAAGTTTCAGTCTTTGAAAAATCTTCGGAACCCAGCGTGCTCCCACATCTTCATGTCCGTGAAAGGTCCATCCTATTCCTTCTTCAAAGCGTTTGGTGTGCGGCTTCGCAATGTCGTGAAGCACAGCTCCCCACAATAGCCAAAGGTTATTGGTGTTGGCGCGAAGATTATCTACCACTTCAAGGGTGTGATAGAAATTGTCTTTATGGGCGTAATTATTTTTTTTCTCCACACCGTGAAGCTTGACCATTTCAGGAAAAAACTGATGAAGCAAATCTGTATCGAATAAAAGTTTTAATCCAACAGAAGGTTTCTTGGAAAGAAGAATCTTGTTGAATTCAACCATGGTTCTTTCTACGCTCACTATCTCCAGTCGTGCGGCATTCTCTTTAATCGCCTGAAGACTTTTTTCTTCTATGGTGAAGTTAAGTTGCGCCGCGAAGCGTATAGCTCGCATCATGCGCAAAGGATCGTCGCTGTAGGTTATTGCAGGTTCTAATGGCGTACGAAGAATTTTATTTTCGAGATCAAGTAATCCGTTGAAGGGATCTACGAGTTCTCCGAATGATTCTTTTTGAAGAGAAAGCGCCATGGCGTTTACGGTGAAGTCTCTGCGCATTTGGTCGTCTTCCAAGCTACCTTTTTCTACATCGGGTTTTCTGCTTGTTAAACGATACGATTCTTTTCTTGCTGAAACGAATTCCACTTCGCTTCCCTTGTATATGAAATGAGCGGTGCCGAAATTCGCGAAGATTGAAACGCGCTTAACGTTCAGTAATTCAGCAGTTCTGTTGGCTAGTGCTGGTCCGTCTCCACTTGTCACAATGTCAATGTCTTTGTTTAGACGTTTGAGCATAAGGTCACGCACATAACCACCAATCACAAATGCCTCAGCATGTTGCTCGAGTGCCGCTTGCTGAACGGCTCGAAAGACGGTTTTTTGTAGATGACGGCTAAAGTTCATTTGCGGCGCAAAGGTACTTTTCAAAACGAGGAAATAGAAATATTTGTTTTTAGGTTAAAAAATGACCATGAGGACAACTATATGAAACCCTTTTCAGTCTTATATTGCGTACGCTAAATTCGATTAAAATGAAAAAAATCTTTGCCTTTTTAATGTTTGTTTTGATATGCGGTGCTCAGGCATTCGCACAAAACGCACAAGTGACATTTAGTTCAACCACA
>Ga0208483_1000078_pt1 | contig 20424 bp, 13 predicted proteins | sample LakMenE01Jun11ns_FD_150659 | JGI IMG/M metagenome (GOLD analysis project Ga0208483, IMG submission 150659) | Freshwater microbial communities from Lake Mendota, WI - 01JUN2011 deep hole epilimnion ns (SPAdes) | ecosystem: Environmental > Aquatic > Freshwater > Lake > Epilimnion/Euphotic zone ... | reverse complement strand
TCGTCCATGGATTTTTGTCCATTTGTCGCAGCAATCAATTCAATATCGAGTATCATAGAAAGCAAAGCACCTTCGTTGTAGATGGAAACTTTTCTCCATGGAACGCCGGGTGTGTATCCGTCTAGCCACGTATCTACACTACTGTCGGCGACGCTGTACGAATATCTCCCGTAATTTCTGTGATGCGTATTCAACCATTTTTCTAGCGAAAGCTTCCAAAGGTCGTTGTTCCAGATGCCGCTTCTGCGTAGGCAAAGATCTCCGTAGTAAGTCGTAACACCTTCGTCGACATATCCAAGCTGAGTATAATTTTCTTTGGTGAAATCGTAGGGCATCATTTCAACTGGACGCAAGGTTTTGACATTCCAGGTGTGAAAGAGTTCGTGGCTGCAGATTGCGAGCAACTCATTGTACTTCTCTTCGCGATCGAAGTTTTCGCCTTGTCCCATTACAATCACAGTGCTGGTCATATGCTCTACCCCGTGATGCATGAAATACGGTGTGAAGTGCAACAGGTAATTGTAATGCTTAACCGGAAATTCTTTAAAGATGGAAAGTTGAAGTTCGGTGTATGTTTTCACATCGTTCCAGAAGCGCTCGAAGTTCAAGTTTGTTTGTCCGAACACATGCGCCTTGTAAACAACCCCTTCAATCTCTTGTGAAATTACTTCACGGTTATGGGCAGCTACAAAAGGTGAGTCTGCTAATTCATCGAAGTTTTGCGCGAAGAGTTTGTTGCCTTCATGCGGCAGTCCGCAGGAGAGGTGCGCGTAAGAATCTAGAATTTCAACCGTGTATTTTTCATCTGTGCTTCCCGGTAAAAAAGGAATACAGTTCACAGGATTCACATAAAGCATTTGACTGTTTACGTATGTGCTTCCAGCATTTAGTTCAGCAGCGCAGTAGAAGTATTCAAAGGTGATTTGCTCTTCGCTTTTACAAGCAATCTGCCATTGATCTTTCGCAGTTTTATGCGTTGAAATTTTTTCGTTTGAACTATTGAAGGCCTTCACATGCGAAATGTTCTTGGCGAAATTTCCCATCTCGTATCGTCCTGGACGCCACGAAGACAATTGAACGATTTGATTGTTTGAAGAGCTTAAAAAAGTCATGCGCACCTTCACCATTTTTCTGTGAATGTGCGGTGTGCTTAATGAAATATGAATCATTTTTTAATTGGTCTGAGGAAGCTAATGATTGGATTTCCTGTGCATGCATTAGGGAAACCGATGCGCAAATAGCTGCATACTGTTGGAGCAATGTCGGTAATGGAATGAGCGGCATAATTGGTTGAAGCCGGAACATTTTTTCCATATAAAATAAAGGGCACTTGCGAATCGTAACTATACGGAGAACCGTGCGTGGTGCCTTGTCTAGAGTATTCCATAAAGCCAGGTTCGAGTGCATAAATTACATCTCCCGAAAGTGCAGGAAGAAATCCGAGTTGCACTTTCATGGCTAAACCAGTTGTGTAATTTTCTTCGGTTAGATCGCAGCTGGCGAAAGCTTTTGTCACATGCTCTTGTTCTTCCGCCCATTTGGCGAGGGTGCGTTGCATGTCTTCTAACTTCATGTTCTTCTCCCGAACGAGCGTTCGATTGATGAATAAATTCAAATTGCTTTCGTTTACAATCCAGTTTCCTTGTCCGTATTTTGAATTCATGAACAACTCAGCATTGTCTTCGAACGCGTCAGAAGACCAATAGCCTGCGTTTGCGTTCGACTTTTGCATGAGGCTTGGCGTTGGCGCTCCGCCGTGGTCGGCACTTAAGAAGATGAGATAATTGTCTTTCCCGAAGCGCTTGTCGAGTTCGTTTAAAAGTCTTTCCAATTCGCGGTCGAGGCGAATGTAGGTGTCTTGCAATTCTTTGGAATGAATTCCGAATTGATGTCCAACGTAGTCGGTAGAAGAAAAGCTCAGGCACAACATGTCGGTTGTGTTGTTCTTTCCGAGCAGTTCTCCGTCTATTGCAGCCAAAGCGAAATCGAGTGTAAGCGAATTTCCCATAGGCACTGCTTTCAATATTTCATATCCACCGTTGTGTTTTTTCAGCGTGTCAATGTTGTAAGGAAACACAGGACGAATCAAGGGTTTGAAAGGCATTTCATATACGTTATTGTCTTCTATGCTTTCGGTGTAATTCTCTTCAGGAAGAAGTAGGTTCCAGGTTGAAGCGGCGTAGGCTTTTGCTTTTCCGTTCGTGTTGAAGTCGGTTACCCATTTTGGAAGTTCGCGCATGTACCAAGAGCTTGTAGCCCACGCGCCTTCTTCTCCACCTACGAACCAATAGGCTGCGTTGGCTGTTCTTCCGGCGGGAAGTATTGCACCTCGGTCTTTGAGTGAGATGCCAATGACTTTCGATTTTCCCGCGGTGAAGATTTTTAGTTCATCGCCAATGGTGCTTGACTTTAAGTAGTGTGGCGACATCTTTCCTGCAGCTGAAGAAGTTCCTACTCCGGTTACCAAAGAGTCTGCTGAGCAGTAGGTCATACGGTTGTGTTTTCTTTCGAACCAATCGTTGGCTACAATGCCGTTGTAGGCCGGTGTTGTTCCGGTGAAAATGGCTGCGTGTCCCGGCCCTGTGTAGGTGGGCATGTAGTTGTATTGAAGGTTGCGCGCGTAAGAGCCTTTTCTCACGAGGCGTTTGAATCCGCCTTCGCAGTAGTCGTTCCAGAAGCGGTCGATGTAGTCGTTACGCATTTGATCAACGGTAATTCCGATTACAATGGGTGGAAGCTGTTGGTCGGAAGGAGAAGTTGTTTTTTTCTGTCCGAAAGCTGAGAAGCTAATGAGTACGAGTAATAAAGAAGTAAATCTGCTCATGCCACAAATGTACCTCTGAATTAAATTACTTTTACGGGACACAACACGTTGTGATGACCACGATGTGGATGACGCAACAAGTTGCGATGACACAACACGTTGTGATGACCACGATGTGGATGACGCAACAAGTTGCGATGACACAACACGTTGTGATGACCACGATGTGGATGACGCTTCGCGATGACCGCAGCGCGGATGGGGATGAGAAAAATGAGAAAAGTATGGAGAGACACATTTTATTAGTAGGAATGCCCGGTAGTGGGAAGAGCACGATGGCGAAGCGAATGTCGCATGAGAGGGGTGTGTCGTGTTATGAGGTGGATGAGATGTTAGAGTTAAAGTGGGGAAGGAGTATCGCTGAATTTGTGGAAGAGAATGGATGGGAGAAATTTCGTGAAGAGGAGTTTTCGATGGTGAAATCTATTGTGAATAAACCTGTCGGAATCATTTCAGCGGGAGCCGGATTCTTCACAACGGAAGAGAAGGTTGAATTTTCCTTGAATCATTTTGAAGTGTTGTACTTGGAAGTCTCGATTGACGAATTGTTCAATCGATTGAACACACCTACTGAACGCGCGAAGCGTCCGCTTTTGAGTGAAGGGGATTTGCTTTTTAAGCTAGCGCAATTGTTGGAAGAGCGAAAGAGGTTTTACTCCTTCGGATCAATCATTAAATGATCAATCTGACTGCAACTCATTTTCAATTTGAGGGAGAATAAAAGGCTGTCTGTATTTGGTTGAAAACACGAGGTGAATAGCCATTTGTGAGATAGATTTTGACATGATTTTTTAAAGCGAAATTCAATATGATATTTTACAATGTCAAGAAACAGTTATGCATATAACAAGTCCGAGCTCGCTCTGCGAGCGGCATGGGTGATGCCCCCAGTGAAGCTGGGGGATAGTGCCTAAATTAGTGCTTATTACTTAAGCAATTGAAATCATTTGAATTTTTATCCCCCAGCTCTGCTGGGGGCACTACTCATGTCGCCCTAAAGAGCTGGGGAACTTCGTAATTGGAAAATCGAAGATTTTATTCCTACTGTGTAATGGGAACTTTGTTACTCCTACTTCGTAATGCCTACTTCGTAATTCCTACTTCGTAATTCCTACTTCGTAATTCCTATTTCATATTTCCTTAGTCGTAATAAAAAAACCGTCGAAGACTTTCGCCGTAGGCATTCGTTGAAAACATTCGTTGCTTCGCAACATTCGTGCTTACACATTATGTGACTCTCCTCACAGCACCAACAAAATCCCTCGCTTACCTTCGCTAAAAATTCAAAACAATGGATGTATTAGCAGCTTTAAAAAATGGAACGGCAACAATTGTTGATGTGCGTTCAAGAGAAGAATTTCAAAGTGGACATGTAGCGGGTTCAATAAATATTCCACTACAAGAAGTGCCAACGAAAGTTGAAGAGTTTAAAAACATGCCGAAGCCTTTGGTGCTGTGTTGCCTTTCAGGCGGAAGAAGCGGACAAGCAACCGGATACCTTCAACAACAAGGTGTAGAAGAGGTTTACAACGGTGGTGGTTGGATGGAAGTAAATTCTTTGGTGTAATGGGACTATTTTCATTCTTGAAAGGAAAGCCAAAGGCAGATTTGGTGCAGCTGATGCGCGAAGGCGCAAAGCTGGTTGACGTGAGAACCAAAGGTGAGTATTCTGAAGGTCATGCGAAAGGAACAAGCAATGTTCCGCTGCCTGAAATTCCAACCAAGGCGAAAGCTTGGAAAAAAGACGAAGTTATTATCCTCTGCTGCAGAAGCGGCATGAGAAGCGGTGCAGCTGTTTCACAATTGAAGCAGATGGGTTTCACCAATGTTCACAACGCGGGTAGCTGGAATAAAATGCAATCGCTAATTCAACAAAAATGAAAGGAAGCTTCAACGATATTATTCAAGGCGATAAGCCGGTGTTAGTAGACTTCTTTGCAACATGGTGCGGCCCTTGCAAATACCAAGGTCCCATCTTAGAAGAATTAGCAACTGCTATTGGCGACGAAGCGCGGATTATTAAAATCGACATCGATCGCAATCAAGCTGTGGCTGCGAAATACAACGTGCGCTCCGTTCCAACGTTAATGATCTTCAAAAATGGAGAAGTGTTGTGGAAAGAGGCAGGGGTGAAAGAAAAAGCTGATTTAGTTGCCCTATTGGGAAAATATAAATAAGAGTTATATTGCAGTATGAAAATACTTCAAACTGCAATCTTATTATTTGCTTTTGTTTTTTCAGCCAATGCTCAGAACAAGTGGGAAAGAAAATATGAGCGTGAGCGAGTGTTTGTCGAAAATAAAGGTCAGTTTTCCAAAGAGGAAAAAGTAATTGGAGAAAAAATTCTTTATGCCGCAGACTGGGGCAGCACACGAATTTTCTTTACGCCCCAAGGTTGGGTGTATTCGTTTTTAGAGGTTGAAAAAAACGAGAAGCATTCAGAGAAAAAGTCCATTCAAACCATTTCGGAATACAAAGAATCTGAAAAAGAAGATGCGAAGTTTTCTTTTCGAAACGATTTTGTGTCTGTTCATTTAGGTGAAGGAAATTGCAACTATGTGCCGTCTGAATTATGCGCCTTTTACAGCAATTATTCTATTGAATCAGACGGGATTTGCAAAGGCATTCAAGGTGCAAAGTGTTACGAAAAACTTCGAATAGAAAATGCTTGGTCGGGAGTCGATGTCGTCTTTACTGTTCATCCGGAAAGTGGCATCAAATACGCCTTCGAGCTGCGCGATGGGCGTAAGTCCGATCGCATTGAAATGACTTATTCGAAAGATGTGAATATAATCGACGGAGCTGTTCATATTCCAACAGAATTTGGAGACATCATTGATCACGAGCCGTATTCCTTCGAAACACAATCGAAAAAATTTATTTCCTCTGGGTTCATTCAGAAGTCTTCGAATAAAATTGGATTTCAAATTTCAAACTACGATGAAAAGGTTCCAATAACCATAGACCCGTGGGTGCAAACTCCCACCTTTGCTTCGAATTGGGACTGTGTGTGGGAATGCGAAACCGATGCCGTTGGAAATGTATATGCCATTGGCGGCGTAATGCCCATGCAATTGCTGAAGTACAACAATGCTGGACTATTACAATGGACCTACAGCACCCCTTACGACACTTCTAACGTTTGGCTTGGAACTTTCGCAACAGACAATCTTGGAAATTCTTATGTCACAGCCGGTTCAACAGCGGCTATTCAAAAAGTAAATACTTCTGGAGGTTTAGTTTGGAACAATCCCAATCCGGGTGGGTTATTTTCAAGCGATGAATTTTGGAATATCAGTTTCAATTGCGATCAATCGAAATTGGTTCTAGGCGGAACAACCGGATTTGCAACAAATCTCTTAGCAGCTATTTTCGAAATAGATGTGGCAACTGGAAACGTTTTGAATACACAAACTGTTGCAAGCGGAAACGCCTTCAGCTTTCCGCCTACCATTCAAGAAGTGCGCTCCATAACCGCCAATCCGAATGGGAAATATTTCTGGCTAACTCAAGACACATTGGGTGTTATTCATCAGAATTTCGATTTGTGTGGAAACAACAACAGCCTGTTGTACAAGGTTTCTTCTGGATATAATCTCGGCTATAAATGTGAAGATTTTCGTGTGAACAACAGCGGAATCATGGCCATTCGAGCCACCGATAGTTTTGTTTATACGCAGAATGGAACGCAAGTTCAAAAAAGAAGTTTGACATCTGGAGCAGTATTGAATACCTCGAATATTCCCGCAGGAAATGCTACCACAGCTTTCGGTGATTTTGTCGTAAGCAACAGTGGATTGGCCATTGACGATTGCGGAAATGTATACGTGGGTTCAACCAACGCGGTTGTGAAATTCGATGCGAATTTGAATCAGCTAGCGTCGTATCCAACGACATTCAAGGTGTACGACGTGCACATTGGATTGAACGGTGATATTGTCGCTTGTGGCAGCACTGGAACTTACAACAGCACTTCTCGTTCGGGCAGTGTTCAAGTTATTGCCGCCGCCGCGTGCGCTTCTATTCCTGTTTCGTGTTGCGATGCCACCATTTGTCATCCTGCTGATTTTTGTATTACCGATGGCGCTGTAACCTTTACAGCAGCAACTGCCGGAGGAACATGGTCGGGACCTGGTGTTTCTTCATCTGGTGTGTTTACACCGTCTGCTGCTGGAACTGGCACTTTCACAATAACCTATGCCTTGGCCTGTGGTTCTGAATCGGTGCAGGTAAATGTTTCGCCTTGCGCTGGACTTGATGTGTGCATAGACGAAAACGGAAATTGGCAGGCCTCTGGCGGTGTGGCACCGTACAATTGGCAATCGCAGATTACAACCCAAGATTGCAGCGCCTGTTTCCCTGGTCTTCCTCCATTTGTTGAGCCTTGTTCTATACCACCAGGGTGCGCGGTGAATATTACTTCGTGGAGTACGTTTTCTTCAAATGCCTCTATTCCTGCGCCTGTTGCATTTCCCGTGCAAGTGGTTGATGCAACTGGACAATCCTTGTTGATTTCAAGTGCAGCTCAGCTGACTGATTGTGCCATTGTTCTTCCTTGTCCAGATATTGTAACGGTGGTTACCGCATCAACGCCTGTTGCGTGTTACGGAGAATCGACAGGAAGTCTTTCTGTGCAATCTTCAGGCGGACAAGATCCGTATGTGTACAGTTGGCAGCAAGGGCAAAATGTAGGAGATACCTGGAGCAATATTCCTTCGGGAAACTACACTGTAATAAGCACCGATGCCAATGGGTGCGCAGACACCTTAGCGGTTACCTTAGATTCACCACCTGTGTTTGAACTTTTATTGGTGAGCAGTGTGCCCGCTGGTTGCAACAGCAGCAGCGGAAGTGCTACCGTTTCTATTACGGGTGGAAGTGGAACTCCTGCGATCTCTTGGTCTCCCATTGGTGGCAATGCGCTTACCGCAACTGGTTTAATAGGTGGAAGCTATATTGTTACGGCCTTAGACGCAAACAACTGTGAAGCGAGTTTAACCGTTGTCATAACCGAACCCTCTGTTTCCATCACAGGCGATACGCTGTTATGTCCAGGAGAGTCAACGCAATTAATGGCTTCTTCATTGAATTTAATAGACCCAATTTCTTACGTTTGGTCAACCGGTTCAGTAGGAACTTCCATTACTGAAACCCCCGCCGTTAGTACAACTTATACTGTTAATGCAACAGATATTAATGGTTGCTCAGTGAGTTCCAGTATAGATGTTGTGGTTGAAAATCTGAATTGGAATATTTCCGCAAATCCCCTTCAAGGATATATCCCCTTTCAAGTGAATTTTGTAAATCAGTCAAACCCTGCTTTGAACTATACATGGGATTTTGGAAATGGACTCAATGCCACAAGCGCAGGGAACGAGTCTACTTCAAGTCTTTATTCAAATGCCGGAGTATACACGGTTACCGTGAACTCAAACGGAAATTGTCCGGATGCGTTTACCCTTTTAATTACAGCCCTTACTTCGCAGCCGTTGATTGTGTTGGTTCCAACTATTTTCACGTTCGGTACTGACGGCTTGAACGATGCCTTTACCATCTTCTCTGAAAATGCAGTAACCCAAGAAGCGCAGATATTCAATCGATGGGGACAAGTTGTTGCTGAATTGAATGCGCCGAATGCGGTGTGGGATGGGTTTGTAAATGGAAACGAGGCTGCCGATGGAACCTATTACATCATTTACAATGTGCAAGGCGACAACAATCAGCAGATCGAAGGATCTGGGTATTTTCAGAAAATTTCTAAATGATAATTAAAGATTAAGCTGCACTCTGTGCGGCTTTTTCTTTTTGCTTTTCAGCATACGCAACTGCCGCTTCACGCACCCATGCACCTTCACTCCAAGCCTTCTGTTTTGCAGCAATACGCTCTTTGTTGCACGGTCCGTTTCCTTTTACCACTTCGTTGAACTCCGTCCAATCGATTTCGCCGAATTCGTAATGCCCCGTTTCTTCGTTCCATTTTAAATCTGGATCCGGAATTGTAAGTCCTAGGTATTCAGCTTGTGCAACAGTCATGTCTACAAACTTCTGACGCATGTCGTCGTTCGAGTGACGCTTGATTTTCCAAATCATATTCTGACTGCTGTGTGCAGAGTCTTTGTCAGAGGGACCAAACATCATTAACGCCGGCCACCAAAAACGATTGAAGGCATCTTGTAACATTTTCTTTTGCTCTGCTGTTCCTTTAGAAAGCGCTATGCAAATTTCATATCCTTGTCTTTGATGAAAACTTTCTTCTTTGCAAATGCGAATGAGCGCTCTGCTGTATGGACCGTAGCTCGTGCGTTGCAACGAAACCTGATTCACAATAGCTGCGCCGTCTACCAGCCAACCAATCGCGCCAATATCCGCCCACGAAGTAGTTGGGTAATTGAAAATAGAAGAGTACTTCGCTTTTCCTGAAAGCATTTCTTCCGTCATGGTATCTCTATCAACACCCATGGTTTCCGCTGCACAATACAAGTACAAACCGTGTCCGGCTTCATCTTGAACCTTCGCTAACAAAATAGCTTTTCTTCGCAACGATGGGGCTCGAGTAATCCAATTTCCTTCAGGAAGCATTCCAATGATTTCACTGTGTGCGTGCTGTCCAATCTGACGAATAAGCGTTTTGCGATAGCCTTCGGGCATCCAATCTTTGGCTTCGATTTTATTTTCAGCATCTATGTATTGCTGAAATTTTTGAAGAGCGATTTCCATTTCCATAAGAACAAATTTAGTTCATTCACCTTAAACATAATCATTGCAAATATCAGCTGTGAAAAATTCTTATTCAGAACATGGTTGGCCTATTTTTGTCTTTTCAAACTTATGAGACCAACCTTTTCAGCCCTAACCGTATCCGACGTTCGTCAGGAAACCGCCGATAGCGTTTCTATTGCGTTTAATGTTCCTTCGGATTTGACTGAGCGTTACACGTTCAAACCCGGGCAGTACCTAACACTTCGTGCGAGTGTAAACGGAGAAGACATTCGCAGATCTTATTCGATTTGCAGCGGAACAAACGACGGTGAATTGCGCGTGGCTATTAAGCGCGTAGATGGGGGAGTGTTTTCCACTTGGGCAACCTCTGAGGTGAAGGCAGGAATGGAAATGCAGGTGATGAATCCTATGGGTCACTTCACCCCGAATAATACAGATGGAAAGACGCACGTGGTGCTGTATGCAGCTGGAAGTGGTATTACACCGATGCTTTCGATTGCGCGCACGTTGCTTCAGAACAATACCGAAGCGGAAGTGAGTTTGATATACGGAAACAGACATTTTAGCGGAATTATTTTCCGCGATTTAATTGAAGACATGAAAGACATTTACCTCGGACGCTTCCGTGTGTTTCATGTCTTGAGCGGTGAGCCGAATGACATTGCGCTTTTCCACGGGAGAATAGATGCGGAAAAGATTGAAGGATATACGCAGCGCTTCATTCCGATAGATACTGTTTCAGAAGTTTTTGTTTGCGGACCAGAGCCCATGATTCGCGCGGTGAAAGATTTTTATTTGTCGAAGGGAATGGCTTCAGAGAATGTTCATTTCGAATTGTTCGCTTCTCCAGGTCAAGCCAAGCAAGCGCCTCCTGTTGTGAAGAAGGAAGTGGTGTTGGAAGGACAGGCCGATGTGACTGTTATTTTCGACGGGAATTACACGCAATTCAAAATGCCGAAAACGGGAGAAATGATACTCGACGCAGCACAGCGTGCCGGTTTAGATATTCCTTTTTCATGCAAAGGCGGTATGTGTTGCACCTGTCGCGCTCACGTGAAAGAAGGTGAAGTAGATATGAAATTGAATTACGCTTTGGAACCGGGTGAAGTGAACGCAGGATTCGTGCTGACTTGTCAGTGTGAACCCGTTTCAGATATTGTCGTTATCGACTTCGATAAAGTATAATTTTTAATGTCCGTCTTCGCAGGCGCAAGGTGTAGAAAAATACACTTTGACTTTCTTAGGATCTATCATTTGAAGAATGCGATCTTGCGTTCCGTAGCTCATTTGGTTGTGAAGAAAATCGAGGTGCGTTAAGTTCTTCAATGATCCTAAAGCATTTGGATAATAGTCGATGGGATTGTCCCAAAGCGCCAATATTCGAAGCTCTTGTAATTTTTCTATTTCGTCTGGAAGGGTACTTATAAAGTTATCTCCCAATTCGAGCACCCTTAAATTTTTCAAATTGAAAAGAGCTGGTGGCATTGAATCAACAAGGTTTTCATTGATGCTCAATCTTTGTAAAAAAGGAAGCTCGTTGATTTTTGTTGGAATGGTTTTAATCTTGTTTCTGTCGAGTTGAAGATCGTTTAAGTTGGAAAGCAAAAATATTTCTTGCGGAATCTCTGTGTACTTTTTTCTATTGAGGTGAAGGCGATATACCTTGGAAGGTTCTTTTAAAGCGAGGTTGAGGTCGGTGTAAATTTTACACGTGTCTAATTTATCCCAAGAGACCAACTGCGCATGCGAGTCAACGATGAAGTTGAATGAAAAAACAAAAAAGAAAAGTGTTGTTTTAGCGAATCGCATTGGCAATGTCTTTTGCAAGTTGTTCTTTCAACGCATCAATTGAACCAAAATTTTGTTCGTCGCGAAGCTTTCGAATAAATTCTACTTGCAAGGGTTGTTCGTAGAGGTTATTGTGAAAGCCAATGACATGCACTTCCAACGAACGGCTTCCGTTTAATTCGAATGTAGGACGTGTTCCAATGTTCATGGCTCCGCGGTAGTTTTTTCCGTTGATGTTCATTTCTACTACATAGACTCCATTTGCGGGAATTAGTTTCAACGGATCTGAAATTTTTATGTTTGCAGTTGGAAAACCAATTTTCTTTCCGTTCCCTTTTCCGTGTACAACAGTCCCCGAAAGCACGTAGTTGCGTCCGGTTGCTTCCTTGGCGAATTCTACCTTTCCAACTGAAATAGCATTTCGAATTTTCGTTGAACTCACCTCTCTTTCGTTGATGAGTTGCGCCGGAATTTCTTCAACACGAAATTGAAACATGTCGGCGTATTCCAATAATTTCTGGAAGTTTCCTTCGCGGTTTCTTCCGAAGCGATGATCGTATCCAACAATAACGGTATGGACATTCATTCCAACCACCAACAAATCGCGCACGTATTCAAAGGCTGATTTTTTTGCGAATTCCATGGTGAATGGAAATTCAACCAAATGATCTACGCCACAGTCGGAAAGGAATTGTCTTTTTTCGTTGGTGTCTGAAAGCAATTGAATACCGTGGTCTTCAGGAAAGAGAACAGTTCGCGGATGTGGGGAAAATGTAAGCACAACCGTTTCTCCATTGACTTCCTTTGCAAGCTCGCTCATGCGCGCAAGCAAGGCTTGATGTCCCAAGTGAACACCATCGAACGTGCCGATAGTTAAGACGGGATTTTTAACTTCCTTGAATGAAGAAAAGTCGTGATGAATTTTCACCTTGAATTATTTTGAAAACGAAGGAGAAACAGTGGTCTCTTTTGTCTCTCTATTCAAAATATAGAATCCTTCTCCAGATTTATCACCTAATTTTTTTGCGGTAACCATGTTCACCAACAAAGGACATGGCGCGTATTTCGGATTGCCGAATCCATCGTGCATCACACGAAGAATGGCCAAACAAACATCTAACCCAATGAAATCGGCCAAACGAAGAGGACCCATGGGGTGACCCATTCCCAATTTCATAACCGTATCAATTTCTTCAACGCCAGCAACGCCTTCATACAAAGTATAGATGGCTTCGTTGATCATGGGCATAAGAATGCGATTGGCCACGAATCCAGGGTAGTCGTTCACTTCAACCGGAACTTTTCCGAGTTGTTTTGAAATTTCAAAAACCTTATCGTTCACTTCGTTTGAAGTGCTATATCCGCGAATCACTTCAACGAGCTTCATAACAGGCACTGGATTCATGAAATGCATACCGATCACTTGTGAAGGTCTGTTGGTTACCGAAGCAATTTTAGTTATGCTTATTGAAGATGTATTGGAAGCTAGGATGCAATCCGCTGGTGCGTTCGCGTCGAGTGTTTGAAATATTTTCAGCTTAAGATCAACGTTTTCAGTAGCCGCTTCAACAACTAGCTCTGCGTTTGCAACACCTGTTTCAATGCTGTTGGAAGTGGAAAGGTTCCCAAGGGTTTGTGCCTTTTGTTCTTCAGTAAGAGTACCTTTAGCAACTTGACGATCTAAGTTTTTGGAAATGGTAGCAACGGCCTTTTCCAATTGTGCTTCATTCAAGTCGATTAATTGAACGGTGAATCCGTTTTGCGCGAACACGTGCGCAATTCCATTTCCCATGGTGCCAGCACCAATAACTGCAATGTTTTTCATTGAAACAAATTTTTGCAAATATAACACGAAGCCAAGAATAGGTCCTGTTTTGCAGAATGTTAACAGAATGTTATTTTATATTGAGGTAAATTAGCGCTTGCGAGAAAAAAGAGCAATATGAAGAGATTAGTTATTTTATCCTATTTAGCAATTCTATTAAGTCCTGTGCTGGCTCAAGTAGATTTGAGTGAGTTGTCGCAAACGAACATGGCTGTTATTGCCGATGAAGATGGCGACTTTAGCGATTGGTTAGAAATCCGTAACAATGGTACATCACCCGTAAACATTGAAGGATATGGTATTACCAACGATCCTTTGGAACCATTCAAATGGGTTATGCCTTCGTATGATTTGGCTCCAGGAGAACATAAGTTAATTTGGACCAGTGGAAAAAACAGAACTCCATTTGTAGATCATTTTGAAACAGTAATAGCTGCCAATGATGTATGGAGCTACATAGTTCCAACTGCTGAACCTAATTCTTCATGGAGAAGTCCAGGAGCAACTGGTTTAGCAGGATGGCTCTCAGGTGCAGGAGGCATTGGAGCAGGAGATTCAGATGATGGAACTACCATAGCTTCTGCAACGAGTGTATTTATTCGTAAAACGTTCAACGTAGCGGATGTTACAACCATTCACGACTTGTTGTTTTACATGGACTATGACGATGGGTTTGTAGCTTATATCAACGGCGTTGAAATAGCAAGAGCAACCTTAGGATCAGCGGGTGTGCTAACACCTTTCAATACGCTTGCTTCTGGAAACCACGAAGCGAACGGCTATCAGGGAATAGCCCTAGATATGTATACCATTAATCTTTTGGCATTGCCCAATCTCTTGGTAAATGGAGAGAATGTGCTTGCGATTCAAGTGCATAACGTTGCTACGAACTCTTCAGATTTAACAAGCAACGCTTTCTTGGCTGCAGGAGTATCAACTTCGACGGTGCAATTTGCGCCTGCCTTGGCCTGGATGAATTTAACAGCACCCATTGCTTGGCACACCAATTTTGAGATGTCTACTGGCGATCAAATAATGTTGTCGTTGCCAACAGGTGCACCTGCCGACTTGGTTACTGTTCCGCAGATGAACGTAGATTACAGTTACAATCACAGTGGTTTGTCATGGTGCTATAGCACAGAGCCAACGCCTTCGGCGATTAATTCAGCTGTTTGTTACTCATCTTTCTTAACGAAACCAATTATTGATGTGCCCGCAGGTATTTATGCGGGAGGTCAGACCGTTTCCATTTCAACTACAAGCTTAAATGCTGTCATTCGCTATACGTTAGACGGAAGTATTCCTGTGGAAACTTCAACTGTATATACCACGCCTTTAGATATCCCTGTTACAACAGTGGTTTCCGCACGTGCATTCTCATTAAACAACTCGGTTTTACCCAGTCCAACAGAAAAAAACACATTTATTATAAACGAAGCCTATGTTGGTTTGCCGGTTATTTCACTCTCTACAGACTACGCAAATCTCTATGATAATAACACGGGTATTTATGTGTTAGGTCCTCCTGATTACGATACGAACTTTCCTTACTTCGGTTCGAACATCTGGGAAGATTGGGAGCGTTTTTCATATGTCGAGTACATTGCTACAGATAGCACTCAAAAATTTGAAGGTTGCATTGGATTGAAAATTCATGGGGGTTGGTCACGCGCACACCCTCAAAAAAGTTTCCGTGTGAAGTGTCGAGACGAATATGGTTTTAAGAATATTCAGTACCCATTAATTCAAGACAAGCCTCAGGTTACCGAATATAAAAACTTCAACTTGCGAAACGGAGGAAATGATTACGACGGATCGCGCATGCGTGATGCCTTCATGCAGAGATTAACCAAAGGAACACACGCCGATTACATGGGGTACACGCCAGTTATTGTATTCTTGAACGGTGAGTATTTTGGTGAGTATGAATTGCGTGAAGTGTTGAATAAACACTGGGTGGAAAGCAACCACGGTTTCAATTCAGACAGTGTTACAGTTATTACTGAAAATTATCTCGATGGTTTGGATCCGAACGACGGGACGCTAGATAATTTTTGGCCTATGTACAACGCTGTTGCGAATGGCGATGCGACAAGTTCAACATATTACGAGACGGCAAATAGTTATCTAGATTTAGAAAACTTCATCGATTACATTGCAGCTGAAACGTATTACGGAAATGGCGACTGGAGCAACGGATATCCCAACAACATTAAATTTTGGAATTTTCCGGGTGAAAAATGGAGGATGATGTTAATGGATTTAGACTTTGGTTACGGATTATATGGTCCAGCACCAACGGATAATTTTATCACTCAAGCCATCAATGATCCGAGTATTCATCTCGATGCAATTTGTAGCAAATTACTTCAGAATACGCAGTTTAGAAATTACTTCATTGATAGATATGCCGATTTGATCAACACCATTTGGCAGCAGAATAAAGTGAGCGCGTTGGGTAATTCAATGATTAATGAAGTTGCGCCATGGATACCTCGTCATCACTCACGTTGGAGTGGTAACATGAGCAATTTCAATAACACCATGACGGACATGATTAACTGGAATAACAGTCGCATTGCCGGAGCGCGTAACGTGATTCAGAGTCAGTTTAGTTTGGCGGGACAAGTAACATACATCCTTGATGTTCAACCTGCGGGAGCTGGAAGAATTCACATTTCAACCATTGAACCAAGTGAATTGGAGTATCCTTGGTCTGGTGTCTATTTCAAAGGAGTTCCAGTGCGTATTACCGCTGTTCCTAATCCAGGATATACGTTCGATCACTGGTCTCCAAATTCAATTTTCAATACGAATAATCTAAATCAAGTTTTGGATATTACGCCAGTTGGAAACGCCTCGTTCACTGCGTGGTTCGAAGGTTCTCCAGTTGCAAATGCAATCGAAGTTTCAGAGCTTATGGTAAATGCTGAGAACTCAATAGATGGTGGGGATTGGATGGAAATTCACAACTTGCTGAATGTTCCTTTGGATCTGAGTTCTTATGCTGTTAGAGACAGTAACTTCTTACATGTATTTAATATTCCTTTGTCTACTGTTATTCCTGCAAATGGATACTTAGTAGTTGCTCGGGATACGGCGGTATTCAACGCTCAATATCCAAACGTGAATAACGTAATTGGAAATTTGGGTTTCTCATTCAACAACAACGGAGAAACACTTCAATTAATAAATCACAATGGAAACGTTGTTGAAGAAATTTCTTATTCAACAGCTTACCCATGGCCTTTGGGAACAGATGGAGAAGGAAGATCTCTTGAGTTTGAAGGAAATGGAATGAGCCCAAGTGATTCAAATTCATGGTTCGCTGGATGTGTGGCTGGTTCTCCGGGAGAACCTTATTTCGCATGCGACTCGTCGGTAGTTGTTTCAGAGATTAATTACAAATCTTTTGTTGGTGCAGATGCCGGTGATTGGTTCGAGTTACATTCAACTCTTGATACCGATTTAGATATTAGCAACTGGAAGGTTTCTGATGGCGGTGTGACAGGTGGATATACATTCCCGCAAGGAACAATCCTTGCCGCTCATGGATATGCGGTTGTTGCGGAAGACGCAAATTTGTTCAATACCATTCATCCCGATGTAACAGCTATTCAAACCCCCATGGGATTTGTTTTAGGTGGAACCGACGATATTTTAGTTTACAACGAAAGTCAAGTGTTACAGTTTTCAGTGAGCTATCGTAACGCGGCTCCTTGGACTACTGAACCAAACGGATTTGGAAAGACGTTGGAATTGTTGAGCACCACAGATTTAATGAACGAGGCTTCCAATTGGTTCGCAGGTTGTCCGAATGGCTCACCGAATGCGGCTTACGATCCAACGTGTGGAGTAGGGGTTGAAGAAGAAGGAAATGTATTGTTCTCTATTTATCCTAATCCAGCGAATACTGTTCTGAACGTGAAGTGTTCAACACAAGCGATTGTGACTGTATTCGATGTAACAGGTAAATTAATTGAAAGCAAAAATTTGAAGGAAGGATATTCTTCGGTTGATGTCTCGAATTTGAATAGTGGAATATATTATGTTCGAGTAATGACCACCGCTGGAATCTCGAATGTGCAAGCCGTAATGGTTCAGCACTAAGATTATTGAACTTCGCCTTTTAAAGCGCGATAACGTTTACGAGCGTCTATAACGAACAAACTCCCTGGGAAGTCGTTCAGTAGGCGCTCGTATTGCGTTTGAGCTTTTGCTAAATCCTTGAAATGCTTTTCTTCGATTTCTGCTAGCGCGAACAATGCATCGTCTGCGTATACTCCTTCGAAATGAACATTAACCAACTCTGTGTATAGCAAAACAGCTTTTTCGAAATCCCCTTGCTTGCGGTAAATATTCGCTTTCGTAAATAAAATCTCATCGGTAAGTGAATGCCCGGGAAAGGCAGTAGCAATGCTGTCTAGCGTTTGGAAAGCAAGCACAAACTGATTTTGGTAAGCTAGTAATTCTGCACGTGCATACTGCATCATGGGCAGCGGAATGGTATCCATGTTGAAGTTATCTGTAATGAGCAAAGACAGCTGCATGGCGTTGTTTGAAATAAGTTTCGAGGTCGATGCTTTCAATACATCCAATTGTCCTTGTGCCCATTCGAAATCTCCGGTGTAAAATGAAATTTTAGCGTTGCGAAATTTCGCTTCATGACCGAGCACATCGTCTTTGAAGTCCAATTCAATTTGTGAAAAGAGTAGGGAGGCCTCCCATATTTTATTTTGAAAGAGAAGCACATCGCCTAGCTCGAGTTTAATCTCTGCAAGGGTCTTTCCGTTTACACCACCTAATGCCAATGCTTCTTTCAAAAGCACTTCGGCGTCTTTTGAATTGTTGAGGTAGAAAGTCTTGAGATGGGCCCAATCTTTTTTCAAAATGGCCAATTCGTTCGCTTGAACAATGTCTTTTTGAATGGTGGCATATTCGGTATCTAACGCTGTAAATTCTTCGTTCGTTGTGAATTCATTTTGTTTCAAAAGAAGACTTAATGTTTGAAGTTTTTTAACGCTTGCTTGCTGGAAGAAAACAGATGCTTTGCCTTTTGCAATTACGGCGCTATAACATTTGTTCGCTACGCTGTATTCTTCGTTGTTCCCTGCTTGAATGGCTAGATTCATCAGACGATTTCCGTTTTCATTGTTGCGTTTGTCGAGTGCGTTCAGCTGAATAAATGCTCCGTTGAAATCGCGACGTTGCATAAGGAACCAGGCGAGGAATTCTGAATAAATAGGAATGTTAGGATCTAATTGAATACGCTTGAGCACAAGCGTTTTTAGATCATTGCAACGCACCTCGTCTTCTTGAAAATCGACTAATTGCATGAGCGATGTTTCCACTTGTCCGAGATAGGAGGGTTCTTCTTTTAGAATGTCCATATAGGCCTCGCACATGCCATTAAAATTTCCAAGTGACCCTTGAACACCTGCAATTTCGAAGGAATAGGTGTAGCCGTCTTTCCCTTCGTTTTTTCCTTTTTCGTAGGCCTTCAATGCCCAAGCGTAAAGGTTAATTTCTAAGAATTTCTGTCCCAACTCGAGAATAGGCATTCGATACGGAGATGTTTTTTCCAATGCTGTTTGGTAGGCATCTGCCGCATTTTTATCGTGTTTGAAGTGTGAGTATAAGCTGCCTAAATCAACATTTAATGTTACATCTTTGGTTTGCTTCAGCCTTCGTTTGATAAGAGATTCAGCGTCTTTTTCTAATTCTAATTGAATGAGTGTTGTCTTATAATTCTCAAAAATCTCATTTTCGAATCCTTCTTTGGAAAGTTTCTCGTAATACATTCTCGCCTCTGTGAACTGTCCGTTGTGAAAGTACTGCTCTGCAATTTCATAATCTCGCTGACCGAATGAACATTCGGTGGCGAGTATTAAAAGTGCTATGAGCCAGAGTTTTTTCATGGGTTATTTTGCGGAAGCAGCGATGCTGTCGCACCAGAATTTTACTTGATTGTAGTGACGACCGAATCGATTGTTAATGGAGTCAGATTTTTGAACAACGAATTCGATTTCCTTTACCAAAGCAGCGTTGATTGTTTTTTCCTGTTGAATTTGTTTCTTTAAATACTCATCGTTGATTTCATTGCCAACCGCATCATGCGTGGCATTTTCACTGAGTGCTTTCTTTAATGTGGAAAGTTGTTCTCTTGAAACAGAAAGACTGTTAGCGATATTCTCACGACGCTTACCGAACTCAGGTATAAGTTTACGAATGCTTTTGTATTCTGCCAATTCAAACGCAATGCTTTTCTTCATGTCGCCTTTGTAATTTGCTTGAATAAAATCGAGATGGTTATTCACCGTATCTACTTTTGCCTGAAGCTCATCGAGATTCAGCTTTTCATAGGGAGCAGCAACATTTTCTATCACGTTCGAAATGGAATCGATTTGTTTTACATATTCTGTTCTATCCGGTGGGGTGCACGAATGCATGGAAAGCAGAAGTGCAGATGCCATGAAGAAGTAAAGTATGCGCATATTCAAAAATTAAATTCGTTCAAATCCGCAATAAGGTACAAGAGCTTGAGGTATTCTAACACCATTTTCATCTTGATGATTTTCCAACAATGCAGCCACTATGCGAGGTAACGCAAGCGCACTGCCGTTTAGTGTATGCACGAGCTGTGTTTTACCGTCTGCGCCTTTGTATCGGCATTTAAGACGATTAGCTTGAAACGTTTCGAAGTTGGAAGTAGAACTTACTTCCAACCAACGCTCTTGGGCGGCCGAGTATACCTCGAAATCGAAAGTAAGCGATGAAGTGAATCCCATATCTCCGCCACAAAGACGAAGTATGCGGAAAGGCAATTCCAATTTATTCAAAAGTCCTTTTACATGGTTCACCATGTCTTCTAAAAGTGCATAGCTGTCTTCTTGTTTTGACAATTGAACGATTTCAACTTTGTCGAACTGATGCAAGCGGTTCAATCCGCGGACATCTTTTCCGTAGCTTCCTGCTTCTCTGCGGAAGCAAGGGGTGTAGCCGGTTAACTTGATCGGAAGTTGTTCTTCCTTCAATAATACATCGCGAAATAAATTCGTTAATGGTACTTCCGCCGTAGGGATCAAATACAAGTCGTCCACTCCCACGTGATACATCTGCCCTTCTTTATCAGGAAGCTGTCCTGTGCCATATCCGCTGGCCTCATTCACGAGGTGAGGAACTTGGTGCTCGGTGTAACCAGCCTTCATGGCTTCTTCCAAAAAGAAATTAATCAACGCTCTTTGAAGTCTTGCTCCTTTTCCAATGT
>Ga0208483_1000074_pt1 | contig 20907 bp, 16 predicted proteins | sample LakMenE01Jun11ns_FD_150659 | JGI IMG/M metagenome (GOLD analysis project Ga0208483, IMG submission 150659) | Freshwater microbial communities from Lake Mendota, WI - 01JUN2011 deep hole epilimnion ns (SPAdes) | ecosystem: Environmental > Aquatic > Freshwater > Lake > Epilimnion/Euphotic zone ... | reverse complement strand
TAACACTTCGTCAGAATAGAAAGAACATTGGAACTTACAAGATCATTAAAGAATAAGAAGATGACTTCAAATAGAGAGGCTGGAATTTTTCCAGCCTTTTTTTATTTCGAGATTTTCTTAACGAAAACGGCAGGATTTCCAGCCCATACTTCGTTTTCAGGAATGTTTGTTCGAACAACACTCCCTGCGCCAATGACAGCGAAATCACCAACAGTAATGCCTTTCATTAAGATTGAATCGGCACCAATAAAAACATATTTCCCAATATGAATAGGGGAGTTCTTGGCATTTGAATCGATATCTATAGTTCGCTGTTCAATGGAAGTTGGATGGAAATCGGTGTCCCAAATTTTACAATTTCCACCAATAATGGTGTGGTCACCAATTGTAATTTCTTCGCGACAACAAATGGTAGAATTTGAAAAACCAACATCTTCACCGATGGTCAATTGGGCATTTTTTCCAATCATAATGGAAGAGGAGGAACCGCTACCAATAATATTCGCGAATCGGTGCGAATTGACTAGAAAGTCTTTACCTAATTTGAAATTTCCCTTATTCGAAACGAAGAGAAAACCATAACTATGTACCTTCCAAAAGGCTACTCCTTGGAGAGTTAACCAAATTGAATTTAGTGGCCAGTATACAATGTAAAGTAAAGTCTTCATTTAATGTTTCGCAATAGAGGCATTTTCAAGATACCATGCATAAACGCGCTCAATTCCTTCTCGCAATGAAATTTCGTGTTTGTATCCAAGTGAATGCAATTTCGAGACATCAGTCAATTTGCGCATGGTTCCATCTGGCTTGGTGGAATCGAAATGAAAGTCACCGCTGTATCCAATGACTTGTGCAATTAATTTTGCTAAATCTTCAATTGAAATCTCTTCTCCTGTTCCAATGTTTATGTGTGTGTTTCTAACCTCATCCTTCAAATTGTGAAGATCTGAAAAATTGATATTTTTCATGATGTGAATGCAAGCATTAGCCATATCCTCGGACCACATAAATTCGCGCATGGGCTTACCAGAGCCCCAAATATTAACCCCGAACTCGCTTACTCCAATTGATTTTAAATTTTGAATAGCTACTGAAAAGTCTGTTTCATTTAAATCTGCTAGAATCGCTTCTTTATTATTTTCTTGAAGGCACTTCGCAAGGTGTATTTTTCTAAGTAGAGCAGGCAAAACGTGTGATTTCTCGAAATTAAAATTATCGCCAGGACCATACAAATTCGTTGGCATTACAGATATAAAATTCGTCCCGTATTGAATATTAAAACTTTCACACAACTTAATTCCAGCAATCTTAGCAATGGCGTAGGGCTCATTTGTGTATTCCAATTCACTGGTCAGAAGTGAATTTTCATTTAGTGGCTGAGTGGCATTTTTTGGGTATATACAGGTGCTTCCTAGAAACAGTAACTTCTTGACACCTGATTTGTATGCACTTGAAATAACGTTGTTTTGAATGGAAAGATTTTCTAAAAGAAAATCAGCCCGATAAGTATTGTTAGCCACAATACCTCCAACTTTGGCTGCAGCTAAAAATACATATTCTGGCTTTTCTAATTGAAAAAAATCAGTTACCGAATTTGGGTTGAGGAGATCAAGTTCACTTCGGTTTTTAAGAAGTAAGTTATTATATCCCATCCTTCTGAGTCCCTTTACAATAGCGCTTCCAACCAAGCCGTTGTGACCGGCTACAAATATTTTAGCCTCTGTATTCATCATGCTCAAAATTCATGGTCTCAAATTTAACGCTTAATTGTTGGAAACATAACTTTATTTTAGGCTGAATGCAGAATCAAAACGAAGTATTCTTCTTAAATTTGCGCAGTACTATACATAAATAAGATGAAATATATCTTTACGTTTCTGTTGTTTGCAATTTCACTTGTTTCTTTTTCTCAAAGAAGTCAAAGAAAATTAGAATCTTCTTTTGATATTGGCTTCGGTAATCACTTTGGATTGCGCCAGATTCAAGAAGGCTACAATGTAAATGCGCTTACACCTTCCAATATCACCCTAGGTTGGAATAACTATTTCACCAACAACAAATTTGGAGGACGATTAGAGCTTTCCTACGATAAGATGCTGAATAATTCTTCATCTCAGAAATTTGAGACTAATTATTTCAGAACAACCTATTACCTCAATGCAAGTCTTAAGAATTTGTCAGGTTGGGGTGGTTCGAATTCTAATATAGACAAGAGAAATTTTTGGCAAGCTTTTGATATTGATCTAGGAATGGGTATCGGATACTCTGCCATGAAGAGTAAGACTTTTCCAGTAGACGAAACAGTCTATTTGAAGCGCTCAGATGACATGCTCAATATTAGTTTCCGAATAGCTCCTAGTCTTCAACTTAGTGATGAATTAAAACTATTTGCGTCTTACACGCGAATCAATCATTCCGCTCAGTCTACTACATTCGATTTTTCTAATTCAATAGAAAACACGGCCTTTAAAGGGGCGTTCAGAACGCTAAATGTCGGATTGCGATATACGCCAAACTCCAAAAGAACGTATAATAGAAAATTAAAGGAGGAGCATAGTAAGTGGCATTTCTTCACTTCATTCGACGCCTCTATGGGTAATCACTTTGCGGGTTCAACGAAAGAAACGGATGTTGATTTCAAAGGAGCATCCATCAGTCATCTTAATATCGGAGCTAATCACAAGTATCCGAATTCAAAACTTTACGGAAGATTTGACATCGGTTTTGACGCTTTCAAAGAAGCCAAAAACGAATCAACCTTTACTTCAAAATATTTCAGAACTACCTACCAAGTAATAGCAGATATGCGCACACTGCGTGGCGTAAATAATGTGTCAAACAAAATGGATTTAGCATTCGGCTTTGGAGTAGGCTTCGCTACCATGTATAACCCAGAAAGTTCCAATTCTTTGGGTGATGTGTTTTTGAATGGCGATGATATGTATGCTTTGGTTTTTAGTGTAAATCCTTCGTACAGAATTTCAAATTCGCTATCACTAATAGCAACAGGTACGCTTACCAGTCATTCGCTGCAATCAAGCAGTTGGAGCATGCAACAGCCTCTCGCAAACAATGCCTTTAACGGAAAGTTTATGAACATGAGTTTGGGGTTGCGTTACCACATGGCCGATCGAAGAACTAATTACACTACAAATCTAACCGCTCGTATTCCGAAGGTATGGTCAGTAGATGCAGCAATAGGTAGCCATTTTGCAGCAGCCCCACTTTCTGAAAATTTAGGTTTAAGCGCAAGTCCTATCAAACACGTTGCATTAGGTTTAAATCATCCTTTTTTAAATCCGGTTTATTTCGGACGATTTGAATTTGCTTTCGATGCGATGGGTGCAAACAAATCATCTGTAGACTTTTCATCTAAATACTACCGAGCGAATTATTTTTTAATGACCTCACTTCAAAATCAATTGTGCAAATCAGCTGAATCCACGCGTGTACCAAAGAGATTCGATGTGCAGTTTGGTTTAGGTCTAGGCGCGAGCACATTACACTCTAATGGGAAGAATGATTACTTCATTACAAAGGGTGATGATATGCTTAATGTTGCGGCTAAAATTGTCCCTACTTATAAAGTAACTGATAAGGTATCTGTATTTGCAGCATACACATTTGTTTCACATTCGCTGCAATCTCAGACTTACGATATGAGTCAGGGTGTAAGCAAGACCATGTTTAATGGACATTTAATGAATGCAAGTATTGGTGTTTCAATTGCATTGAAAACAACAAAATCTCGTTTGCTTGTAGATATAACTCCTGTTGATACCACTTCTAATGTTGTAGTAGTTATTCCTGATCCAATTCCAGTAGATACATTGGATGTTGTTATCCCAGAGCCAATAGTAACTCCAGATCCGATTGTAACACCGGAACCGACTCCAGTAGTTCTAACAGAAACTCGCACATACAACACCACAATTTCTGATTACGCGGTAAACAGGTCGGATCTACCTGCAATGCAAAAGGAAATTCTGAAAGGACTTGCTGATAAATTAAAATCGAATGATCAGCTATCCTTAGTACTTTCAGGTCATGCGGACAAGACGGGTGCTGAAGGTTACAACCTTTCTCTTTCAAGAAAACGAGCAGCGAATGTCAAGGCTTACTTAATTTCGCAAGGAGTGTCTTCAGAAAGAATTAAAATTGAGTACTACGGTAGTTCAAAACCAGTTGATTCTAACGAGACTATAGAAGGTCGCCAAAAGAATAGAAGAGTAGATATTGACATTGTTGATACTCCAAAAAAGTAGTCTCAGAGATATAGCATATTAAAAAAGCGGCAATAGCCGCTTTTTTATTATTTATAAAAATGAAAAAATCTTAGTTCTTCATGAAATCTGCTTCCAAAGAAAACTCCGGAACCTGAACTTTAAATAGGGAAGAGGCTCCTTTCATTTGCATGGAATAGAAACCTTTCATTATTCCGAATGGCGATTGCAAATCACACGCTGAGGTATACGAGAAGTTCTCTCCTGGTGCTATCACAGGTTGTTCTCCAATAACACCGGGACCTTCAATTTCGCGCTTCAAACCATTTGAATCAGTGATGAACCAATGTCTGCGTAGAAGTTGAATAGGGTAGTCGTTTTGATTTTCAATTGAGATTCGGTAGGAAAAGACGAAGCTGCCTTGAGGGGCAGCCGACATTCTTTCTTCAAACAAAGAAAAAACTGAAATTTTTACGCCTTCTGTTACAGCAACTACCATAACAGCAAAGATAGTTAATAAACAATCAAATTGTTAATAACCCTAAGAAATTTATTGCTGAGTAAACTGCCTAGCAAAACGCTTGCGGTCGCCCTCATTCAAATAAACCTTACGGATACGAATAGACTTCGGAGTTACCTCAACGTATTCATCTGGACCGATGTACTCAAGAGCTTCTTCCAAGGTGAATTGAATTGGTGGAGCCATAACTGTTTTTGCATCCGTACCTGAAGCACGCATGTTCGTTAATTGTTTCGTCTTTGTAACGTTAATAACCAAGTCGTTATCACGTGAATGTTCACCAATTACTTGACCTTCGTAAACTTCTTGCATGGCTTCAACGAAGAATTTTCCTCTGTCTTGAAGGTTACTGATACTGTATGCAATGGCATTACCTGTTTCCATACAAATCAAAGAACCATTCAAACGACCAGGAATTTCATCCTTCATCGGTTGGTATTCCTTGAAACGGTGAGTCATAATAGCCTCACCTTGAGTAGCAGTTAACAAATAACTTCTTAATCCAATGATACCTCTTGAAGGAATTTCAAATTCAATCACTGTACGATCTCCCTTAGGCTCCATGTTTTTCATTTCACCTCTACGCTTCGACACAGATTCAATAGCGGTACCCGCCATATCAGTTGGAAGATCTATGGTCAACTCTTCAATCGGCTCGCTCTTAACCCCGTCAATGGTTTTAAGGATTACACGAGGTTGTCCAATTTGCAATTCATATCCTTCGCGACGCATGGTTTCAATTAATACAGACAAGTGAAGTACACCTCTTCCAAATACATTGAAACGGTCTGCTTTATCGGTTTCTTGAACGCGAAGCGCCAAGTTCTTTTCTAATTCTTTTTCTAAACGTTCCTTAATGTGACGACTCGTTACAAACTTACCTTCTTTACCGAAGAAAGGCGAGTCATTGATGGTAAACAACATACTCATTGTTGGCTCATCTACTGAAATAGTAGGCAATGCCTCTGGATTTTCATAGTCGGTGAACGTATCGCCAATTTCGAAATTCTCCATTCCGTTGATTGCGCAAATATCACCTGAAACAACAGACTCAACTTTACGTTTGCCTAATCCTTCGAAGATGTATAATTCTTTGATTTTTCCTTTTACCATAACACCGTCACGCTTTGCAAGAGTAACATTCATTCCAGCTTTTAACTCGCCGCGATGAAGTTTTCCAATGGCCATACGTCCAGTGTATGTCGAATAGTCTAATGACGTAACCAACATTTGTGGTGTTCCTTCTCTTTTAACCGGAGCAGGAATATGCTCAATAACCAAATCCAATAGTGGCTCAATTGTATCGGTTTGAACTTTCCAATCCAAACTCATCCAACCATTCTTCGCAGCGCCGTAAGCAGTTGCGAAATCCAACTGGTCTTCTGTAGCACCCAAACTGTACATTAAATCGAACACTTGTTCGTGAACTTCGTCTGGACGACAATTCTCTTTATCTACTTTGTTGATGACGACAATAGGCTTCAAACCCATTTGAATTGCCTTTTGCAATACAAAACGCGTCTGTGGCATTGCACCTTCAAAAGCATCTACTAGAAGTAAAACTCCTTCAGCCATATTCAAAACACGCTCAACCTCTCCACCGAAGTCACTGTGACCAGGAGTGTCAATAATGTTGATCTTGTAATCTTTATATTGAATAGAAACGTTCTTCGCTAGAATTGTGATACCACGCTCACGCTCCAAGTCATTGTTGTCAAGAATCAAGTCGTTGTGCACTTCATTATCTCTGAACAATTTGGCAGCATGAAGCATTTTATCTACCAAAGTAGTTTTACCGTGGTCAACGTGGGCGATAATAGCGATGTTTCTAATTTTTTGCATTGCGCGATTCTTAATTTGGGCGCAAAAGTACAACAATAAAAATGAAAAACCCCTTGAAATATCAAGGGGTTTAAAAAGTAGCGAGATTGGGGCTTGAACCCAAGACCTTGCGATTATGAATCGCACGCTCTAACCAGCTGAGCTACCTCGCCATAAATGGGGTGCAAATATACACATCTATTTTAAAAATGAAAATTGAATTGAACTTTTCGGTTCTTTTCTTTTTTCTTTGCTTGAAGATAATGAAAAACGCAATTGTCATAGGAGCAGGTATTGGCGGCATTGCTGCATCGATTCGCTTGGCTCGAAAAGGCTACGCCGTGAAGGTTTTCGAAGCTTCAAGTTTTCCGGGAGGAAAACTCTCTGAATTTAAAATGGGAGAGTATCGTTTCGATCGAGGTCCTAGTTTATTTACTTTGCCTCAATACGTTGAAGAGCTTTTTGAACTTTGTGAAGAAAGAATGTCTGAACATTTTTCATATTCGGAACTTCCAATTCTTTGTAAATATTTTTATCCAGATGGATTTATTTTCGAGGCGAAAGGAAATAAAGAAGAGAACATAAAAGCTATTGTTCAAGCTTTTGATGAAGACGAAGAAAAAGTCAGAGCGTTCTTCTCCAAGGCTGAATTCATATACAATACGACTGCTCCGTTGTTTTTAGAACGTCCGCTTAAACTTTCAAAACTTTATAAAACAAAAGCGTTTTGGAAAGGCATCGCTCGAATTCCCCGTCTGCCTTTAATTGGTAGCTACACCGTTCAACTTAAAAAATACTTCAAGAATCCTAAGACTATTCAGTACTTTCAACGTTACGCAACTTACAACGGAAGTAATCCTTACAAGACTCCTGCGCTCATGCAATTGCTTCCGCATGTTGAGCAGGGGATAGGAGCCTTCATTCCAGATAAAGGAATGTATGACATCACTTTCCAATTGTTTGAATTGGCAAAAAGACAAAATGTAGAATTTTTCTTCAATACAAAGGTGAACGAAATTATTATTGAAGAAAAAAGAGCCTCAGGTATTCGATACAACGACACTCAAATTGAAAAGGCAAATGTTGTCGTAAGCAACATGGATGTTTACCCTACTTACAAGAAACTCTTAACTAAACAAAGAGAACCTAGAGTTATCTTAAATCAAGAGAAATCTTCCTCCGCGCTTATCTTTTATTGGGGCCTGAAAGACTACGTGAACAAATCGTTAAGTATTCACAATATCTTTTTTTCGGTTGATTACAATGAAGAATTTCGGAATATATTTGAAAAGGAGACATTGTCAGAAGACCTAACAGTATACGTGCATGTTACTTCAAAACACATTCCATCCGATGCTTCGTTAAACGGTGAAAATTGGTTTGTTATGGTGAACGCTCCGAATAACAAAGGACAAGATTGGGATGAAATCGTTAAGAAAGCCAAGGAAAATATTATACAGAAATTAGAGAGAATGCTAGGAGAAAAAATTGGAGATAAAATCTGTTGTGAACACATTTGGACACCAAGCGGAATCGAGGCAGATACGTCATCTCATTTAGGTGCGCTCTACGGTAATGCCTCGAACTCTGCCAGCTCGGCATTCTTTCGACATGCCAATAATTCTTCAAGGATTAAAGATTTGTATTTTGTAGGAGGAAGTGTCCACCCAGGTGGTGGCGTTCCTTTGGCCATCCTATCTGCTAAAACCATGTCGGATTTTATTCGCTAATTCAACTATGTCAACAGAACTGCACAAAAATAAAAAACTGAAAGCATTCACGATTCTTTGGATCGTATTGGTTCATTTTTTTGGAATAATCGGCGTGTATTTTCTTCCTGACTGGTTTTTGCCTGCAACGCCACTCGTGATTTTAGTAAGCGCCTGCGTGGTGATTCTTCGGTATGAAAAATATAGACAATCAAGATTTGTGGCATTTGCTGTTATAGTTGTCTTGGCTTTTGCGGTTGAGGTATACGGTGTTAAAACTGGAAATTTATTTGGGACCTATACCTATGGAAATAATCTTGGGTGGAAGCTGTTTGATGTACCGTTGATTATTGGAGTAAACTGGGCCGCATTGATTATGGTGGCGCAGCAACTAACTACTCACTACATTGGAATTAACAACCGATTTTTTTCAGCTGTTTCTGTAGCGATATTAATGACCGTGTTTGATTTACTTCTTGAAGTATTAGCACCTCAATTCGATTTCTGGTCATTTACACATATGAATTATGCACCAATGCAAAACTTCATAGGTTGGTTTGCAGTATCATTTTGTTTTGGTCTATACAGCTATGCACATTTTAGAAATCAAAATAGAACTGCTGTATTATATGGAATAGCCCAACTGGTTTTCTTTATGATCTTAGGCCTTTTGGTTATTTAAACCGTTAAAGCACGAAGATTTTGTTCTGAAATAATTGGAATTTTTAGATCTTCTGCTTTTTTCAATTTCGCGGGTCCCATATCTGCTCCAGCTACAACATAACTTGTTTTAGACGATATACTTCCAACTACTTTTCCTCCGTGCTGCTCTATGAATTCTTTTATTCCATCGCGTGAGAAGGATTCAAAAGTTCCGCTCACCACGATACTCTTTCCAACCAAAGCATTAGAAAGCAAAACTTCGTCTTGTTCGTTTAAGTTGAATTGAAGTCCAGCTGCAATTAGTTTATTCAAAACGATGAGATGCTCGTCCTTCGTTAACCACGATTGAATGGAATGAGCAATTATTTCACCCACTTCATCAATCGCTCGCAACTCATCGAAGGACAGTGTTTTCAAATGATCAAAAGACTTAACGGCTCGGGCAATTTTCTTAGCCACCGTTTCACCCACATGACGAATACCCATTGCGAACAATACACGCTCGAAAGGAACTTGTTTGCTTGCTTCCAATCCTGTAATCAAATTCTCAACACTCTTTGCTTGAAGTGAACGTTTCTTCGTTTCTTCGTTTTCATCTCCCACTTGAAATTCAAGTCCAATCAATTGATCATAATTCAAGGAATACAAATCTCCAGCATCTTTAATCAATCCTGATAATAGCAATCCTGAAACAGTTTCAGTCCCTAAACCTTCAATGTTCATTGCCTTTCTTGAAATGAAATGCTCTAATTTACCGATGAGTTGCGGAAGGCATTGAGTGTCGTTCGGACAATAATGCAGAACTTCACCTTCCAATCGAATAAGAGGTGTATTGCACTCGGGGCAATTCGCTATGTATTCATGTATGCTTTCTGCACCGCGAGGTTGTGAAGTATCAACAGCGGTTACCTTCGGAATAATTTCACCACCTTTTTCCACCCAAACAAAATCGCCCACGCGAATGTCCAATCGCTGAATTTGATCGGCGTTGTGCAGTGAAGCGCGCTTCACTGTAGTTCCTGCTAATTGAATAGGAGAGAGGTTTGCAACTGGTGTTATGGCTCCAGTTCTACCAACTTGATAGGTTATACTTAAGAGTTTCGTGCTAATGCTTTCCGCTTTGAATTTATATGCAATGGCCCAACGCGGACTTTTTGCGGTCATTCCCAATTCGTCCCACAATTGAATTTCGTTGACTTTAATTACAATTCCATCGATTTCAAATGGAAGTGTGGTGCGGTGTTCATCCCAATAAGAAATGAATGACATAATTCCTTCAACACTTGAAGTGGTTTCTATCATTCTCTTGGAAGGATCTGGAGTTTTGAATCCCCATGATTCCGCATGACTCACCCGTTCACTGTGTGTTTCAATGGATGAAGTGTTATTCAATACGAAATACAAAAAGCAATCGAGTTTGCGCTTCGCGACAGCTTTTGAATCTTGTTGTTTCAATGTGCCTGATGCAGTATTCCTTGGATTTGCATAGAGCTCTTCTCCGGCTTCAGCGCGCTCTTCATTTAATTTTTGAAAAACGCCTTTCGGCATAAATATTTCACCACGAATTTCAAACTCGGCGGGGAAATCTCCTTTCAATTGCAAAGGAATACTCGAAATGGTTCTGACATTTGTAGTAACATCTTCACCTACTGAACCATCTCCGCGGGTTACCGCCCTTTCAAGTTGACCATCTTTATACCACAGGGCAATGGCAACACCGTCGTATTTCAATTCCATGACGAATTCAATAGGCTTACCTGCTAATTCTATGGCTCGCTTCGCCCAATCCTGAATTTCTTCTTGGTTGTATGAATTCGAAAGCGAAAGCATCGGACTCTTGTGTGTTACCTTTTCGAATTTATCTGTGATATCTCCACCCACGCGCTGAGTAGGGCTGTTGGAAGATTTCAACTCAGGAAATTGAAGTTCCAATTGTTCTAATTCCTTCAAAAGAAAATCGAAATCTTGATCGGAAATAACAGGAGCGTTCAACACATAATAATTGTAATTGTGTCTGTTCAGTAGTTCTGAAAGTTCAACAATCTTTATTTGTGCTTCAAATGAATTCATAGATTAATATCTTTTGCGAATGTCTTTGTTCCAAATTCCTCGCACAGCTTTAATGGGTTGAAATCTGAGTTTCACTAAGAATACCGGTGCGTTGTAAATAGGCAGAAGCTCTTCGGGTGCGTTTCTAGTTTGACGGTAACCTATTCCTCCACCTACAGACATAAAGTATGTTAAATGCCTGTAAAAAGTAGTACTCAATTCAGACAATTGAACGGGTTCGTTATAATTACCTACGGAACCATTTGCGTAGGTGTAGGACCCCGAAACATTGCCTACTCCCAAATGTATAGTAGAGCTCCACTCGTATTTTTTCGTGAACATCCAGACACGCTCATAATAAGCAGATGCGTAGTTTAATTCAAGATTTGCTGAGACAATATTGGAAGAAAGTTCATTCAACGATTCTGTTTGAACACCATTCGAAAAAGAATAAAATCCCAAGCCAAGCCGATTTACGCGATTGATTTCAACACCTAATCGAAAACCTCCAAGACGAGCGCCCTCATTGCTTACCAAAGTGAGTCTTCCGTCTAAAATAAGTTCGGGTTTAATAAATGGATAGTCCGATTTTTTATTGCGTTCTTCTTTCTGTCCGAAAACAGAAAGTAGATTCAAAATCAGAAATAGCGTGGTCAGTATTACGTTCTTCACGGAACAAAAATAGGCATATTGTTAAAACACTCGAAGAATGTTAGACCTTTGTGATATGAGTAGTGAAGAAAATTTTTCAAGTTTAGGTTTAAATGAAGATTTGATACAGGGAATCGATTCCATGGGAATTCAAAAACCGACTCCCATTCAGCGGGAATCGATACCACATATTTTACAAGGAAAAGACGTTTTAGGAATTGCACAAACAGGTACAGGGAAGACAGCAGCCTTTCTTTTGCCCGTTATTCATAAGATTATTCAAGACACCAATCGAACATCTGTTTCAGCACTTATTGTAGTTCCAACGAGAGAACTTGCCACGCAGATTGATCAGGCCATTTCAGCATATGGTTACTTTACAGATATTTCGTCCATGCCTATTTATGGCGGAAGTGATGGGAAGGTTTTTACACAAGAGAAGCACGCACTTACAACAGGTACAGATATTATTGTAGCAACTCCTGGAAGATTGAACATGCACATTAATTTAGGGTATGTCGATTTTTCTAAATTAAAATTTTTAATTCTCGATGAAGCTGATCGTATGTTAGACATGGGATTTCAACCCGATATACAACGTATCATAGCGCAGACTCCTGATGTGAAACAAGGCCTTCTGTTTTCAGCTACAATGCCCGATACCATTTTTAGTTTATCGCGCGGATTTTTAAATGATCCAATTACCATAAACATTGCCTTGTCTAAGCCACCAGCTAATGTTACGCAAGGGGCATTCGTTGTATTTCCAAATCAGAAAATCCCAATCCTCGTAGACTATTTATATGAGAGAAAGGAAAAAACAACCATCGTTTTCAGTAGCACTAAAACAGGGGTTATCAATATTCACAGCGCACTTCGCAAGAAAGGAATTCAAGCTTTAATGATGAGTAGTGACTTGGAGCAAAGCGAACGTGAACATTCCTTGAATGAATTCAGAAATAGAAAATGCGCCGTCTTGGTTGCGACAGATGTTGTGAGTAGAGGTATAGACATTAAAGGAATTGACTGTGTCATTAATTTCGACGTCCCAGGCGATGCGGAAGATTATGTTCACCGCATTGGAAGAACAGGAAGGGCAGATGCCTATGGCGAGGCAGTGACATTCGTTGCTCCAGATGATCAAGTGAAGTTCAAGAAAATTGAAATGCTTATACAGCAAGATGTTGAGAAGTTAGTCGTGGCTGAAGGTTATGGTGCAGTTCCAGAATACAATCCTGTTATGAAGGGAAAGGGTAATGGGAACGGAAAGCCTCGACACGGTGGAAGTGGAGGAGGAGGTGGCAAAAGAAACTTCAAACCCAAATACCAATCAAAGAATAGAGGTGGTGAAAATAAAAAAGGTGCATAAGCACCTTTTTCTTTTTTAATACAGTTGGAAATTAATCTCCCAAAGCTTCTGCCTTTTTCAATTCTTCATCAATCATGTCCTCAATGGTCTTGCGCTCTGCGTCGTTCAACTTCGAGTTTAACTTGATTTGTTTCTTCATGAAGCGATACATATCGCGCTTGTGAATTTCATAAGCGATGTAAGTTGTGAAAGTTCCATCAGGCATTTTGTATTTCTCCTCGCCAATCTTACGTAAGTCAGCAATCTGCGTATTCGTTGCCTCACGCGCTAATGATTGGAACTTATCTGTGATTTCAGAACGGTTATTCAATTCTGTTTCTCCTAGGTATTGATCTGTTACAACCTTTACGTTAGTTTCAACCTGCTGAGCCAATACTTTCTTGGCTTGAAGATCTGCTTTGTTGCGAGAGATATTCTCGTCCATCGATTGACCTTTTCCAGTTCCTCTGAAATAACGATCGTTCGATTCGTATTTATTTCCTGTGAATGGTTCGTTTACTTTTTCACCAAGGTTCGCATTGGTCTTACATCCTGCTAAAAGTAATAGCGCGAATCCTAAAAAGAGAGATAGCTTTTTCATAGCAATTGTTTTTGTTTCGTTTATAAAGATAGTGCCACATTTCATGTTGACATTAATAACTCCATTTTTTTGTGTAGGTGTTCCAATAACTGATGCCAAACTTAAAGGTGTAGTTTGCCTTGTCGAGGTTTGAATCTGATGTTACCAAAAATGCACCTAGACGGAAAAGTTGTTCTTTTATACGGATTTGTTTTTGAATTCCAACAAATATTTCTTGGTGAATAAAGTTCTCGCTTGGTATAGCAATGAGCGCACTTCCGGCAATCTCATTCAACTTCAATCGATTCAATAATGGAATTTTATTGAAGAACATTCCGTTGAAACTGTGTACATAGTTTCCTCTGTAATACGCATTCGGCGTGAGGAATACCCGATCAAGTAATTGGAAAGAGGCGTTGGGATCAGAGAAGAAAAAGAAGTCAGAACCTCTAAAGTACTTGTATTCCAGTAATCTTAAATTGGCTTTATTGACGAAGGCACCTCCTTGAATGGTCCATGAGCCTGTTCCAAATCGCGGAAGCTGATAGTCATCGTGAATTCTCAATTCAACATAATCGAAGTTCACTTCACTGCCGAACATTTTTGGAACACCCTTGCGATAATTAAAGCGAACCTCAGGGTATTTGAATCCAGTAACTACTTTTTTATTCTTCTTGAAATAATAAGTTTGTCCAGGTCTCCATTGTAGATTTAAATTGAATTCTGATTTGGTGTAGCGTTGAAACTCAATTGGGTTGTTTACATCTCCAAACAACTGCGAAGACCATGCATCTGGAATCAAATTGTTAATGGGCATTTGATCACAGAACTCATATGTTAACGAAGCATACAATCCATTGATTACTTCCATACGTTGCTCGATACTAAACATCTTTGCTCTGACATAATTACTTCGGCTAAAAACAGTACTAAAGGAAGAAAAGGTATTGACCATGTCGTAATAATCGCCAAACCTTACATAAGTCCGCACAAATTTCTTAGGGTAATAAGTCAACCCTATACCACCTCTTCCACGAATGTCTTTGTTCGCAATTCCATAATCAACGTACCCGTCCGTTTCTAAAACAAAATCATTGCTCTTGAAATACTTACTGAAACTGCCTCCGAGTTTGTGTCGATATCCGCCAATACCGAAAACATTGGCTTGGGCAATTAATGGATTAATATAGTATGCGGTTCCCTTTGCACGATTTCTCCAAGCAACTCCAGAAAGTGTGACATCCCAAAAAGTTATTTTGTTATAAGCTGAATCGGTCTCCGCTTGAATCTTTGGGTCATCGAATCTTTTTTGAATACTGTCGCATTCGTGCTTGTATTTCAATTCAAGTGTCGAGAGAGGGATAAGTTGTTTACTTTCCCAATAGGCGCTGTCTCTGTCAAATGCGTAATCGTCGTATTTCAAGACCTCGCTGGTTTGCATATTCAAAGGCTTTGCAATATTGAATTCGTAATCCTTGAATTTGTATTCAATATGACATATACGCTGCGTTTTTCCTTCTTTTACTTTTCCTTGAATGGATTTACCGTAGCTCAACCACTTGTCTTTATCAATTTCTACAAACTCTTCTTTCCACGAAAAATCAGAGAAGAAAGGCATGACTTCGTCGGCTAAATTCAATTCCAATTTTCCCACAACAAATGTTGTGTCTTGTATCCAGATGTATCCATTGAACAATGCTTCTTGCTTGAAGATAGGCATTACGGAAAGCTTGAAGAATTTCTCTCCATTCAACGTGTCTATACCAACCAAATCATACGAATAGGAGAGAAGGGCGGTTGAAGCGATGGGCGAAATGATTTTTTTATCAGTCAATTGTGGAAGCGTTAATGCGTTTTCCTTCAAGTTAAATTCGGAATAACTCGAAGCGCTTGTCAACTCATAAGGGTCTTCCCAACGATCACGATCATTTACGATTGACTCTTCACCGTATTCAAAACTCACATTTACGGAAGCGAAATTTTCTGTTCCCTTCGGAGTGAAATCGCGAAACGCATCAACCTTTAGTTTGATCTGATTGTTGTTTGCGTAAAGTGTGCCAGCTCCTTCGTTTACGTGATAGATTTCATTTTCAATCACTGGAGGCTGTATGACTTTGTATGCCGAATCACGTTTGAAATCTATCTTCTCCATTGAGGTTCTTCCATAAAACCCGACCGAATAATTTTCAATTTGCTTCGCATAGAACTCCCGTTGGTCGGAAGCCCCACGCACCAATCGCTTTACAAAATCCCTTCGGTCGGCATTCACAACCACCATGGGCATTTCATTGTTATTGACCTTCATAACAACGTCGATGATCAACGTTTTTTCTTGTCCAATACGCAGCGACTTTATAATTTTTTCATAACCAATGAAATTGAAATTGAGCTCATAGTTTCCCGGCTTAAGGTTCAATTGATACTCACCGTTTTCATTGGTGTGCGCACCCAAATTGGTGCCGGGAACAAATACGGCTACGTGAAAAAGCGGAAGGCCTTGCTCATCTTTCACAGTTCCTTTAACGGTGGTAGCAAAACTCAAATTCCAACAAAACAAAAAGACAACGCTTAGAAGCGCTGTCTTTAATTGCTTTTTATATATTGAAATATTCACGAGACTATGACGAACGAAACGTCTATTGGTTACACGTGTTTTTTAAATCTTCCTTGCTGAATTGATCTCCGAAATAGGACTTTTGAATATTTCCGTTCCACATGTATATGATACCCGGTGTTTCACCTTGCGGCCCCATTAAAGTAAAGAATTCTCCCATGCCAAGCACTTGATAAGGATACTTCTTTCCAGCAACTTGGAAGAACTCATCGATTTTCTCTAACTCTTCATCTCCGAAATAAACATAAACTTTAGGGAAACTAGGATCTTTTGATAATTCAGCTAGCGCTTTAGCAGCTTCACGACAGTGGTCGCAACCCGGAATGAAGAAACATACGATACGCTTTCCTTCATCAATTTTAACCTTCATTCCACCAAACACATTCAATTTAGAAAATTTAGAAACGACCGCTGTAGGACCGGGATTAACTGTTTCAGTTGGCGTTGTTGCAACGGTAGTTTTAGTAGTATCGACAGTTCCTGTTGGAGCAGTAGGAGTTTCATTTTCCCATGGAATATTTTCAGTATTCACAACAATGTTCGAAATTTCCTTGAACGGTGCAAAAGGAAACTTCATGAACATAAATAAGGTCGAGAAAGACCAGATTAGCAAAAGGAATGAAAAGCGATTGGCCGTTTTCTTCTCTTTGCTAATGGCAAATAGCCAACCCAATAAACCGAGTGTAACAATATTTTTAATGAGCGCTTCCGTTGGAGTCATTTCAATGAATTGTCCGAAGCATCCACAATTTCCACCTTGTCCGATTGCAATCTGATAAGAAAGGTGAATACAAAAAGCAACAAGTAAAAGGGCTGTTGCAGGAATAACGAAGCGTTTGAAATAATGATTTTGAATCAGAGCGATTCCAAGACCTAATTCAACTCCGATAATTAATCGAGCGAAATAGGGGGCTGTATGCCAATCTGCAAAGCCTAAGTCAACGAGCTGTTTCTCGAAAGGCGTTAAAGGAAACATCTTTGTGATTGCAGAAAACACAAAAAGCGCGAATAAGAACACACGCAGTGACCAGGAGATGTAAAGATTTCGTTTTTCCATAATTCAAAAGTAAGAAGGTTATTGAATAAATACTACGCCCGACTTTTCAAGAAGTGTGCCGTGTATAACATTTGCTTGATAAAGAAGGTTCAGGAATCAAATATTCTATTTTCGTTTGGTGAAGGTTGCAATGAAAATAGGCTATCAATTGCTCGTCCTGTGGGGGGTGGTAACTGTCGTTTTCTTCCTTTTCAATTTAACCGGATCAGATCCTGTTCAAAATCTTGTCGGTGAAAATGCCAATCAAGAAGTGGTAACAAACATGCGCAATAAACTGCGTTTGAATCACTCGTTGAGCACTCGCTACCTTGAATATTTGAATAATCTTTCTCCGATTAGTATAAATAAATCTGATAATTTTTCAGATGCATTTTATGCAGACTCATCGATTTATAAGGGATGGTCATTTTCTTTGAGTGATAATCGTTCGTTGTGGATTAAATTTCCAAGCTTAGGGAAGTCCTTCATTTCAGAAAAGTCTGTTTCTTCAATCTTCGCTGAATCTTTTCCAGGAACATTTGTCTTAGCGTTAGGGAGTATTCTGCTGAGTCTGATTATCGGAATTCCCCTTGGAATATGGGCTTTTCAGAAGAAAGATTCGTGGATCGACAAAACTGTTTTATTTGTTTCAGCCATTGGAATGGCGGGGCCTTCGTTCTTTGTAGCGCTGATAGTTGCATGGATAGGAGCAGTGTTGCTTCGCGATTACACAGGATTGAGCATGACAGGAAGTTGGTACAGCGTAGATGTTTGGGAAGGGAAGTACATTGATTTGAAGAATTTGATTCTTCCGATGATTACCCTAATGATTCGTCCGTTAGCCATTATTGTTCAATTGACAAGAAGCAGTATGTTGGATGTCATGTCGCAAGATTTCATTCGAACTGCCCGAGCGAAGGGACTTTCAGAACGACGCGTTCTATACAGACATGGGCTTCCCAATGCGCTGAATCCTGTTGTGACCGCAGTTTCAGGTTGGTTTGCTTCCTTGTTAGCGGGTGCTGTTTTTGTAGAGTTTGTTTTCGGTTGGAAGGGGATCGGTCAAGAACTTTTCATGGCTATTGAAAAACAAGATCAGCCTATTGTAATGGGAGGAGTAATTTTGGTTTCTACCGTCTTTATTGTGGTGAATGTTCTGGTTGAATGGGTATATGGAATTCTCGATCCGCGGATTCGAACCTCATCCAATTAAAGAAAAAAATCGTATTTGAAGTCGAAGCCTTTTTCACTTCCCATCGGAAATAAAAAAGAATCTGATTGAAGAATCAGTTCTTGTTGAATAACACTTACATTTTCACCATACACTTCCAACAAACTTCCTTCATTTCGAAGTAAATCGTGCGTGCCGAGCGAGGCTATCTGAATCGTCTTTCGGGGTTCATCGAATTTCGGTTTACCAATAGGAGCAGAGACGTGGGTGAAAAGAAGGTTGTCCTTTTCAATAAAACTTGGATCGCTCCATAAGATTACATCCGATTTCTTTCGAGTTAGTTCTGAAAGCCAATGTTCTAAATTTTCATCTGGAAGGAAAGAAGTTGCGTCGAATCGAAAACCATCGATTGCCATTTCCAAAAAAGAAAAAAGCGAATTCAATAAATATTCCGAATGGTATTCGTTGAAATGATTTATTTGATAGACGTCGTTCCAACTCGTGCCAATAGGATGAAATGGCCTTTCATTTCCATCTAAAGAAAAAAAATCTTTTTCATGGGCACGCTTATGATTGATGGAAGCGTGATTCAAGACTACATCAAGAATAACATTCATACCATTGTCACGAGCGGCTGCTGTGAATAATTTCAATCCGTCAGCTCCGCCTAATTCCTTTCGCACATCGAAATTGTCGGTAATACAATAAGGCGATCGGCTGTTCTGAATGTCGGTCGGATTTATAGGAAGAAGATAAATGGCGTCAATATCCAAAGATTTTATGTCATTAAACTGACAAATAGCAGCCTCAAAGGTGCCTTCAATCGTAAAATGCGGGATGGATATTTCGTAGATTCTCTTCAACAAGTCAAATGTAATTGTTTGGGGCGAATAATCATTCTCACGTATAGTGAGAGAAGTTAAGAATGGAGACGTTTTAGTGAGAATTTAAGAAAGGGTAAGAAAAGGGAAGATTTGGATATATGGTAAGAAAGGGTAAGATTGGTTAAGCGAGGATAAGAAACAGATTTGGCTAGTTTACATAATGTAAATTATGTGTCTAAAAGCTTTGATATAAACTAGAAATAAACGCATTACAAATCACACTCTTCGCACTTAACCCAATGGTCACTCTTAGTTTGGCAAAAATATGCAATCACAAGCATCAGCACTCTGAACTCTATTTGGAGTGTTACCTTCTGTGCAAAACCAATCATGAATCAATCGAGAGTTTTCATCATAAAGATACAGCTTATCATCTTTAAACTCAAAATAGGCACAATCAATGGAGCCCGTTTTTGTAAGCGATGAGACTTTGTATTTAAAATTGGTTTTATAGCTAACTGTAAATAATTCCGACGTTGACTCTGTATGACCGTTTTCGTCATGACCACCGCAAGTTTCTGTGGCTTTCAAAGTATTCGAATTTCTATCAATTTCCAGAGATGTTGAGCAAACACCTGATCCATACCCTGATCCTGGTGGAATATTGAAGATAATAATTTTCGATTTCCCATTGAGGGTTTGTGAATTTTGCAATTGGGAAATTGAATCTTTTTTACAACAAGCATCAGTTCCATCGTGTTTACAACCTGGAGTACAATTCGCTGTGCATTTCTCTGACTTCATATATGTGCAACCATCGTGTCCTGACATTCCCGTGCAGCCTTCGTGATCCGCCATTCCTTTACACGATTCTCCAGATCCCTCAGCTGAGCAACAACTTGAAATTTCTGGATGACGAATTTGTCCTCCCGTTAATCCGGCTTTTCCAACTAGTATAATTGCTATAATTCCGATGAAAACAACTAAAATCTCGACTTTTTTGGTGTGTTTGTGACCTTTTCGGTGACCAAATAAAGCAATTCCAGCAAATACGCCTGTAACGATACATGGCCAAAAAGCCAATTCCGCAGCTTCTTCATGCTCATGTATGAGATCTTCATTCACACAGTATTGTCCTTCATTTTCTTCAAAGAAATGCTCTGAAGCTCCTCCAGAATACATCGTAGGATAACTCGAGAGACCAGCAATCATAGTAATCCACAATCCAACCGACGAAACAACCTGTTTTTTGGTTAAAAGTCCGAAAATCACCACCAAAATACCGATAATTAGTCCAATTATGGGCAAATGATTGATCAAAAGATGGATGTGAGGAGCGTTCATTTCTTATTTACTTTATTATTTAACTTAAAACATTTTAAGTTCTTATTTTCAATGGTTTAAGTGTATTTACTTCAACTTAAAATAAAGAGGGTTGAATCGTTTCATCTCCGTCTTCAGTTTGAGCAGTTGATTGAGGTCTTGCTGACAAGATTGCATCGTCAGCTTCTTGTTCTCTTTCAACTTCAGCTTCTAAGAGATCAACCGACAGAATTGGGTAAGTGGAAAGTCTGTTTCCAATCGCCTTTACTCCTTTAATGGAAATAAAATCGGGTAGGTTCAGTGTTTCGTCCATCTTATTCTGCGATTGCTTGAATTTCTTATTGAAACGGATATACACATTTGGGAAATGGTTCG
>Ga0208483_1000071_pt1 | contig 21308 bp, 21 predicted proteins | sample LakMenE01Jun11ns_FD_150659 | JGI IMG/M metagenome (GOLD analysis project Ga0208483, IMG submission 150659) | Freshwater microbial communities from Lake Mendota, WI - 01JUN2011 deep hole epilimnion ns (SPAdes) | ecosystem: Environmental > Aquatic > Freshwater > Lake > Epilimnion/Euphotic zone ... | reverse complement strand
TAAAACGAAATCGTGTGGTGTCAATGTGGAATTTTGAACAACCAATCTACCCAATTCCTTTAACAAAAAAATTTCTAGAACAATCTGCTCGAAAACAAAAAAAAGAATTTAGAACAAAGAAAAAATTTAGACGAAGAAAAATAGGAAAAATTAGAAAAAGACTTGGACCCAAAAAGGGTAAACCTAAAAAGAAAAAATATCAATTTGTTCAAATAAACACGCAAATTTGGTAAAGTGTTTAACATGGAAGATGCCAATGTATTGTGCGAATATTGTGGACATTTTTTTTCAGTCATTTTGTACACGTTGCATGTGTTGCAAACTCACAGGGATCGATTGCGTTTAACATTTTTTTGTACTTTCAAAGGATGCAGCAAAAAATTTGAAACGGATGAGTCTAGACTACTTCACGAACAAACCGATCATGAATCTTGGATGACTTGCACCCCATGCAACATTACTTTTTCAAATTCTCAAAGTTGTATTGCTCACAACGTTCGTGTGCATAATAGTAAAAAATATTTTAATTGTCCTTTTTGTCCTCGCATTTACCTCAGTTCACACGGATGGGAAAAACACATGAAAATTAATCATCAACCTATTTACAATCAAGGTTTGCGTCATTACAACGAAAAAAAATTTGCCCCGTATAAAAAAAAACCTTTGTGTCATAAAATTTTGCCTCCCACTTTATTAAACTATTTTTTAAAATAATAATTCAGTATGTGTTTTATTCCCAATGAACAAACATGTGTTTTATAACTTATACCGTTTGCACTATTTGCAAAGAAGATACTTTTAACGAACCTTGCATTTGTTCTGATAAAAGCAAGTGTTTTAAATTTATTTTCTTTCAAAGAGAAAACGAATTATGTGACAGTTGTTTTTATGATACCCACGGTCACCCTAACATGATGCGATTCAAACGAAGAGGATATCAATTGAGAAACCGTTTTATTCCTTTGTACTAAAAAATGTAATTTTGGTGTCATTTGATTGGTGTGTGGGTTGCTTCTCTAAACTTACAAACCAATTCACGTGCAATGTATATTGTAATCGTATTGTTAGTTGATTGAAATACATAAACCTTAAAACATAATCATGAAGTTGTTTTTTTGCTCTTTTTGTGAATTGTCATTTTATACTCTGACGGGATTGGCTCACCATTTTTTAGAAGATCATTATTACAACCGAGAAAAAAAACTGTCCACTTGTCCCGTGTGCAGTTTTGTTAGCAAACATATTTACAGTCACATGAAAGAATGTCATTGGAACTATTGTTCTTTTTGTGCGTCATTAATGCATCCCAAAAATAATCATTCAAACTGTGAATCTATTTTAGAAAAAATGAGAAAAAAATGTTAGTTGTTGACATTAAAGCAAAGAATTAACATGTCTTCAGTTCAATTTAGACCTTGCACTTGCGGCAGTGTAAGCGGATTTGGAACATGCAAATGTTTGAACGAGCTTGAAAAACAAAACGACTGGTTATTTCACCAAGAAAAATTTTGTTGTAATCCAGACCACAACAAATTTAAGCAAAACGGTTATTTTCTTTTAACCGATAATAATTATTGTCAATTAAAAAAATCTGAAACGTTTGAAGAAACTCTAAATCGATCGAATTTTCCTTGTTCTCAACCAAAAAATTTGTTTATGCTTCCTTGCAATTGCATTGCAGACCATCGACGAAAATATTCACCTTGGCATGCTTTTTACGCAACTCATTATCATTCTCAACATCAACCTTGTTCTCACCCAAATCACGTGGATTATTATAAAGTTCAACATTTTGTAGTTCCTTCTAAACCAGTGTGGCCCCATCACTGTCAACAACCCCTCAAAGGAGAATTTACCGAAGAAATTCAAAAACTGTCTTTTATTTTTGGTTTAGAATGTCAATGCTCAACCAATAAAATTTGTTTATTTTGTTGGAGAATTACGCGTTGCAATTCGCTCACATTTACTAAGGAAAGTTGCATGAGTTTACATTTGCTTTCGGAAATGTTTTGTGCTATTCAGTGGGACCAAATTCCCATCGTTACAGTTCCATTCAAACCTTTGTGGAATCAAGATGGTTCGAGGAATGTGTGATTATCTTATTTGCCCTCATGCCAACGTCAAAAATGACAATTTTTATAATGTGTGTGACTGTCTTTCCAGAGAAATGAGGGAACGATACATGTTTCGTTTTCACAACAACCAATCGGGATGCAAGAATCCTAATCACGAAAAATTTGGAAAGCACAACGTTTGGTATTTAGCTCAAGTTCCTACTTGGAAAGACTCGTGTTTTGTTCCCCTCACTAATAAAGAAGACCAAGAAAATCTTGAAAAAATTTGCAGGTTATATAACATTGTTTGCAATTGCGAACATGCTTTTCAATCTTGCAAGTTGTGTCATTTTTTGAGCAACAACGAAGAACCGCCTAAACTTTACGTTAGCCAATTTGAACGATGGAGTTTGAAGGAATTGCTCAAACTGTTTCCTTATATTGATTGGAACATTTTGGAAATGAGAGCGTACATTTTAAAAATTGCAAGATTGTTTTCGGAAGATAGCAACAGCAGCACCAGCAGCGACAACAACAGCAGCAGCAACAGCAGCGGCGATAGCAACAGCGACTCAGAGCCCGACTCTAATGACGAAAGCAATACCAAAAACAATCACAACAAAAAAAAAACTAAAAATTGTAAATTGTGTTTAAACGGCTATGCGTATCACAAATTATAATAAAAACAATGTCGCAATATTTTAATTGCCCTCATTTAAATTGTTTAACTTGCAATTGTACTCAAAATCAGAAAAATATTGTTTTTACTGCGTTAAAAATGCCTTGTACAAATGATTCGGCTACAATGACTCATTTACTTTCCCCTTATTTAGCCAAAAAACCGTTGTGGAAATTTTCTTATCATTATTGTTTAGATCAAGAAACTATTAAAAAATTGTCCGTTATTTTTTCTTATTTTTGTTTAGAATGTACTTGTGTTTCTTCCAAACAATGCAAATTGTGTTTTGGTCTTTGTTCATCCGACCCTCCTTTGGTGTACATAAATGAAAAAGACTCTATACCATTAGACCGTATGTTGTCTTTTTGTGAATTTATTTATTTGGATAATGTTTTGTAACATGTGCCAATGAGCCAATCACAAAGAAGCAACTGTTATAAACCAATTACAAAAGAGCAACGGTTTTTGTAGCTTTCTAATTTAACGTGTCTTATGCTAACAGTAGTGAATTTGTAACATTCTTGTTTAAAACAACAACAATGGAAGACAACTTTTGGACCCAGTTATTAAGTCAATCTAAATGGAGAAATGCAGAATGGATCATGTACAAACATGAACCCAACGAGACTTTAAAAAAAGACAAAAATGAGGGTGACCAATCAGAATGGAAGGAATACCGTATTCAATTTTCACCGTTGCAGACTCCAACAGAAACAGCCGCCAATGAGCAGCAAGACGAAACTGAATTAAAAGAAAAACTAAAACAAGAGTGTCCTCAGTTTGTTGTTTTGTAACAACAAAAATTCAGTTGCATTTTAAAAACCATGTGGGAAAGAACAATGATGGAAACTATTCTTCAAAAGAAAACGAAAGCTTTTCAATCTGACGATTGCGGCAGCGTTGAAAAGCACACCGTTATCTATGTGGAACCAGATCAAGAACAAGAAAGTCAAGGAACGCCAGGGGATCAAGACAACTCGCAGGCAGTTCCGCCGGCCGTACCAGAATCATTGGAGATGAATGTTTCGACACAAGATTCTTTAGTGTAATTTGTAAAGTCACATTGAAAAGACGTACATTATGTCAACGCAGCAATACAACAACACTTATTGTCAACCTCAATATTTTACAGAAGATTATTATTCATCTGTGCCGTCATCGTCTTTGCCACAGCAGCCGCCGCAGGCACCTTTGCCGCTGCCGCAACAGCAGCAGGTTATTGGACCCACATTTCCATCAGAACCTTTTCATTATAATCAATTAAATCATGTTCCAGTTTTTTTGCCGCCACCTATTGATTGTCAAGAAACGACGTTTACAACGTCACCATCGTGGGGACCTTTGCCAATGTTTGATGTAAATCAACCACCTCCATCTTTTTCGCCGGCAGCTGGGGTAGCTTCTTCCTCTTTTTTTCAATCAAATGATGATGATGTCACTCAATTTGTCAATCAATTTGAAAACATCGATTGGGGTGATCAAAAACTTGTGTCGACGACGACGACGTCGTCACCATCAACGACGTCGATTCCGGTTGAAACGTTGAAACTTAAACAACCACCTTTGCGGCAGCGTAAACAACCACCTCTTTTGCGCCCTAAAAAACCTCAACAACCAGCAGCAGCAGCAGCAGCAGTGACTCCAACAACAACATTACAACACCAAGAAATAAATTGTAATGCAACAGGGACAAAGGGCAGCGGATCCAACGTTTATGAAATGGCATGTAATACCATTCTCAATCAAGAAAAAAATTATGATTTTAAATGGGAACATAACGTTCAACAAATGTCTTCTATTTTAAACCAGCAAAATGTTAATCAAACATTAGACATTACATCAGCTTTGTCTGTTTTATTTAATTGTATTTCTAATCAACGAGAAGACATTAAAAGTTTAAGAACAGCTTTCTGCAGTTTGAAAGAAAAACTTGACAATAAAAATTCCAACTCTTTGTTTGAAATAAAAAAAAATGATGCTGCTGCCGCTTTTCTTAATTCTGTACCCACTAGCACAACCAAAATTGCAAAACGTCAAAGGCCAAGTCATTCCTCGACGACCAAACGACGTTGTCCGGTTTTTAATGTAAATCAAGACACTCTCAACAATGTGTCCACTCCTGCAGTTGTACCCTTGGCCCCCAAAAAAAAGAAACAATACCCCAAAAAATAATCATGTGTTTATTGTATTAATTTTGTGATTGTAAATGTGTTTTCATTTTTATGTTTTATTGGCCAATAAATTTTTTATTCAATAAAAAACAAGTGTTTTGTAAATTCAAATTTTATTTTATTATTAATACATACAAAAAACTGGTTACACAAGTTTCAAATAAGGAGATACAAAAAAAGATTGATTAGGATGAGACGTATCCAAAGTAAGATTGTTGTCGGTGTAGAAATAATAAATAATATAAGTCACATCCGGCGTTGCTCCTGTAGCATTAAAGTTGATGGAAAGCTCCATTTCGTTGGCCACTTTAAGCATTGAACCATTGTTCAAGTTGGGAATTAACCTAGATTTGTCTCCGTAATTACACAGATTAATGTAAACGTGAGGATAAGGAGTTTTATCCCATCCGTTTTCAATGTTGGCTACAGTAATTTTGTCCGGATCCATGTCCAAACCAAATGGAGCCGCGTTAAGATAATCGATAAACAATTTTGATTCAATGACATCGTCTCGAATCATTCCCAAGTTGGGCCGAGTGGTAAACAAATCCAAATTTCCATATTTAATGTCGATGCTTTTAATGTTGTGAGGAGAAAAGACATTGCCGTCCGATTCTTGATAGGTGTAATCTCCGCTCAATACTTTTTTTGGCAAAGCAAAAATAAAAAGTCCTTCTGGTAATAGCATGCCTTGAATTTTAGCCTTATGATTGAGCTCTTTAGCCACTGGATTTTCAGTTTTCATAATTCGAGTCACTCCTGCATATTCCCATTTTCCTTTTTTGGCCATCAGACGTTCTTTAGTGTTGAGATTTAATTTTAATTTTTCTACCACCAGTTTAATTTCTTGAAAATAAAACCGATATCGATTAAGATTAGCAGCTTCTTTTTTAAATATAGCTGACAAATCATCAATAAAGGACATACGAATTGAAATTTTATCTAGCAATGGCATGGGCAAAATATTTTGTTGGTGTTGCATGTAATTGGCACCTTGAACCAAAGGAGGAAAATCTGAAGGCAAATAATCAAACGTAATCATTTTTTCGTTAAAAATTTGAGGTCCGTATTTAGTTCTCCATTCTGAATCGGCAGCCACAGTCCAAGAATTTTTTTTGTTGGGAACACCCCACCCTGAACAAGAAGGTTGAGGAAGAAGCAATTTTTTTTGACTCTTTTCCATAAAATTATATTTCCAAGCATTGAGAAAAGCAGGAACGTGACGAGCTTCATCCGAAGTATTAATTTTACTGTATCCGTGAAATTCTTCAATGAGTTTTAGAGAAGCTTCAAACCAATTGGGTTGAACGACTACCTTGTCCAATTCTAAAACGCTGCAAGGTTCATACACCCACTGAGTCGATGGAGCTGTGGGAGGTTTGGCTACTTGAAATTGACCTTTGACTTTAAAACGAGTGTTGGGACCCATGCTCCACACTTCTTCGCTGTCTTTTAACTCAAATTCTACAATTTTAGGTGCTCCGTCCACAATTGGAGACAAAGAATTAATAATGATATAATCCGATCCCATAATCTTTTGAGATACTCCTTTTTCTTGCCAAGTATTTTTTACATCCGGAAATTCAAATTGTTTCTCCAAATCGGAATATTTACTTTTTTTTACATTGTAATCAAACATTCCATCTACAGGAGCACTTCTTTTTGCAGATTTAGCCGAACCTTTACCCCTTCCCCTCGTACTCTTGTATCCTCCTCGTTTTTTTGCCATGTTATTGTTTTCGCTTTCGCTTTCGTCCTCTCTTTTTACCTTTCCTTCTTCCTACTCGTCCGGATCCGGATTTTTTAAGAACTTTTTTTGCTGCAACTCTTAGTTTTGACAAGGGAATGTGACGCACTAGTTCAGAAGCTGTTAGATGTTGCACGCCTTGGTAACCGGCCACGCGCAAACCTAGTCGTCCTTTGTTGACTCGAACGCCTTTTCCTCGACGTCGTCCTCGACCTCCTTGTACTTTGTTTCCTTTTCGCCTACGTCGACGGGCAGGCATTGAATCGTTATCGTCTGGATCGTCTTTAGTCTTGGGATCCAACAAAGTCGCTCGTTCCAAAGTGTCTGAATAATTCAACAACAATTTTCTTTCTTCAGCACCATGGGACATGTCATTCCGCTCATGGTTTTTTCTCAACTGAACATGACTTGCATGTTTACCCTTTCTATTTATACTTTTTCAAATTTTTCAGGGTGAACACCTCTAAGAGTGCCTTGCATTTTAAATCCTTCTTTCCAAATTAGTTTGACCAAATTGTTTTGATCTAAAAATTTTGACAACAAAAATGTAGCAGGAATAGTTTGAGTAGACATGCCTCTAGCGTTTAATCGCATAACGGGTTGCTCGTGGCACAACTCGTTGACGTGCATCACCATAGACCCCGTTTCGGTCGGATACAAAGCGGCCATGTACTGTTCACCAATACCATAATTAGTATTGGTTGTTGTATTTAAATCAGAAACAATGACTAATCCAGTTTCGTGAACCAACGCTCTAGCTTTTTCTTCCAAATTACTTGTGTCAGGAATGTCTAATTTTTGTCCTTCGTTATTGAGAGGAGTAATATCTTTAAACATGGGAAATCCCAAAGCCACTAGCAAATTAGGAGGCAATACAATCATCATTTTGTAAATAAATTCGTTTTCCGGAAAATGAAAAGTAAAATTTCTTTTGGCGTTGTTATAAGTGAGATCAAATTTAAAATTGCAGTTTTCCTTTAGAGCATTAAACGACGTTTGAATGGCAGTTTGATAATTTTCATTTTTTTCGGCTTCTCTTTTGCTTATTTGAATAGTCATGACACTTGATTCGTAATTTGGATTTTTAATGTTTACCGTTTGTTTAAAATTTTTAGCTAAATCTGTCAACGGAGTAACAAAAGGATCGTCGGCTAAAATAGACATAAAACCAGAATTTCTGATGTTTTCAATAGTAAATTGTTTTCGAGAGCTTCGTTCACCAATTTGTTGATCGCTAAAACCCATACAATTTAAATGTTTGTTGGTAGAAAAAATGGACGTTGTGTTGGGAGCAATGTTCATTCTCAATCGAATGTTGGCCAAATTTTCTACCGTCCATTCCTTAGGAAGCAAATAATTGTTGGCTCCTCGAATGGTTCGAGCAGAAATAGGTAAAGCATTAAAATGTTTACTCTGATCATATGGTTCATTATAAAAAGTCAACGCCATAGTTTGAACGTATTGATCAAACGTTTGATTTTTAACGCGATTAAATCGTAAATCATACCAGTCAAAAAAAAAACCAGTGTGAACCAAAGCATCGGGTTTGTTAAATTCAAAATAAGTATTAATGTTTCTCATCAAAAGTCGAGTTAATTTTGTTTCAACTTGAGGTTGATAGGTGGGACCGTAAAACGGTTTTGTTAAATTAAACATTATTTTTACTTGATAAGAATACGTCAACAATTCGTCTAAATCTTCTTCTGTTTCTTCGTCAAACAGTTGAGCTTGCAATTCGTAATAATCAGGAATTAACATTAAATTGTCAAAAGAAAACAAGTGATTAGAATATGTAATGGGAATGGGCACTTCAAATGTAGAATATCCCGCCGGAACCGATATTTTAAAAGGAACAAAGACATCTTTGTAAATTAAAGGTTTTAGTAAATTTCCTTGGTCATCTTTTTGCCGGTAAATGTGAGTTTCCAAACTCCGATTCATGTTGGATTGAATCATATTGGACCCACAGTCAAAGCTATTTCGTCTTCGCTATATTCTTCTTGCTTGCCTGTATCCAAACTTTTAACCAAATAAAATCGTTCAATTGTTCTGCTCTTGCTTAAAAACAAATTTTGTTTCAACACTACAAAAATTTCGTCAGACAAAGATTTTTCAGATCGTTTGTTTCCAATGACTTCTGATGAAATGACTATTAATTTAGGTCGAACATAATCTCCCACATTAAATTGGAACTTTACTCCTCGGGTCGATAAATCAAACTGAGCAAAATAATAAGCAGCATTGGCCTTTTCAATTTGCAAAAGAAAATCTTTTAAATTACTAGAATTAACATCGGCCGGTGTGTAATACGGATGGTGCACAGGATCCCCGCCGGAAAATTTCAAAAATTTTTGATTTATTTCAATAGGTCGGTGGTTGAGAGTTTTAACGACGGCCGGAACAATCAAAATCCACCAACGCAATTCTCCTTCTTTAATGTTTTCGTATTTGACAATGTTTCCTTCTAATCGAGCATTAGTAGTTCGAATTAATCGAATCACATTTTCAGCAAATTTTGATTTGCTCGACGTATTTGAAAAAGGATGAAAAGCAATTTGCTTCTTTTTAAAATAAGCTTGAACTTTGTGACTCATGACTGATCGTTCTTGGTCAAAACCTAAACTCAATACTTTTAATCCAGGATTTTGTTTGCGAAATTGAGCAAAAATGTCTCTAAAAGCGTTAATCATTGAATCTGCTGTTCGATTTCTTTTTAAAACAGACACATAGGTAAATCGGGACAAAATATCTTTGCACACCAAAAAGCCAGAGCGTTTTTCAAGAGGAGTAGAATATTTAGAAGTAATGGCATAAAAACCAATGTCTCCGTGCAAATGACCTAGATTATTGACTACAATAGGTCGATGTTTACCACCTTTAAATTTTTTTCTAGCTTGACTTGAATTCATGAGATAAGCTGGGTGAAGTCGTAACTCTCGAGTTATATTGGCTCGACTCAATCCGTAAAACTTTAAAATGCGATAAGCGTAATCAATTATTTCTGAAAATTTTGGAACATAACCCATTTGAATTTGTTCCGTTACCCATGCCATCAGCTGAGCCAATTGGTCTTTTTTTTCTTTGACAGAAAGTTTAAGTTTTTTAACATAATCCATAACACAACTGTATGTGACTCTGGTACACACTAAACTAAAGTAAAAATAAATAGACAACATATTTTAAGGCAAGATTTATTATACAATTACAATTTAGATTTGTGATCACAACATTGATTTTCTTCAACAACAGATATAAAATTAAGCTTGCAATCAATCAACGACGAATTTAAATCGTTAATGACAGATTCAATTTTTTCCATAAAATCGTCAACGTAATGGCTGTCCAACGTATCTTGAACTCTTCGAATATCAATGTCCATGTTTCCCATCTTGGATTCATCCGCGTTAATCAATTTATAATTAGTCACAAAAAACTTTTTTTGCATAGCACGCAATTTTTTAGTATCCGAAACAATTTGAGAATATTTTTTTCCCAATGAAAAAGCTTTTTTTTCTTTTTGATTGACGTCCATCTTGGTTTACTGTTTGTTAAAAAGTAAATGTTTGTGTGGTCGTGTCTAAGTTAGCCAATTTATGAATGCGTCGACACTGTTCGATGGTATATTTTTCATTGTTCAAAAGAGCCACCGAAGCGTCGAAAGCTTGTTGAGTACTCACCCGATTTAACGCTGAAGCTTTGTGAATGCTATTTGCTTTCTGATTGGTTAAAATAGCATAATTTTGAGTAAAACCGCTTACAAATTTCCATTCATCTTGAGACGTAAACACAAATTCTTCCTTCAAAAATCCTGGTTGGGTAGTTGAAAACAATTGTTTTTTGTAAGCCTCAAACCATAACTGTTTTTTAAAAGCTTGTTCTAATGTTTCAGTGGATAACGCAAAAATAACATTGTCTACGTTGCTGTACAAAAACCGAAAAGAATTTGGTTCAAAATATTTTTCAAAGAAACAAAACACTTCGGCTAATCGTTTTTTTCCCCATTCAGTAATGCAAATGTACAAAGGCAAAGCAGATTGACACGATTTTCTTGGTTTCTGATTGGTTGTTGTAGTTTGAAGAAACATAATTTGAGTATTCTTAATCATGGTCAGATGAGACAGTCGAGATTTGTAATAATGTTCATGACCATATCGGGTAGGAGTTTGAGTCACCAATCGGCACACTGACTTGGTTTGATGTTTATTTTCGTTGTAACCAAAAAATCCTGCAGCATAATTAACAATGTTTTTAAGCAATTGCTTTTTGTTTGAAGAAATTTCAGGAGTCATTCTTTCAGTAACCAATTTTTTGAAAATGTTTGGCAACACTGTACAATTTCTGTAAAAATAAATTTTGTAAATTTTAGTTATTTTAAAATGATGATTTTTCATTAAATATTGGTAATAATCTTTGGTTAACAACATTCCGTTGTACATTTCTTCAGTCGAACTGTATCGATCCCAATTGTTTCTTTTTTTTTGCAACAGTAATGGAAGATTAGAATTGAAACTGTCATCGTAACCGTCAACGACTGCAATAAACGTCATGTCTTTAGGTGTCATTTCTAAAGCTAAACTTTGACATAATGTATTTTCAGTATAATAAGGGATTATTAAACGAGACAATTCGGATCGAGTTTTGAAAAATGCCAACATGGTAGACACTTTGTATTGAGGTTCGTGACATCCGGCAATTACTGTGTACGTAGCAAAATCAATACAATTCATCATTTGATTCATTTCTTGACACCAAGCGTTAATGACGTCATCGCGTTGTTGAGATTTTTCTTCCAAATCTGTTCTTGACTGGTTTCCGGCATAACTAAACAAATTGGGACAATCGCCGCGGCACCCGTGAGCCCAAGCTCCGTCGAAAGCATACATTTTTATTTTTCCTTCTTCTGTAATGACTACCAAATCCAATGTTAATTTTCCCAATTGTAAAAATCCGTATTGATGAAAATTTGAATAGACAGTGCGAACTTGAACGTTATTTTCTTGAATCAATGTCCACAAAGTGTAATACACACTTAAAAATTCAAAACTATGATGTCTTGATTTTCGATCCACTTTTATTAACTCGTTGTCGTCCTCATGTTCTTCCGGCAGAGTGTAACCGGTACAAAATCCTACCGGACAATTCATGTTGCTAGCCGCATATCCGTAACTGCTAATTAAATCGTATTCGTGAATTGATTTAGCTAAGTATTTATTTTTATCCAAATTTAAAGAAGGATGTAACGGTTCGTTGCAATTTAGCTGAGTTTGGCAAGAATAAGAATAACCACCGGTACAATATTTTCTCAAATATTCTTCTTGAAACAACTTGGTTTTTTCTAGTCCGTGATGATAGGGTCCGGCTTCTTGAGTGTACTTGTGCCAGATGACATGAAAAGCTAAACTTGACAAAGACACATAGGACAAGGAAAAAATGTCGTAATTAAACAAATTTAAAAAATGTTTTCCATTTTCAATGTAATCGTGCCTTAATTGAGCTGACAATAACTTTCCTCTTTCTTTGCAAAGTGTTATCATTGAAAGATTATTTTGACTTTGTTGTTGTCTTATAATTTTTATTGTATTTTTAATGCTCGGAACGGGAAATTTAGCATCCGTTACTGTAGTATCCATTGTTAAATAACTGCCAAAATTAAAAAACATCAAGCCCGGAATTTTTATCATGGTCAAATCATTTTTAGCGTTAGAATTGAGAGAAACTCCTCGAAAATTCTTGGGACATTTTAAATTGGCATAAAAGCAAAAGTAAGATTTGATGGCATGTAACACTGTATCTTCCACCGAATAAACGGCCACTTTCATTTCTCGAATGCATTTTCGCAAACTCAACAAACAATTTTTCCAAGGATTTGTAACGTTTTTGGGAACTATTTCTAATCGTTTTATTAATCCGGATAAAATGCTCGACTTTTTTGCAGAAATTAACGATTGACATTTATAGATGTAATCAAACATTGTAATCCAAGTATTTTCGTCTTTGTTTAATTCAAAATGACATTCTCTCGTTTCGTCCTTGTAAGTAGCAAATCGAGCTTCATTGCAATCATCTACTTCAATCCAAAGGACCGCTATGGTTTCTGCCAATTGCTGTGACAAATTTAAAAATGTTTCTCGACTAATGCATCCCAAATTGTAAGCTTCATTCAAACCACTTAATCGTACTTTTACAGCAGCGCTGTTGTTGGCTTGAAACTCGTTGGTTTCAATTACCTCTTTTGCTTCAAGCATTGGTCGTTTGGGTTGAAACGTTGCAATTGGTTTCATCCATCGAAATCCCAAAGTGTAATCGTTTTTAGTAAAAGCTTCAATGTTTGGACAATATCGATTATTTTCTAACCAACATTGCAATGAAGGAAAACTGTCGACTCTAAATTTTTTGTCAATGTTATGTTTTTGAAAAAACGACATGGTTTCAAAATAATTGCTTGGATTTGGTTTTTCATTCTCTAGTCCCACCATTCTCCACAAAGGTTCTTCCGGATTTAAATCTTTCATGTTTAATTTTGGCATGTTTGATAACTTGTGCACAGTTTCAATTAAAACTCCTTTTTTATCCAAAATGTAGCCTCTAAATTGCTTGCTTTTCTTTTTTCTTTGTTCTATTAAAAATCGATTGTCATACATCATGACATATTGAGATTGATTTTTTTTCTGTACCACTATAAAATCAGAAATCATGTGCTCCTCCAAATCGACCAATTGATAACTCATGGTCCTTACCAATGTTAAAAATAAATCATCCTTGTCTTCTTCATCAACGTCCCAATATTTTAAAAGGTTTTTTCCATTAGGTAAATTAAACAGTGCTTTACGGCAAGTCAAAGGATCGGTGAAATTTTCGTTTTCCTTGGAGAAGTTTTCGTTTTTGCAACAAGGGATGGTTTTCGTAGACGGTACTTTGCACATTAAGGATGATGGACTGCAATCGTTCAAACTTCCACTTGGAATCTCTTCCATTGAATAATAATTTGGCACCGACATTTTCCAACAAAGGCCAAACAGTGTTTACAAACGAAAATCCTTCAAACAACTGAAAATCTTGAATAATAGAGGGATTGTTCAATCCAGCATAAAAGTTTCCCACCCATTCTCTTACCATATTTGTGTCAACATTTTTTAGTTCATATGTACCCGTTATTTGATAATCAACGGTTTCATTCAATCCAAAATCACTTTCTATTAACACACGAGCACGTTCTAAAGCTTCTAATCTACCAATCGGATTGTTTACCACAGCAGCAGGAATGTTTATGTTATACTGAATGACAAAATAATTTTTTTTCTTATTTTCTTCGATGGAATTATACGCTATGCAATCCACCGTTAAATGTTGTTCTCTTCTGCGAAACATGTTTTGTCATACTGACATTTAAACAACACTTTTCAAGTCCTTTTATGATGATTTTTTTCTGAAACAAAAAAATAAAATTGTGATAAACATGGGCGGAGCTTATTATTTAAGTATAAATATCAAATTTTACAAAACAAGTGTGTCATTCACTTGAAATCTTTTTAACATGAAGGACTACGTATTTCCCCTTTCCGATGATGGAAAAAAAGCCAAAATTGAGTTTAAAACTTATCGGTTTCTTCTTTACAGCCATAAAGAAGGAGTAAAACCTATTTCTCTTTTAAAAAAAGAAATGAATTTGCTTTGTGAAAAATTGCCTATTCTTTTAAAAGAAATGGAAATTCTCATGAAATCCGTTGAAGATCAATCCGACAACGAATCTAATTCACCCATTAAGAAAAGAAAAATTGTTTCCGACGATGACGACGATGACGACGATGACGTCAACAACAATTCTTGTCGTCAAAAACCGTTGGAAGATAAAATTTGGAAAACGTTTTCCATTTCTGCTTACAAACAATATGAAACCAAATTGTATCTAAGCACCTACGATCAAAAACCATTCATTTGGCTTCGTCTCTTTTTTGATGCGAATCATGACTCTAAAGGAATCGACTCCAAGAAAAAAAGAAAGAGAGATATGAAACCATGCAAGGGTGGCATTATTTTTAATGATGTTAATCCTGAACTTTTAGTTTCTTTTGTAAAATCTGTTTAACATGTTTTCATGTATTGCATTTTATAAAATAAATAAGATAAAAGATTTTTTTGGTGTTTTTATTTAACATTTTTATTGACATAATTATACCAAACAAACAATGATTTACAAAATACATGTACATTTTTATTTCAAGCATGATTTAGCAATTTTTAAAAATAATTCCCCCCCCGGGTTTTTTTATTGTTTGCCCTGGCTTTCCCCTCTTTAGCGATGTGGCTCCCCCTCAGCGATGTGGCTCCCCCGTCCTCGGCCATGGGGCTTTCTCCTCGGCGTTGACAATAAAGCTTGGAGTGGGCGGGCGGGCTAAAGCATGAATGGGCCGTTTGGGCAGCAGCAACATTAAAAAATGTTTCCCTCTTCTTGTTTGATAATTTTTTTTTCTTCCAAACATTTAAAACATTGAATTTGTTGTTCTTCGCTTAGTTGGTATTTGTTCAGAATCAATTTTACAATAACATGTTCAATGTATTTTCGATTGTCAGATGGAACCACTTGAATGTTTTTGCACAATCCAATAAAAGCGTACAAAAACAAGTAATCGCTTAAAAAATCATCTCTTTTGTACTTGATTAAAAGTTCCAAAATGTAAGTAAACAATCCTTGGATAACGTGGGTTCTTGAAAAATTTCCAGACGTGGGAAGTTTTCCGGGTAAAAGATTAGGACGATCGCGAACAAAGCATTCAATGTACCTGTTTTTAACAGCTTCAATGTCCATCTCATGAACTGTTTTCGATGCTTGAACGTCGGATTTGTACAAGGAACGAGAACAAAATCCTTCAATTTTAGGTTTTTTAAAACGATGCAGATACATGTGTTTGTTAGAAGTAACCATGACGTGCATGGGAGGAACGGGTTCGGTTTTACCATGAGTTTTGACATTGATGGGTTCAGTTCTGGTAATACTTTTGAGTTTGTCGACATCTTTTCCTTTGACTAAAACTTCAATATTGCAATCGTGCAATAAAAGAGTAGACTTGGATTTAGTTTGAAAACGACCGACACCTTGATCGGTGGTCATGTTGTGAGATATTTGTTGAATCGGATTTTCAAAAATGGCCGACTTGCCACAACTTGACCGACCACAGACGATAAGCTGTAAGAGATTATCTCCGGGCTGCCGTTTGCAAGTATTCATGGCCCAAAAAACCAAAGTAAAATAATCAGAAATGGAAATATTTTTGAGCAAATCTTTGTTGGCAGTTTGAAACGACACATTGTCATCGTCTTGAATGAAATTAAGAAAACATTTTTTGTAATCATCGGATAAATCGATATTTTGGGGCATTTCGGATTGGATAATTCCATATTGATTTTCCATATTTTTCATTTCTTCTTGGGCAAACAATTCTCTAATGATGGGTTGGTATTTGTGAGCTAAAATCATACTGCATTCGTTCATTTTCTTTTCGGCTTCAACAATTTTTTGTTGGTATGACAAATCCGCTGAAAATCCGAGTTCAGTTCCATGTTTTTTTTGAAACGTTTCTAAGAAATTGTGCATGAAAGCTTCTACTCTTTTTTCTTTTTCGCTAAGTAATTTGATTGACATGAGTTTAATGGCATCTTCTTCGTCTTGACCATTGATTTGTGGGCTGTGATCTTCTAACCATTCTTCAAGGGGTCTTTTTCTTTTTTCTCCCACTTTTTCTGGAGGGGGTTCTTTGTCCCCGTGAGAAGAAGAAGCCATTTCGACTGGTCTGGAAGAAAGTTGAAGCAAGACTGATTACATAATTGTTTTATTATTTTTAATCTTTTTGTTAAGAGCTGCATTTAAAAGAGCTTTATTTTTAAAATGCGATTGAGGTGTAAGAGATTTTAACAAATATTTAGTAAAAATGACAAATCGAATGTCTGACACTTCATTAGGACCATTAGATCGAGTAGCCGCATTAAGAAAATCTAACAAAGGTGCTTTAGTTTTTGGTTGATCTTTAATCATTATAGCTTTGCCTTTGTCGGTAATGCAAAAAAACTTTGAATTTAAAATAGATTTTGCTAAATTTTTAGCTTTTTGTTGTTTAGCGTAAAGAAGTCCTGTTTCAATGTCGCTAGAAATAACATCGTTGACCACTTTCCAATCTTTTTCACAGTCTGTTTCATTCAACATTTGATTTTGTTTTTTAGTTTTTTTGCTAGTCACATTTTCAGCTTTTACTAACAAATAAGACCCTCGGGGTAGTGTGGCCGGATCAATTCCCTCAATTTCAGTTTCATTATCGTGAAACATGGTTTCGTATTTGTGTTGTTTATGTAAATGCGGAAATATAACAGTAGGTTTAGCGATTAAATCGGATTCGTCGCTAGAATCGTCAGATGTTTGATTAAAAATGTTTTCAAATCCACTAATGGCTAAAAAATGAGGTTTATCTTTTCGAGCAATTTCATTCAACTCAAATAACACAATATTTTTGTTTCTTTCTGCATACGAAATGATTGTTTTAAAATATTCTTTTAATTCTGCATTCACAAAGAAAAATTGACGAATGTGTTGAGCTAACTTGGTGCCTCCTGTACCACTAAAATAAATAAATATGCGATGAGCTAACGAAAGTAACAATTTAAATTCTTCTTCAGCAAAAATTGATTGACACACAATAAAAAGAGACGCCAAGTTTAAATGATGAGCAAACACATTGATGCAATCTAAAATATCTTTTGTTAAACTGGGAACATCTTCAAATATTAATGCAACGTTAGAACTCAAATGATCTTTAGGTGAAAATTCTTCCAAATAAATAACTTCAATGTCTAACGAATCATCGGCAAGTTCCAAATAAGGTTCTCCGGAAACTTGAGGATTACACAACACAATAATGGCTTTTTGAATGGGTTGAACAAAACAAAATTCTTTATGTTTTAAAATGTTTATTAGCAATGTCGTTTTTCCAGAATTAGTAGCCGAGCAAATAACATTAACGGAATGCGGAAAAAATGGAACTAAATATTGATCAGTAGCATAAGATGTTTCTTCCTCGAATTCCATTATAATACTGATGCAATTTGAAAAATAATAAACACATTAGGGAACAATGTCATTGTCGATGACACTCTTGACTCCAAAAGAAATCATGTGTTTTAACAAAGGTTCCATTCTTAATAACATGAAAAAATCAAAATTATCAATGGTTTGAGACGTAAAAGTTGGAAATGTAAAAGTTCTTGGTTCAACAATAGCTCCGGAAATCATGGTAGATGCCGCAATGTAATCTTTTAAAAGAGCAGTGCGATAATGATTCATTTTTTGGTAAATTTCCATCGCGTCTCGAGCCAATTGGTAAGCTTGATTGTGAAATTGATCAAACAGTTTTACAGGGAGAACATAGGAAAATAGGGCGTGAGACCAAATGATAGGATTTTCTGCACGCGATCGAACTTTTATCCAATCATGACAATCATCTAAATCGTCTTCTACTCTTGAATAAGGTGTGTTATTGTGATAATGATCCAAAAAGAATTCAATGTGATGTTCACAATTTTTAAGAGAAATGGCACATTTAGATAAAGTATCTTCCTGTGTGGTTGAAGAACAAGTTCCTTGAATTTTGTCAATAAGTAAAGCAGCCAAATCAATTAAAGCGAAATATTGAAAAATAGAATGATTGTTTTCTTGAGTAAATTCTTTTTTGGAAAAGACAACATGTAAAATTTTTCTTAAATTGTTAATGGCTCTTGTTAGACTAAGAATTCTAATTTTAAACATGGCAGTTTCATTTCGTTTGATAAGAATGTAAAGTTGCATGGTTAGGGTTTCAATTTGCTGAAGCATCGAATTAAAATGAATCTTTAAAGATTGTCGAAAAAAATGAGAAGTGCGAGGAACATTGTAAAAGAAAATTCGAAAAATTTCGTTCTCTTTTAATTGCCATCCCAAAATAGCTGCTACTCTTTGACGATACATTAAAACATCCCATTTGTGTGATTGAATCCTAACGCTTTTGTCCATTTGAACCAAACATGAAAAAATTAAAACTTGTTTTAAATTCATTTGAGCCAAAGTAACAGCCAGCATTCCCCAAACATGACAATAAAACTCTCTGAGAAATGGACTTTGGTAGTAAAGATTTGTTTCCAACAATTGACTAGCGTAAACTAAAACTTCTTGATGTGCAAAGTTTTCTAAACAATGTGCCATAGCAGATAATCGAAAAAAAAATTGCTCAGAGAGTTTTTTAGGTTCTTTTTTGAATTCAGGATACCATTGAGGTTGAGCTCCGGAAACGTGGCGGGGATGAAAATAACCATTGTCAAAACTGTAATCGGGAATGGTCGGAACTACAGCAGAAACAGAAGGGGGCAGCGTAGGGTTAGGCAAGCGATAAAATGAATGATCGAGAAAAAATTTGATGAGAAAAAAAGTCTCAAAAAAAGTGACTGCAGGTAAATTTTGAACAACAGTGGGTTTGTCAAATCCCATAGATCGAGTGGCAAAATCAAACGAATTGACATTTATTTTGACGGGTGTGTTTGTTTCTTCATTGACAAGAAACAAATTTTTTTCTTTCAAGTATTTTTGAAATTTCAGCCAATGAGCAGTCAGTTTTTTTTCAATGTTGCCATTGGTTGAATCCAATTCTAGTTGCATAAAAAAATGAAACAAAAACCGTTGAAAATTGTCATCATTTTGACAAAACTGTTTGTAATGTTCAATGCTTGTGTGAGCATCAAGAAACGCAACTAAATCGCTGGCTTTAAAATGAATCATTAATTTGGTTTGGATTTCTGCGGGGAGATGTTGAACCATCCAATCCATATCGTAACCTTTCTTCTTTTTAGCCAATGGGAGAGCGGCATTTTGAGCTGTTCTTTTTGACACTTCAGTGGAAGCAATTTCAGCGGCTCGTTGAACCAATGATTTTGGTTGGTAGATGGTCATTGTCAGGAAAAAATGTAAACTAAAAAAACAAAAATAATGTGTGTTAACAAAAAACGTTGTAAAATAAGGGTATAAAATAAATTAATTGTAACAAAACATAAACAGTTCTTTCCGAATTTTTAACGCAACAACATGTGCGGAGAAAATAAATTTGCTGCAGCTATGGCGGCTCGAGCGCCCAGACATCCGGATCACGTAGACAGTCCTATTGGATCACCTTTAAACTATCCTTGGCCAAAAATTCCAGGTGCCATGTCAGTCAATGGTGCACCGCTTATGTTAAAAGCCATCAACGAAAACAAGAAATGGTTCGTGAGTCGCAAATTGGACGGTTGCAACGTTTGCATCTCTTCAGCCGGATGGGTCGGATCTCGACATCAAATTATCGATCATCTTGAACAAAATGCAGAATTTGGAAAAAAGAAAATTCTGCAAGTCACGGTCGAAAAACTTAGACCTCTTTTTGGCAAAATTTTTGATTTGAAAGATAAATATTTGTCTGATATTAACATGGATCTTTCAAGTTTTTTTAACCAACAAATTATTCTGTATGGTGAACTTATTTTGCCCGGAACGTCCAATTCAAAATTTGACGTGTACAAAAACAAAGAAAATGGATTTCAAGTGGGAAACTTGTACGTTTTTGGAATGGGATTTGTTTTTCAAGACAGAAAAACTATTCGTTATGAAAATCTTTTAAAAAAGTACTTTCAAAACGTTCAAGTACATCAATCTGTAGATGGTTTCAGTCCTTATTTTATTGTTCCCCTTAATCAAAAGCAAAAGCATTGGTTTATCGATCTTGACATTCCCACTGTAGAATTTTTTCCAGCTGAAAAGTTTGTTGACATTTTTACCAGAAAAAATAAAGGCAATTTAAAAGGGCCTTTGGAAAGTCGATTGTTGGAAGGATACGTTCTTCACGACAACACTGATTTAATGATGAAATGGAAATATCCTTTTGAAAGAACTCAATACCACGATGCTTTGATTGAAGCTTTTATTAACGAATGGGATGAAAATGACAATCAAATCAAAGTAGTCAACAGTTTGGAACATTTGTACAAATTTTGCGATTGTTATTTAACCCAATATGACAAAAAAGATTTAGAAGAATACATGGAGCAATTTATGACTCATCACCAAGTGTCTTTTGATCTTGCTTTGGGTGATCTTTGGGATAGGCAATTGCATAATTCTTCAGAAAAAACTTTTTTTTTCAACTGTATGTTAGAACACGCTCAAACAAAAATTTTTTATCAACTTTTACCCATGAGCAAATGCAGTTTTGATCCCAAAATTAAATTGGAAATTATTCATTATATTTCAAAGTATTTGACCAAATACATTTTTGATTATTTTCAAGAAGCTGCCAAAGATGTGTAAATAAACAATGTATTTGTAATGTATGTCATTATTTCTATTTGCAATAAATAAAAGAATCATGTTTAAACAGTGTTTTATTTTCTTTTTTTAAAAGCATTTTTTCTTTGAAGTAAAACTCGATGAGCTTTGATTAAATAATCTTTAGTAAACAATTTTATTCCTGAATTAATTTTGTGGTTAAATTGATAAGCAGTGTTGTACACAGATTTATGGATGTTATTTGCTTTCATTAAATTTAGCATTTCACAACATAAATCAATTTTAAAATAATTAATATTTTCGTTTAAAAGGTCCACGAAACCTTCTT
>Ga0208483_1000069_pt1 | contig 21371 bp, 18 predicted proteins | sample LakMenE01Jun11ns_FD_150659 | JGI IMG/M metagenome (GOLD analysis project Ga0208483, IMG submission 150659) | Freshwater microbial communities from Lake Mendota, WI - 01JUN2011 deep hole epilimnion ns (SPAdes) | ecosystem: Environmental > Aquatic > Freshwater > Lake > Epilimnion/Euphotic zone ... | reverse complement strand
TCTCATTCATTCGTGCAGACAATTCATGAGACCATTCAATGTCTGATTTGTGATTAATCACTACTTTCAATTCATTGGCTAGTTGGAAATATTCTTCCAAAGGGGCCTTAAATTTTTTGGGTGAGAAGGTAATCCAATCGAAAAGTCCAGTTAATTTTTGAGTGCCACTTGTTTCCAAATGAATGCGCATTCCTTGATTTCGAAGTGCCTCTGTCAATGGCGATAAATCATGCATCGTAGGCTCTCCACCCGTAACTATGACCACTTTCACTCCACTTCCAACAGCTGCTTCAACAAGGGAATCTAAAGATAAAAGCGGATGCTTTTCTTTGTCCCAACTTTCCTTAACGTCGCACCAAACACAACCAACGTCGCATCCAGCCAATCGAATAAAAAAACTCGGAACACCTGTGTGAACGCCTTCACCTTGAACACTGGTGAAGGTTTCCATAACTGGATATTTCACTTCAGAACTCACGCCTTAATTTTTCCAATTAAATCGTAATGCTCTGCATTAACAATTTCTATGTCGGCAAAATCACCCACACGCAAATATCCTTCAGACTTAGGAATAACTACTTCATTGTCTACTTCAGGAGAATCGAATTCGGTGCGGCCGATGTAATAATCGCCTTCCATTTTATCTATTAAAACCTTGTAGGTTTTTCCAATTTTGGCTTCATTCAATTCCAACGAAATGTGCGATTGTACTTCCATAATTTCATCAGCCCGCTTCTTCTTCGTCTTCGCTGAGACATCATCCTTCAAAACAAAGGCTGAAGTATTCTCTTCATGGCTGTAGGTGAACACACCCAAACGTTCGAAGCGCGATTGCTCTATCCACTTCAGCAATTCTTTGTGATCGGCAGGGGTTTCCCCGGGAAATCCAGTAATCAAGGTCGTACGAATTGCAATATCCGGAACCTTCATGCGAATGTCTTGAAGAAGCGCATCGGTCTTCTCTCTCGTTATGCCGCGCTTCATGGCTTGCAACATCTTTGTTGTTCCATGTTGAAGGGGCATATCTAAATACTTACAAATGTTGTCGCGTTCGTTCATCACGTCTAACACATCCATTGGAAATCCGCTTGGAAAAGCATATTGAAGTCGAATCCAATCGATCCCCTCCACATCTGAAAGACGCTTCAACAATTCTGAAAGTGTGCGTTTCTTTTCAATGTCTAATCCGTAAAAAGTTAAATCTTGAGCAATAAGCACCAATTCCTTCGTTCCGCTCGCCGCCAAAGATTTAGCGTTCTTCACGAGCTGCTCCATAGGCGTACTCACGTGCTTTCCGCGCATAAGCGGAATGGCGCAAAACGAACACGGACGATCACATCCTTCCGCAATTTTAAAATAAGCGAAATGACTTGGTGTAGTTAACAAACGCTCTCCAACCAATTCCGTTTTGTAATCGGCTTTTAATGTTTTCAATAAACGAGGGAGATCACGCGTTCCAAAGAATGCATCAACTTCCGGAATATCCTTTTCCAATTCAGGCTTGTAGCGTTCACTCAAACATCCGGTAACGTATAGTTTCGAAACATTTCCCTTTTCTTTTTCTTTCGCCCAGGCCAAAATGGTATTGATGCTTTCTTCTTTAGCATTATCAATGAATCCGCAGGTATTGATGATTACAATCTCCGAATCGGTTTCTTCCGACTCATGCTCTACATCGAAAGCATTCGCTTTCAACTGCGCCATCATGATTTCCGAATCGAAAATGTTTTTCGCGCAACCCAAGGTTACTACGTTCACCTTGTTTTTCTTGAGTGTTTTCGTCTTCATTATTTTGTTTTTCCTGCGAATAAACTATCTACAAATTCAAATCTATTGAAGACTTGAAGATCACCAGCTTGCTCCCCCACTCCAATAAAGCGAACGGGGATATTGAACTGATCTGAAATTCCAATTACTACACCGCCCTTTGCTGTTCCATCTATTTTCGTAATGGCCAGAGAAGATACTTCGGTAGCTGCCGTGAACTGCTTTGCTTGTTCGAATGCATTTTGTCCGGTTGAACCATCTAAAACCAACATCACATCATGCGGAGCGTTCGGCACCACCTTTTGCATCACACGCTTAATTTTCGTGAGTTCGTTCATGAGTCCGACCTTGTTGTGCAATCGACCCGCAGTATCAATAATTACAACATCGGCATTTTTAGAAACGGCAGATTGAAGGGTGTCAAAGGCTACTGCAGCAGGATCTGCGTTCATCGCTTGCGCTACAATCTCAACATTTGCACGCTCGGCCCAAATTTTCAATTGATCAATAGCCGCAGCGCGGAAGGTATCTGCCGCGCCCAACACTACTTTCTTTCCTTGTTGTTGAAGTTGGTAAGCCATCTTACCAATGGTTGTGGTCTTACCTACTCCATTTACTCCAACCACCATGATTACATAAGGCATTCCATCCGTAGCTGGAATAAAGATTTCCTCGCTCTCCTCACCTTCATGCCCTACAAGCATTTGCGCAATTTCATCGCGTAACACTTGATTCAATTGATCGGAAGGCATTGATTTCTCTTGACGCACGCGCTCTTGAATACGCTTAATAATCTTTTCGGTCGTATCGGTCCCAACGTCAGATGTAATAAGAATTTCTTCCAACTCATCCAGCATCTCTTCGTCTACATGGGCTTTACCCGTAATAATACGTGCAAGCTTCCCGAAAAAACCTTCGCGGGTTCTTTCAAGACCAAGATCTAACTTGTCTTTTTTTTCTTTCGAAAAGAGGCGTTTAAAGAAACTCATAGTATAGGTCTAAAATAAAAAAAAGGCCTTTCCAAAGGAAAAGCCTTTTAACGTATTTCTAACAGCAATTAGCCTTTAGCAAACCACTCGCCGATTTTATCATTGTGTACAATTTCCTCTTTAAAGGAATATGATCCTGACTTCGCAGACTTGATCATTTTAATAACCTTCGTGTGGTTCTTACCACCACCTGTTTGCAGGGTCGCAACTACTTTCTTTGCCATGACTTAATCTTATTTGATTTCTTTATGAACCGTCATTCTCTTCAAAATCGGGTTGAATTTTTTCTTCTCTAAGCGCTCAGGGGTGTTCTTCCTGTTCTTAGTAGTGATGTAACGACTTGTGCCGGGTTTGCCAGACTCTTTATGTTCTGTGCACTCCATTATAACTTGTATTCTATTACCTTTCTTAGCCATTGTTGCAGAAATTGGACGGCAAATATACGTAGAATATTGAGAATTGCAACATTGATATTCATTTTTTTCACCTTCTCCTTCGCGCTACCTACCGAATAACCACAAATCTATGTTAATAAGACACGACACCCCTTGCTTTTTCTGTTGTTCTACTGAATAATTTCACACATCCATACAACTGTACATTTTGGCTAAAAAAAGAAAAGGCGAGGCGGACACCTCCGCTGAATTTGAAGATAGAAACGACCACTTACAACGCGACGAACGATCTTATCGTATCGCAGGTTTAGCTGTGCTGCTGATTTCGGCGTACATCGCCATTGCATGTATTTCCTATTTATTCTCAGGCGCTAATGATCAAGATATTTTAATAGGCAACGGACCTCAAAACGTTTCTTATCAAAATTGGATGGGCGGCCTCGGGGCTAATTTAGCCCATGGCTTAATGTTCCATTTCGCAGGCATTGCAGCGCTTTGTCTACCTTTTCTCACCTTGTTAATCGGTTGGAAATTTTTAACCGGAAAGCACCTCCTACCCTTTTTCAAGACCTTTCGAATTTGCGTAGGAATAATGCTCTTCGTTCCGCTCGCTGTTGGGTTTTTCGCTCATCATACAAACCCAATTCCATACGATCATATTGAGATTTCTATTAATGGATTGTTTGTTGGCGGATATGGCGTGGTAGCCACCTATTTCTGTGTCTCGCATTTAGGTTGGATAGGAACCTTGCTTGGAATTCTTTTCGTCGTACTCGTATTCTTCATTGTGAACTTCAATCATCACGTAGACACTTTCATGGCGCGATTGGCCGTGCTTTTCAGATCGAAAGCTAAGGCTGATACCTCGCGAAATTCTGAAGAAGAATATGAGGAAGAGGAAGTTCCTTTTCGTCCTGTTGTACACACGGAAGAAACTACCATTGAAGTAAAAGCCGAAGCGATACCAACCCATACACCAGAGCCAGAGCCAGACATATACGAATTCATTGCTGAAGAAGATGCGCCTAGGCAAACAACTTCCTTCGACTTCGACAATCCGATGGAACCACAACCGACTTTCGATTTAATTCCAGAAGAAGAAAAAGAATCAGATGAATTTGAGTTAAGCCCGACATCATCTGGAAATTCAACCATATTCGAAGACGACGACATGGGCGATTTAGGGATTGAAATTGCTCCGCTTGTTCAAGCTGAAGAACTGAGCTCCGACGAGATTGAAAGCACCGAGTTCGGTGAATACGATCCGAAGCTCGACCTTTCACGCTACCAACTTCCTTCCATAGATCTCTTGCAGAATTATGGAGGGAACGGTCCGCAAATCTCGAAAGAGGAACTTGAAGAAAATAAAAACCGAATCATTGAAACCCTCAATCATTACAAAATTGAGATTGCGAAGATTAAAGCTACCATAGGGCCTACCGTTACCCTTTATGAAATTGTTCCAGCGCCTGGCGTTCGTATTTCTAAAATCAAAAGTTTAGAGGACGACATTGCGCTTTCTCTTGCTGCTCTAGGTATTCGTATCATAGCTCCAATTCCTGGAAAAGGAACAATAGGTATTGAAGTTCCGAACAGCAAACCCGACGTGGTTTCTATGCGCTCGTTAATTGCAAGCGACAAGTTTCAAAATGCCGACATGGAGCTTCCGTTGGTGCTAGGAAAAACCATTTCGAACGATATCTTCGTAACCGACTTAACCAAGATGCCTCACTTACTTATGGCCGGTGCTACTGGACAAGGTAAGTCTGTTGGATTGAACGCTATCTTGGTTTCTTTGCTGTATCGTAAGCATCCTTCACAAGTGAAATTTGTGCTCGTTGACCCGAAGAAAGTTGAGCTTACCCTTTTCAATAAAATTGAAAGACATTTCTTGGCAAAACTTCCTGACGAAGCCGAAGCCATTATTACAGACACGAGCAAAGCCGTGAAGACCTTGAATTCGCTGTGTGTTGAAATGGACGAGCGATACGAATTGCTGAAAACAGCGGAGTGCCGCACCATAAAGGAATACAACGCGAAATTCATTTCAAGAAAATTAAATCCGAATAACGGACACCGCTTCCTTCCATACATTGTGTTGGTTGTAGATGAGTTCGCCGATTTGATCATGACCGCTGGCCGCGAGGTGGAAACACCAATCGCGCGTCTTGCTCAATTAGCGCGTGCCATCGGAATTCACCTGATTATTGCCACACAGCGTCCTTCGGTAAATATTATTACCGGAACTATCAAAGCCAACTTCCCTGCACGTATTGCGTTCCGTGTAACGTCGAAGATAGACTCGCGCACCATTCTCGATGCCGGAGGAGCCGATCAACTAATTGGGCGCGGAGATTTGTTGCTCAGCACAGGGAATGAACTCATTCGTTTGCAATGCGGATTCGTTGATACGCCTGAGGTACAGGCCATAACCGAGTTCATTGGAAGTCAACAAGGATACGCCCATGCTTTTCATCTTCCTGAAGTTGCTGATGAAAATTCAATGGAAATAGGTAATTTTGACAACTCGGAACGTGATTCATTGTTCGAAGAAGCAGCGAAGGTCATTGTGTTAAGTCAACAAGGATCTGCATCTCTTCTTCAACGCAAACTGAAATTGGGTTATAACAGAGCAGGCCGATTGATAGACCAATTGGAAGCTGCAGGACTTATTGGCCCATTCGAAGGAAGCAAGGCTCGGAAGGTTTTAATACCCGACGAGACATCTTTGGAACAGTTCTTGAAAAACCTGCGTGATTAATAAAAAACAAAATGAAAAATCTACTACTAGCGTTCGCACTTCTCGCAACGTTCTCTCTTCAAGCACAGACTTCTAAAGAAATCTTAGATAAAATTTCTACCAAAGCTAAATCGTGGGCAACCACCTCTTCAGACTTCAGTTCTGAATTAAGCAATCCGAAAACTGGAAAAGTGACCAAGCAAAACGGCACTGTTAAAGTAAAAGGAAAAAAATATCAACTCGCCCTTCCAGACTATTCCGTTTATTGCGACGGCGCAACTGTTTGGACCTACAATAAAAAATCGAACTCTTGCTCTATCGACAATCTTGCCGATGTAAAAGATGGCGGATTCGATCCCTCTGAGATGTATACCATCTGGAACAAAGACTTCAAGCATGAAATGAAAAACGCCAATGCCACTGTTGACGGCGTGTCATGTTATGAAATTGCTCTTTACCCAATAAACCCAAAATCTAAATCGTTTCACACCGTAACGTTGTACGTTGACAAGTCGAAAATGGAATTGGTAAAGGTGAATGTGAAGACACGCGAAAATGCAGATGTCACTTACAAGATTAAAAACTTCAAGGCAAATCCTGCTATCAGCGACGGCGACTTCAAATTCAACCAATCAGGATTTCCTGGGGTGAAGATGGTGGATAACCGCCTCTAAACAGCCAAGCTGATGACCCTTCGGGATGACAATCTTCGATTGATGACCGCCAGCGGATGACGCTACGCGATGGTAGAGCGTAAAATGCTCAAAGTCTTTTCTTCTGGAGAATTGGGTTCGACTTGAAAGTCGTATTCCCAGGAGGCGAATTTTGGAAGACTCATGAGAATACTTTCCGTTCTTCCTCCGGTTTGAAGACCGAAGAGCGTTCCCTTGTCGCACACTAGATTAAATTCAACATAACGACCTCGACGAAGCAATTGCCATTGCTTCTCTTGTTCGGTGAAATCCAAGTGCATGTTGGCTTCAACAATAGGTAAATAAGCCTTGTTGAAGGTGTGACCTACGGCATTGTTAAACGCCCAAAGTTCTTCCATTGATTTCTGTTCGGCAGGCTTTTGATAATCGTAGAAAATTCCACCTACACCGCGTGTTTCTTTTCTGTGAGGAATGAAGAAATACTTGTCGGCCCACAACTTAAATTCTTCGTGATTCATGCTGTGTGTATCACAAACGTTTTTCATTTCAGCATGAAAAAAATCGCGCTGATCTTGATTCACGTATATCGGAGTTAAATCAATTCCTCCACCTATCCATTGGTCTCCAGCATCGCTCTCGAAATAGCGCACGTTCATGTGAACTATTGGAATGTGTGGGGAAAATGGATGAATAACGAGGGACACTCCCGTTGCGAAAAAGGTCTTCGCGTCGGGATGCATTCGATCTTTCATCATGGCTGGAACAGGACCTGTAACGGCAGAAAAATTCACACCGCCTTTTTCAATTAAGGAACCATTCATTACGCGTGTTCTTCCTCCACCGCCTCCAGTATGCTTCCATATATCTTCGTGAAAATCGGAACCGTCGAAGGTTTCCAATGCGGCACAAATACTGTCCTGAATTTCCAATAAATCGCTAACAACCTTTCTCTGAAATGGTGTTAGGCTTATTTCGATTTGTTCTTCAATCCCCATCTACCGTTCATTTTTTGAACCACGTTCACGTATGCATTTTCATATCCGGTTTTTGAACCCGTCTTAAAAAAATCAAATCCCATAAATATTAACCCCCGGCACTCGACGTCGTTTAGATGATTGTTCAAATCCGTTCCGAACATCGCAAGACCTGTTCCGTAGAACAAGATGACATCGTGCATAATTGCAGAATACTCATCGGGTTCGGCTTTGAAGTTTTTTCTGTATTGTGCAATCCATTTTAAATGATCCATGTTGTAATAATCCAACATCACTGATTTGGTTCCTGACACTTTAGATGAGCCCTTTGAATCTGATTTCAATTTATCATCGGAAGCATAACTATCTCCACCAATAATATTTATATCTAAACCCGTTAGTGCAGAAGAAACCGATGCGCTTAGCTTTTTATCGGAGTTCATGTCTAATACAACTACCTTTTTACTCTGACCTTTTACGAATTCGTTGAGTTTAACAGCTCCATTCGTCACATCGAACATCATTAGTGAATCCAAGCCACCATCGGCAAATCCAGCCTTTGCCGCAGACATTGAAAAATTATCTTTGCCCTTTCCGTAGGCACCTACAATTATTGCATTTGGAAACTCTCGTTTTGCATAGCCCGCTAAATAATACCACTGTGAATTCGAACCAGGATAAGCTTTACTCATGTGTTCAGACAACAACAAAATCTTATTGGTAATCTTTATGGGCACAACCAAATGTGAGTTTCGACCGCTTACCCATTTCGCAACTTCAACCAACGGATCATTGAATAACGGACCAATAACTAAATCAACATCATTCGCTTCTAATCGTTCAACAGCCCTTGTCCCACTCGCAGTGCTATTTCCCACATCGTAAATACTAATCGTTGCCCGAACGCCATTTTTATTCATCGCACTTTGCGCCATGACTGCACCTCTGTACATGTTAACCGCCACGGAACGAAGCTTTGCGGATCGCTGATCCAAGGAATCGGCATTCGCCTTAAAACTTGAAAACGGTAACAACAAAGCAATGGAATACATGTCCTTTTTCCTTGGCGCAAGACTATCAGGAACCTGAATAGGCACTTTCGAAGAATCTCCGTCAAGTTGAACAACTTCAACAAATGAAGAGTCTATGACTGCTGGAACTGGCACTTCGACTTTGGCGTCAGCCGGCAAACAAACTTTCTGTCCAACCTTCAAAGCTGGAGTTAAGCCCGGATTTAGTGATTCAACCTGGGCAACTGTTAAGCTATATTTTTTTGAAATTCCAAAGAGTGTTTCTCCGCTTGAAACCACGTGATAATTCTGGCAATTCTGCCCGAAGGAAAAACCTGCAGAAAAAATTATCACAAAAAGCAACAACAGTTTTCTTAAAAAAAACGTCCGAGTTAATTCCATTCAAATATCTTTAATTGATATAAAGGTAAGAATTTTTATTCCCATTCTATCGTTGCAGGTGGTTTACTGCTAATATCATAGACCACGCGGTTCACACCTTTTACTTTATTGATGATGTCGTTACTCACTTTCGCTAAGAATTCATAAGGCAAATGCGCCCAGTCTGCAGTCATACCATCGGTGCTGGTTACAGCGCGCAAAGCCACTGCATTTTCATACGTGCGCTCATCGCCCATAACGCCTACACTCTGCACAGGAAGGAGGATTGCGCCTGCTTGCCAAACCGAATCGTAGAGATTCGCTTCTTTCAATCCATTGATCCAAACAGCATCTACTTCTTGAAGCACACGCACTTTTTCGCGGGTGATATCTCCTAAAATTCGAATGCCCAAGCCTGGACCTGGGAATGGATGACGAGATAAAATTGCATTTGGAATTTCAAGCTCGCGCCCAACTCTTCTGACTTCGTCTTTGAACAACAAGCGAAGCGGTTCAACCAACGAAAGCTGCATGTAATCTGGAAGTCCGCCTACGTTGTGGTGACTCTTGATGGTCTGCGAAGGACCTCCTGAAACAGAAACCGATTCAATCACATCTGGATAGATGGTGCCTTGTCCAAGCCATTTCGCGCCTTCCACTAATTTGCTTTCCGAATCGAATACATCGATGAATGTTTTGCCGATTGCTTTTCTCTTCGCTTCTGGATCTGATAAACCTTCCAAAGCGTCGTAGAACAGTTCGCTCGCATCTACGCCTTTTACGTTCAATCCTAAATGCATATAGCTGTCGAGAACACTTTCGTATTCATCTTTGCGCAGCAATCCGTTATTCACGAAAATGCAATACAAATTCTTTCCAATGGCTTTGTGAATAAGCACTGCAGCAACGCTGCTGTCTACGCCGCCGCTTAAACCAAGGATTACTTTATCGTCTGCTAATTTTACTTTCAGATCGGCAATGGTTTCGTCGGCGAAAGAAGCAGGCGTCCAGTCTTGTTTGCATCCGCATACATCTACAACGAAGTTCTTCAGCATGACTCCGCCGTCTGTTGAGTGGAAAACTTCCGGATGAAATTGCACTCCAAAAACAGGTCTGTCTTTGAAAGCGTATCCTGCTACTTTCACATTCTCTGTGCTGCAGATAATATCCATGTTATCGCCTAAACCCGTAATGGTGTCTCCGTGCGACATCCACACTTGTGAATTGTCGGGAATACCTTGGAATAAAACATGATTCGATTGATGACTAATTAAGTTCGCACGTCCGTATTCGCGGTGTGTGCTTCGCTCTACTTTCCCTCCGTTCATGTGTGCCATCAGCTGCGCGCCGTAGCAAATTCCCAACATGGGTAAATTCGGATTAATATCGAAAACCGCAGGCAGTGGAGCGCCTTCTTGGTGAACACTGTATGGACTTCCAGAAAGAATTACACCCACACAATTTTCTGGAATTGAAGTAACCTTGTTCCAAGGCTTAATTTCACAGTAAACGTTGTGCTCGCGCAAGCGACGTGCAATAAGCTGCGTGACTTGCGAACCGAAGTCGAGGATAAGAACTAATTGATGCATGCGCGCAAATTTACGATGTAAATTTGTAGTCATGGAAGAATTATTACCGTTGTTGAACAACTACAAGTTAGTCTTGGGATCGGGCTCTCCGCGAAGAAAAGAATTATTAGCAGGCATGGGCCTAACCTTTGAAGTTCGCGTTTCCGATGTTGACGAAAGCATTGACCCATCTTGGCCCTTGAGTGAAGTGGCGAAGCATTTAGCAGAGCGGAAAGCGGAAGCCTTGTTGAAAACCGCTTCGGCGAATGAGTTGGTGATTACAGCGGATACCGTTGTTCATGTTGAAGGAACTTTGCTGAACAAGCCTGCAGACTTTGAAGAAGCATTGGCTATGCTGAAGCAATTGAGTGGAAGAAGTCATGAGGTATATACGGGGGTGTGCGTCTGCACTTCCACCTGGAAACATTCGTTTACCGATTGCACGAAAGTGACCTTTGCAGAGATGAACGAATCGGAGCTACGCTTTTACATTGAGCATTACAAGCCCTTCGATAAAGCAGGAAGTTATGGCGCTCAGGATTTTATTGGTTTAGTTGGAATAGTGAATTTGGAAGGAAGTTATTTCAATGTCATGGGATTGCCTACGCACAAGGTCTATGCAGCGTTGAAGGAGCACTTCGGGTAGGATTAGAAAAAAAATTTGAAATATAGGAATGTCGGTTTACATTTGCAATCCTCGTAAAAGAGGATCAGCCGTTAGGAAAGGTGGGTGAGTGGCTGAAACCAACAGTTTGCTAAACTGTCGTACGGGAAACTGTACCGGGGGTTCGAATCCCCCCCTTTCCGCGAAAATTATGCCGACGAAATGTCGGCATTTTTTTTTCTAGAAGATTATTCTTTTTCATTCAGATGAATGAATCTTTCAGTCGGGGTGAATGAATCTTTCAGTCGGGGTGAATGAATCTTTCAGTCGGGGTGAATGAATCTTTCAGTCGGGGTGAATGAATCTTTCAGTCGGGGTGAATGATTATTCACCCCGATGGGATTATCTTTATGACTATGAAAAATTTACTTCTAATTATTTCAATTTCTTTATTCACTGTTCTGTCTCACGGACAAATTACCGATTTCGAGAAATTCAAACAGCAGAGAGAAAAAGAAATGAATCAGTTTGAAACCAAAGTCAATCGAGAGATGGACTCGCTGAGAACGGCGCATGACAAGGCCTTTGCGAAAATGTTGGAAGGCAATTGGAAGCGAGAAGATCTTTTCCCCTCCAAGCCTGCCAGCGATAAACCTAAACCAACGGCTCCGCCAGTGTTTAAGCCGGATGCAGGGCAGGATGATAAGCAAGATGACAAGCAAGATGTGATACAAGATGCGGAGGAAGATATGATACAAGATGATGAGCAAGATGTGTTACAAGATGACAAGCAAGATGCGATACAAGATGCTACGCAAGAGGATAAGACAGAGGAGTTGGCATTTAACAAAGCATTTCAATTTAAGAGTGAGAGTTTGTTTGGGAATGAGTGGAAAATGATTTTAATTGCGAGTAAGTGGCCGACGTTGAAAGGCAATCCAGATCCGAGTTCAATTACGGCCTATTGGAAGAGTTGTTCCGAAAAAGAGTATGATTTAATGCTGGCGTATTTCAATTACCAAAAAAGTGAGTTTGGACTTTCAGATTGGGGAGTTTACCAGATGGTTCAGGCGGTAGCGAAAAATAATTTTTCGAGTAAAAACAATCAGAATTTATTCTTGTGGTTTACGTTGGTTCAAATGGGTTATGACGCTCGAATTATGTATGGCGAAAATCAGATTGTCCTTACGCTTCCCTTTAACGACATGCTTTACGGCAAATCGTATTTTGAATTTAACGGGCACAACTATTTCATTTTAGAAGCGAAATCCCCGAGTTCATTGTACACCTATACTTCACAACATGAAAGCGCGAAGAGTCTATTTACCTTAGCAAACACGCCTTCAGCAAAGTTTCCGGAAAAGTGGACCGATCGCGGATTCGATTTTAAATTCAATCGAAACACTGAGCATGTGTCTCTTCCTTATTTAACGTATCGCACCACTTTCGACGCGACGATTCCTCAAACGGAATTGGATTATTATTTCGGTCAGCCTTTACCCGCTTCCTTCAAAGAGAGACTGCACAAAGCTCTAGATGCAAAACTTCAGTCATGCGGAAGTGAGCGCGAAAAAGTTCGTTATTTATATGCTTTGGTTTGTCAAAGCATACCCTACAAAACAGATCAGGATCAATTTCAATATGAAAAATTCTGTATCCCTGAAGAAGTCTTGGCTTATCCGTTTGCCGACTGCGAAGACCGCACGTTTCTCTTGAATGCGCTTGTTACAGAATTGGTGGGAGTTGAAACCATTGGATTGAATTATCCTGGTCACGTAGCTATGGCGGTTCGTTTGAAAGAGCAGAAAAATTCAGACGCCATTATTCAATACAATGGGAAAGATTACATCTATTGCGACCCAACGTACATTGGCGCAGATGTAGGAATGATGCCGGAGTCTTATCGCGGGGTGAAGCCGGTTGTGATTAAATAATCAATAAAAGCACTTTATTAATAGCGTCGGGATGAATGTTTCTTTTTCATCGGGGTGAATGAATCTTTTAGTCGGGGTGAATGAATCTTTTAGTCGGGGTGAATGAATCTTTTTCATCGGGGTGAATGATTATTCACCCCGATAGGATTATCTTTATGACTATGAAAAATTTACTTCTAATTATTTCAATTTCTGTTTCACTGAATTGCATTTCACAAACAGTGCTTTATTCGGAGAACTTTAATTCGGGATTCGGGAGTTTTTTCGTCAATACTCCCGATATGAGTTCCGCTGTGGGTGGATACAACCAATGGTTAGTGAATTCCGTTTATGCAGGAGGAACCTTTGTAGAATCTTGCGTTGGCTTTGACGTTTCTATTCCTAATACGAGCAATCAACCTGCCTCTATAACCGGCTATCCGCAGAGTGGCTATATGCACATTGCGAGCACAGATGCTTTGAACAGTGGCGTGAGCTGCACCTCCTTTCAAGCCAGTGATGGTGGTTTACTTTGCAACGGCGATGAAACGTATTTCGCTAAAATGTCGGCAGATGTTTCTACCCTCGGCCAAACGGGAGTTTCCTTTTCATTTTACTGGCTGTGCAGTGGGTCTGTTTCCAATTACGGAGAAGTTTATTACAGTTTGAACGGAGGATTGACGTGGAGCCTTCAAACGGGGTCCTATTACAATTCTCCAAACTGGACTTTAGCAACACTCACCAATCCGCAGTGGGATAACCAATCACAAATCAGATTTGGTTTTCGTTTTGTGAACCAGCAATCGTTTAGCGCTGCTGATCCTGCTTTTGCAGTTGATGAATTAAAAGTTACAGCGGCAGGAAACGCTGGAAATGTTAGTACTCAGATTACCGGTGTAGGTGGAATATCTTTTTGCCCGGGGTCTTCGTTCGATGTGAATTATGGTGCTACGGGAACATTCAATTCCGGCAATATTTTCACCGTTGAATTGTCAGATGCATTGGGAAATTTCTCCGTCTTTCAAGAAATCGGAAGTATTGCAAGTACATCTGGAGGCCTTATTAATAGCACCATTCCAAATGGAACGGCACCGGGAACGAATTACAGAATGAGAATTCGCTCTAGCAATCCCAATTTCGTTAGTGCTGATTTCGGAGTGAACTTTACCGTATTGCCTGTCCCTCCCGTTGATTTCATTTCTACTTCCACAGGAAATAATTTGGAATATTCTTTTGGTTGCAGTAGTTCGGGTTTCATTGATTGGCAATGGAATTTCGGTGATGGCGGCTTGGGTAGTGGTGTTACAATCAACCACACATTTATTTCATCAGGCGTTTATCAAGTGTGCCTCGAAGCTACCGCATCGAACGGTTGTATAGCCACATTGTGTAAGCCCTTGATTGCGGTTTCAACAAGTTTGGATGAGCTAGCTCTAACGACCAAAGTATTTCCTAATCCGTTTACAGATCGTCTGTTTGTTTCTTGGGAAGGCCCACGAGAGCATTTTGAAATATTCGATTTGTGCGGCAGAAAGATTCTTTCTCAGAATGTTTTTGGCAACTCCACCGTTCTTGACTTGAGTCATTTCAACACGGGTGTTTATCTTTTAAGAGACAATCTTGGTCGTTCGATTTATGTTGTGAAGGAGAATTGAATTAACAGCAATCACCTTCGGTGATCAATTGCTACGCAATCAATCTTTCAGATCAATCACTGCGTGATCAATTCTGCGAAACAATCGCAAGGAACTACGTTATTGGAACTTCGTTATTAGAAAACTTTCAGTTTTATTCCTACTTCGTAATTGGAAAATCGGAGATTTTTTACATTCACATTCTGAAGCAGAATCCATAGTGAATCAGCGTTTATTATTTCACTAACGAATAAACAGCATATAACCTGCATATAAAAGTTGGTGACAATCTGAAATACTTGGATGAATTTTGCTTTAATAAAAAACAACATAAAATTTCATGTTGTACTTAAGTGAAACTTCATTAATTTTGTATGGAACAAAATAAAAAATTCAGAAAAGTAATTTTCTATAAATCCTATTTCGATGACTTTTTAGTTGCTCAAAGTGTAAAGGTTAAAAAGAAAATTATTTGGACCATAGAACTCATTGAAGACCTTGAAATGGTACCGGAGATTTATCTCAAACACCTTGAAAACACCAAAGGTTTGTACGAAATAAGGGTTCAACAAGGAAAGAACAACTATCGAATCTTTTGCTTCTTTGAAAAGGAAAAACTCATTGTTGCAACAACTGGATTCTACAAGAAAACGCAAAAAACTCCGATTAAAGAATTACAATTGGCATTAAGAATAAAGGAATATTATGAAAAAGAAAAACACACAAACCCTAAGTGAAATCAAAGAGAAACACTTTGGGAAAAGAGGATCAAAAAAACGCGAAGAACTTGAAGCTGGATATGAACTTTTTAAAGCGGGTGTTTTGATTCAACAAACGAGACAGCAACTCGGAATGACCCAAGAAGAACTGGCCATTAAAGTTGGAACCACGAAATCTTACATTTCTAAAATCGAGAACGATCTGAAAGAAGCTCGAATTTCAACCCTTCAAAAAATAGTGGAACTTGGGTTCGGTGCGAGATTGGAAGTGAACATCCTGTTTTAATTCCGCTCATTCCCTTTGTCCTACTCATTCTGATTCTATTTTTAAGAAAGAGAATGAAGAAATGAAACATTAGGAGAAACTTACTAGAAAGAGAAACAGTAGGAGAAACAGAATGAGTGTTAACGAACTGCGGGCAAAACAAGCCGGAATCCGTTACAGTAATATCCATAGTCTTGTCCGTCACAAATACGATGCGTAGTTTGACAATTACGTACCTTAGCGCACCAGCCACCACCACGAAGCACACGACTTTGTCCAGATCCAGGACCCATTGGATTTATCTCTTTAAAACTAACGTAGTTACCGTACAAATCTGAACACCATTCCCATACATTTCCAGTCATGTCATAAACTCCAAGTTCGTTGGCTTTTTTACCACCCACATTGTGAGTTTTACATTTGCTGTAATCTTTATCTGAATTCACAAAATTCAAGCCGTTCGACTCATTTATATCATTGGTTTTTCTCTCACTGTTATCAACATGCCAGGCTACAGAATTTATATCGTTCGATCCACTGTAGGTATAGGCCTTACTGCGCTTGCCGCCCTTGGCTGCATACTCCCATTCCGCTTCGGTTGGTAGTCGATAGTTCTTTCCTGTTTGTGAATTCAACTTTCGTATGTATTCTTGAGTACCGTTCCACGAAACTTGTTCGACTGGACAATTTTCACAATCTTCGAAATAACTAGGATTACTTCCCATTACTGCCTTCCATTGGGCTTGCGTGACTTCATACTTTCCAATATTATAAGAACTCAAAGTAACTGAGTGAACGGGGCTCTCATCTGAGGTTCCCGAATTACTTCCCATCTGAAAAGTGCCGCCTTCAACGAAAACCATTTCGTGATTCAACGGGTCTTTTTGTGCAACAGCAGATTCAGCTGTTCCAATAAAAAATAATATTGCTGTAATTACATGTTTCATTTATTCGATCAAACCTGCGGTGTTAGATTTTGAAATTTATCGGCAATAAAAAATAAGACTTTATCGGCTTACCATTCTGCATAGCCGGTTTGAACTTTGGTAATTGTTTGCACACGTCTATTACAGCTTGTTCCAATAAATGTCCTCCCGGGACTCCTCCTTCTATTGTTATGTTTCCAACTGTCCCATCGATTTCAACATCAAATTTCACAATCACCCTCCTTAATATTTCATTTTCAGCAGGAGCTTCTGGATAGACTATATTTTCTGAAATAAAATTCAATATGACGATCTCTCCTCCAGGAAATTCGGCTAGTTGTTCAGCATAGTAGGGCACCCATTCTTTTACAATCTCAATTGTGTTTGATTGATTCACCGCTTTCGGCTGATCTTCGATTGGAAGAACAAGACGGAACCCGCTCCAAAAGCTACTGTAATCTGGAATGTTCCCATCCCGAAACGCAGTTAGACATTCGATCGGATCGCTCATCAAACTACCTCCGCGAAGCACACGGGCTAAAGCCGATGAAGCACCTGTTGGATTTGTCTCATTGTAGCTGTTGTATGGGCCGCGCCAATCGGAACACCACTCATTAACATTGCCGGTCATATCGTAAATACCTAATTCGTTGGCTTGTTTGCTGCCCACAGCATGAGTCTCATGCCCGCGGTTGTTGGTATACCATGCAACGGAATCCAAATCGTTTGAGCCAGAGTATGCATATCCATTGCTATTCTTGCCTCCTCTGGCCGCGTATTCCCATTCTGCCTCTGTGGGCAAACGGTAGTATCTCTTGCCTGTTTTAGCATTTAACTTTCGAATAAAATCATGCACATCATCCCAAGACACCTGCTCAACAGGGCACTGATCACAATCTTTGAAATAACTTGGATTACTTCCCATTACAGCTTTCCATTGGGCTTGGGTGACTTCATATTTTCCAATATTGAAGGCACTTAATGTCACCGAGTGAACAGGCTTCTGATTTTCTTCAATAGAATTACTTCCCATCTGAAAAGTGCCCCCTTCGACAAAAATCATTTCATGTCTCAGAAGGGATTCTTGAGCTCCAGCTGTTCCTATTATTCCACTAAAAAACAACATTATTAAAATCAAATATTTCATTTGAATGTATTTTTATTAAAAACAATTTAAAAAAACAAGGGAATTACTTGTTAGATAAAAACAGAAATTATGACAAACTTATTCCATTTTTGGCAACAAGGTAATTAATCAACAGGCAAAACAAGCCGGAACCCGTAGTCGCTGAACCAGTAGTCTGGAAAGTTCCCATACCGAAACGCAGAGCGACAGTAGTAAGCACCGTCGTCCCCCCTGCCACCGCGAAGCACACGGGCCTTACCCAATGAAGCACCCGTTGGATTTGTCTCACTGTAGCTGTTGTATGTGCCGTACCAGTCGGAACACCATTCCCAAACATTGCCAGTCATGTCGTAGACACCCAATTCGTTGGCTTGCTTGCCTCCGACTGCATGCGTTTTAAATCCACTGTTTTCTGAATTCCAAGCCACAGAATTTAAGTCGTTTGACCCACTGTAGGTATAACCCTTGCTACTCTTGCCTCCCTTGGCTGCATATTCCCATTCCGCTTCGGTTGGAAGACGATAATTCTTACCTGTTTGCGCATTAAGCTTTCGAATAAAATCCTGCACATCATTCCAAGACACCTGCTCTACAGGGCACTGATCACAATCTTTGAAATAACTTGGATTGCTTCCCATTATAGCTTTCCATTGGGCTTGCGTGACTTCGAATTTACCTATGTTGAATGAACTTAAAATTACAGTGTGGACAGGGCGTTGATCATACTCTCCTGTTTCGCTTCCCAATTGAAAAGTACCACCTTCAACAAAAACCATTTCGTGATTCAAGAGATCTTTTTGTGCAACAGCAGATTCAGCTGTTCCGATAAAAAATAGTATTGCGGCGACTAAATGTTTCATTTAAACGAAGTTTAAGTAAATATAATAAAGTTCACATCACCTTCGGTGATCAATCACTTCGTGATCAATTCTGCGAATAAATCGCAAGCGATCCAAGGAACTGCGTAATTGGAAAACTTTCAGTTTTATTCCTATTTCATAATTGGAAATTCTTCGAATTTATTCCTATTTCATAATTGGAACTTTGTTGTTGGATAATTACGAAGTAGGAATTACGAAGTAGGAATTACGAAGTAGGAATTACGAAGTAGGAATTACGAAGTAGGAATTACGAAGTAGGAATTACGAAGTAGGAATAAAATCTACGATTTTCTGATTACGCAGTTCCTACCCTTTCTTAACTTGTCTGTAAAAAAACATCACAATCAACGGCGAAAACAACAACTCCGCGAACAACGCAATGAATAGCGTTAAGCTTACGAGAAGACCTATGTAATGCGTGCCGAGGAAGTCGCTGAAGATTAAGGTGAGGAAGCCGCCGCTTAGGATGAGTGTGGTGACAATCATGGCCTTTCCTGTTGTGAGGAAGGTGCGCTTCACGGCGTAGTTCACGCTTAAGCCTTCACCCAATAAACTGCGCACTCGAGCTAAGAAATGTATCGTATCATCTACCGCAATTCCAAAGGCTATGTTGAAGATGATACTGGTACTCACTTTCAACGGAATGCCCGTGAATCCCATGATTCCAGCAACAATCAACAACGGAAATAAATTCGGAAGAATAGTCAGCGGAATCATTCGCCAAGACTTGTAGACAATGCCCATAATGATTCCAATCACCAACACACTGATGAGCAAATCCCAAACAGTGTTCTCGATTAAGCTACGATTGTTCACGTCAATCAAATGAGCCGTTCCGGTGATTTTTCGATTCGATAAATCGGGACAATTTTGATCCATGAACGCAAGTAACTTTTGATTGCATGAATCGAAATGAAGTCTTCCAATATCTCCAACCTTTCCGCTAATGCGAAGGGTTCGGGTGCTGTCGTTGTAGGCCATTCCTGTTGCGCGAGCAATGGGTCCTTGCTGCAACAATTCTTCAATGGCTCTGATCTCTTTCAGACTGTCTGGAATGACATAATATTCTTCCATTCCGAAATTCAATGTCTTGTTCGCTTCCTTTACCAATTGTGCATATCCGAGCATGGCTCCTACTCCGTATTCATTGCGCAAATACAATTCCAACGTGTCTAATTGCTTCAACACTTTCACCGATTGAATGGCAGAATCACTCGGCATAATAATGCCCAATTCAAACGGACGACAACCCGCGAATTCCTTTTCCATGAAAGAAAATTCTTGCTTCAACACATGGTCGTCTTTTAGGTCTTCCAACATCTTGTTGTCTACCACAATGGTTGAAATTCCCCAAGCGCTTAATCCAAGCACGACAATTCCACTAATCCAAATCGTCTTCCGCTTGCGAAGCACCCACATAAAACCGTTGTGTAATTTCGATGTCCAAAAATCATCTGACATCGCGAAGTCGTTCATGCGTTTGGGCTTACCTAAAATCAATATGGCTGGAAGAAGCGTATAGGTCAGTCCGTAGGCCAAGAGCACTCCAACAGCTGTGTAAATTCCAAAATCAGAAATCGGTTGAATGTTCGAAAACACCAAAGTGAAAAATCCGATCGCCGTCGTTAATGCAGTTAAGAAAGTGGCCAAACGAATGCTCTTAAACGCATAACGAATGGCTTCAATCTTCTCCTTCCCTTTTCGGAGTTCTTGCATGTATTTCGTGAGGACGTGCACAGAGTCGCTCATTCCAACTACAAAGAGAATCGTGGGCAGGACAGTGAGCATTAGATCTAAATCTTTGCCCATGATCTTCAAGAATCCGAGCGTCCAGATAATGCTCAACAGCACCACCGTTGTTGGAATAATGATTCCCCAGCCGCTTCGGAATGCGATGAACAAGAAGATGGTGGTTAATACTAAACTGATTGAAATGAAGAGCACCAATTCTTTGATCATGAGCTCTACATAAAGCGTCTGGCCTAGCGCGCGACCAATGACGTGCGATTTTTTAAATTGAAATTTATTGACTTCGTCTTGAATGTTCTTTGAAAGTTCGTCGCACTTTTCCTTGCTTAACATTTGCGTATGCTTCATGTTAATGGCCACCGACTTTCCGTTCGTTCCGAAAAAGACGCCTACGTATGATGGCGAATTCCAAATGCTCACGGAATCTTGCTTGAACGATTGAACTGAATTCGCAGAAAGCAAGGGCGTTTCAAATACCCCGCCGAACAGGGGATCTAAGGCATAGGTCATTAACGAAGTCGGACCCACACATTCTTCCACATTTGGAATGGCTTGTAATTTTTTCGTCAACGAATCAACGTGAGAAAGAAAAGTAGAATCGAAAATGCTTCCTTCGTTTTCAAGTGCAACAATGAAGAAGTCGTTGTCTGTTTCGAATGACTTTCGGAATTCTAAGAAATATTCGGTTTCAGGATCGTTCTTCGGGAAAAAGTCTTCGAAATCATAATCGAACTTCAATTGTGAAATCAAGTATATGGAAGTCATGGTTCCCAAAGCAATGAATGCTATGGAAAGCCAAGAAATTCGAACATCAGACATTTTCATACTCTTCCAACAAACTTCATTCGAAAAGGTTTTCTACAACCCATTATTTAATGAAGGCACTTAGCCTTGTTTTTTCCTTTCGCAATAATTTCAAAGCACTCGCCTCTTCCCCCTTCAACAAAAATTGAATAGCTTCTGCTGTGTTCAATTCTTCTCTCGAGTGAACCGGTTCTTCCAACAACTTTAAATCTGACTTCAATAAGAAATCTTCCCAAGTGGTCACGGCTCGCTCCAACCCTTCCAACGCAAAGT
>Ga0208483_1000068_pt1 | contig 21439 bp, 17 predicted proteins | sample LakMenE01Jun11ns_FD_150659 | JGI IMG/M metagenome (GOLD analysis project Ga0208483, IMG submission 150659) | Freshwater microbial communities from Lake Mendota, WI - 01JUN2011 deep hole epilimnion ns (SPAdes) | ecosystem: Environmental > Aquatic > Freshwater > Lake > Epilimnion/Euphotic zone ... | reverse complement strand
CAAAAAGACTGTTCGTTTCTTCCTTCGTCAACTCATAAGCAATCCACTTCGCTTGCTCATGTTCTTCCGAATACACGAAAGAGTAACCAGTGTGTGATATTATTTTTTCGTTGGGAAGTAAAGCGGGGTATTCGAGATGGGTGATGTTTTCTGTTGGAACAATTTCTTGCTTTTGCTCTTCTTGTTTCGATTCTGTGTTTGAAAGAGCTGGTTCACTGCTCGATTGAAACGCATAAACAATCACAACGACCAAGCAGAGTATGGATATTAAGATTAAAATTCTTCTAGATTGATTTGGACTGCTCATATTAATTTTATTATTCGTTTAATCCTTTGCCATTGAAGATGGCTTCCATGTTTTTTTCAATACGAGATAGGCGAGTAGCAGATTGTTTGGCTTGACTGAAATGTAAGAGGTAGCCGCGTTGTCTGCCTGGAGTGAGCTTTTCAAAAGCTGTTTTAAGTTCAGGTAATTCTTTGAATTTGGTATTCAATTCTTCAGGCATGGTATAGTCTGAAGTTTTTTTTGCTTCAATTTTAGCTCCTGACTTTTCAATTTCGATTGCCTCGAAAATATAACTGAGTATGTTTCTTTTCAGTTTGAGAATCTCTTTGGTATTTGTAAATCGAAGTTGTCTTCCTGTATTGGAGTTTTCAGTTGGCTGAACCAAAATGTTATCAGTATCACTAAGCAAAGCTCCCTTGAAAAACATAATACTCGAATATTCTTTGAAACTGCCCAACATGAAAATGTTTTTTTTCTTGAAGGTATATGCAGGAAATCCCCATTTAACTTCTTCTTCTAATCCCGACTCTAACGCTATTCCTCTAAGCTCTTTCATTTCTGAATTGCGAATAATGATTCGACATTGCGGGGTGCCGACGAGCTTGCATCTTCCGCAGCCTTCGGCGAGAATGGTGTTTACTTGAGGGTTCATGTATCAAAGATACGAATGTGCTTTGCACGAATGTCTTTTAGACGAATGTTCTTCGAACGAATGCCTTTGGCGATTGAGCTAATTAAAACTCAGGAACTCCAATTGTTCTTGGAGCTTTTTCCTTTTTCTTTTCAATGGTATAGAAATACGCGAATTGGAAAACCCAAGCGTCGTTCTTTTTCGTTTTAAGATTGCGGTAAAGTGTTCCAATTTGAATTTCATGGTTGTTGGGTAAATTGAAGTTCAGCCCAAAGCCGTAGCGCATTTCAGTCACAGCACCCGATGTTACAGCAACGCCGTTTACGAGCTGGTAATATTCATTTGTTCTCAAAAAGTTCTCGGCACTCAAAACCGGTGTCATTCTTTTTAAGCCGAAGTGTAGGTCTAGCGATAATCGGTTTCTCCAAAAAATCTGTTCCCGTTTGTACTTGAAGAATTCCTTTTGGTATTGTGAAGTATATTTCAAACTTGATTTCGCTTTTGATTTAATTGTTCTCAAAATGTCCCAAGAGAATCCAGCCGCAAAGCGATGTCCGTATGTATTAACTTGATTATCCAAATAGAAAAAATCATTCGGCATCCATGTCCTTCTGTATGCAGCCAGAATTGAAAATGGTTTAGCAATATCATATTTCAAGCGCGCAGTGAAGAGCGTTTTCGAATAAAGTTTTTCAGAAACATTCCAACGGTATTGTCCTGAAAGCGTAGCAGAAAATCGCTTAGTAGGTTTGATCTTTATGCCTATTTCATTTCGATTGAAAAAATCGTTTTGTGACCAAGCTAGACTTGGTAGGACCAGCAATAGTAATAGAGTAATTCGTTTCATTAATGTTCAATGAAAAGGTTTCCGACTTCAACAACGCTTCCATCTGCTGTAATTTCAATTTCTTGACGAACAGGAATCGTGTATTCTTGTGTGGCGCTGTCTTTCGATAATACGTAAACAGAATACTTTCCAATTTGAAGATTACGGAAAGAGAATGCTCCGTTAGCTCCTGTTTTCGTTGATTCATCATAAAATTCATTTTCGCCGTAGCACAAGTAAACGCGCATGTCAGTCATGGGAGTTTCAGTGCCAATACTTCCCACTTGTCCTTGATTAGAAACATCGACGAAGAAGGAAGTTGTAATATCATCTGGATCAGGAATGTTTCCCATCTCAGTAGCTGTAAGTGTTACAATGTCCCCGTTGGTTGTAACGTTGAACGTATTTCCAACATTTGCGGTTAGAACTGAATCTACTTTTGCAGCAATTTCAAAGTTTGTTTCATCATAAGAAAAATCTATCTGAACACCTGTTCTTCCGAGCAGCTCGGGATCTGCACTAGTCACCCAAACCGGATTGTTGAAATAGAAGTAGTAGTTGTCGCCAGAAAGTTGATTCACGATGAAGTAATCTCCATGTTCTAAGATACTTCCGGGAGTAACAGTGATTTCAATGGTTTCATACTGTCCATAACTTTCATTAATTCCTGAAACAGTTCCGGTGATTGATGATGTACCCCCTGGACCCGCAATTTTATCGCAAGAAGAAAAGGCAAAGGCCACAAGAGCTGTGATGAGTATAGATTTTATTTTCATTGTACAATTATTTTTTGAGTGGTGAAAGTTTGATTGTCGTTTTTAATTTGAATGAAATACATTCCTTTTGGAAGATTTTCAAATGAAATACTTGTTCGTGTTGAATTTGAATTTTGAATGGATTTGAGTAGGGTTCCTTGTGCGGTTAAAATATTTATTTGGAAAGTCCGCTCATTGGGCGATTCAATAAAAACAAAATCATTCGTAGGGTTCGGGTATATGTTGAAAGAAGACAAATTTAGATTTTCGATTTGTGCCGTTGTATCACAGATTCCGAACATGTTTGCGTCCATCCAAGTAAGTCGTTCTCCAATCCATGATTTCAAGAAATTGACTTCTTCCTCGTAGGTGTTTCCAACAAAATTGTTGGGCCAAACGTAGTTCCCTAATATAGGCCAGCGCTGATAGTGGCGTTCGGCAGGCACGGCAAGCACTAGGGCGAGGCTGTCGATATAATTGTATAAATAAGTCGTGTCGAGAAGAGTTGTGCGCAGTTCTTTCCATCTACAATTAACCTCATTCGCATACAGACTATCTTCAAGCAATCTGTTCCACCAAGAAGGATTATTTCCGCCGCCGCATGTTTCATTGAAATTTATTTCCCATCCGAAAGTTTCTCCACCCTCGCAATAGTTCGAGTTTCCCCACGCAATGTTAAAATCCCATAAAGGTCCAGCTACTAATTTATTCCCTTCACTAAAACGTTCTTTGTAGAAGAAGGAAGAAATACGATACCCATCGACATTTTTCGAAACTTCATTCACAAGGAAGAAATCAATGAACGAAGGAACGTCAATGAATTTACGATATCCCAAAACAGGATCGTTGAAGTCGCTGGAAACAAGCGCATTTTCCCAATCAGTGAAATAAGTTTGAATGTAATTCAATTGCGAAGGGTGCAATTCGGTAAGTTCAGGATCGTGCAGTTGAAGGCCAATGGATTCATTGCTGGGTGCTTGAGCTTGATAAGGAGAATACCAAGCGATAACTCCTCCTGCCGTGGTCTTGTCTACTTTAAGTATGTATCCTCCCGTGAGTTCATTGTTTAATGTGTCGGTTGGAAGAAGTTCGTTAATGTTTACTCTGCCTGGATTCTGTTTAATTCGTTCCATGAAAACATACACACCCATATACTCTCCGTTTAACACGAGTTCGCACAATTTCGTTCGGGGTGTCCAACGCCCCATTTCATTTCCTAAATGATAGGTAAGGACATTTCGAATCATTGCTTTGTCAGTGTAAGGGGCATACAAGATCCAATCGTTGTCAGCTGGCCAATTGAAGATGGATGCGTTGTAATTCAAACTATCCGGTCCGCGTGTTTCCAATCCGTATGATTTAGCTGGAAAGCTACTGGAAGAGGAGCCTCTTGTTTCAATAGCAATAAGCCCGAAGAATTCATTTAGCGAATCTGTGAGATAATTGATTTGTCCTTCGCCATTGAAAATGATACCCATCTCAGCATCAATCTTCGGCTCATCTGGAATTTCAACGCCATAAGTGTTCACAACAACAATGGGTAAGGTAGAAGAAACAAATTCAAATGGAGGGATGAACCACGAAGGAGGCGTTCCGAAATAAGTGTTACTTGTTGTAATTCCTACATGAAGAAAAGGTCTTGAGGTTATGTCCGCTGAGTTCGTTGTTATGTTGTGCGCTTCCACACAAAATACATTGTCGCCGTTGTTCAAGATTGAGAGGTAGTCTTGCGTTAGAAAGATAACTTCGTCAGGTAATCCGCCTTGATACATAACAGCTTCGTGCTGTCCATCTGCGCCATCGTTCCAAGAAGGCTGACCAGCAGTGGAGATATTCGATCGAGAAATTTCAACGCCATTTAAATAGGCAACATAGGCATCGTCGTAATCCATGTTCAAAATGAATTTCGAAATTTCATTCCAGTTGTTAATGTTGAAATGAATGCGATGGTACACTGAAATGTTTCCTGCTGGAATAGTTGTTCCATCGTCGGCATCTCCGAAACCGAAGCCGCCATTTCCAATGTTCCAAGCAGAATCGTCAAAGGTTGGACTAATCCAATCTAAAGGCGTTGTGGCGTTGGGAACAACGTAATGCCATTCGAGAGTATCGTAAACAGCGGTTTCCCAATGATTTACTTGCGCATGCGCGAAAGAAAATAGAAAAATAGAAATAACAAGGACGATCGTTTTTTTCATGAATGATAATTATCGCGTGGTTAATTTAACGCTTTCTTAACAATTAAGCGTGTTTTTTCATCAATTGCTCTTTTGTGTCCTTATACTGAATGTATTTATTGTCACTTGAAAGAATGATAATTGTCATATTGCCGACAAGTGATTGCCAATAGTGATGTCTGGGTATTTACCATGCGAAAGAAATTCTTCTGAAAACGCTATGTTTAGATGATATTTGCTCTATGAGATTTAGAGCATACTCCATTTTTGTATTTTTAGTTTTTTGCTTTACGTTTCTATTCTCTAATAATTCGTTCTCTGCAGGTATTCCGAAAGATTCGGTTCCAACCATTTCACTCAACAACCTTTCAAATACAGAAATTTATATTTCTATTACGAAGCGGAAATTTCCAGGTTTGAATTTAGATACATTTATCACTTCGAAATACTACCAGGGTGACAGCGTATCGTTTTCAGCATTAGATTTTGACGACCGAAATTGGTCGGACCTAACAAATACGGAAGGCAATGCTTTTGCAATAGACAAGATATACTGGAGTAGAATGAAGTTTCGTGTTTCTCCGGAACTGCAAAACAGGACTTTGGCGCTCTATGTCAAATGGCAAGGAGCAATGGAGGTTTTTCTAAATGGTGAATTAATATATTCTTTTGGTTCTATTTCCAACAAGGGAGATGCGGTTGTTATTCAAGATGCCTTTCATATTCCTTTGCGAAAAGTGCTTGTCACATTTAAAGATTCAGATGCTTCGAATATTCTAGCCTTTCGCTTCGCACATCATTCGAATATTGGAAACCTGAAAATTAAAGAGTCGCTGTCTAATTCAGAATGGATGTCATTTAGCTTGCATACGACTGAAGCAGCCGAACATATAGATACGGCACGTAGCAATACCCTTCTTTATTACGGTTTTTTCTTCGGTACAAATTGTATTATTCTCTTACTAACGATTTTTCAAGTCAATAAAAGATACAAGAACAAAACGCTTTTACTGTTTAGTTGTTTTACTTTTTTCACCGCGAGTGTGGCCGTGACGAATTTTATTGAACTTGGTGCATTTCAAATTACAACGGATGCTGTTGTTTTAGTTCATTTCTTTAATCAATTATTCTACGCCCTAGCAACTTTTTTCTTGCTTCATGTAATGCGATCATTGTTTGATGCTAGAAATAGGTTTACGCCTTATGTTTATTTGTCCCTTGTAGTTGCATATTTAGCGATTGGGTATTTTGAATTTTATAAAGCGAAGAATACCTCGACTTTTACTTTTTTGATTTTATTAATATCATCCTTCGAAATAGTAAGGATGTCCTTTTTGTCGTTTAAGAACAGGGTGCAAGGCGGATGGATAATCATTATTGGATCACTTGTCTTTATTATAGCAGGGCCTGTTCTTGAGCAATTATTCAATTCATTTGATAGTGCAAAACCATTTGTTGTTACCATATGCAACAGAATTTCTTTCTATTTATCTCTTCCTATATCTTTAAGTATTTTTCTTGCTCGACAATCGGTAACGAATAATTTGTTGCTTGCTCGTCAGCGCGATGAATTGGATTTGGAAGTTCAAGAAAGAACGAAGGAATTGCGTTTGGAAAAACAGAAATCTGATGATTTATTGTTGAACATTCTTCCCGAAGAAGTTGCCAATGAACTGAAAGAAAAGGGCAGTGCCGACGCCAAGCAATTCGATATGGTAACTGTCATGTTTACGGACTTCAAAGGGTTTACCAAGATCTCTGAGCGATTATCACCATCCCAGTTGGTTGAAGAAATTCATATTTGCTTCAAAGCATTCGACGCTATTATAGCAAAACATAACATTGAGAAAATTAAAACAATTGGCGACGCATACATGTGTGCAGGAGGCTTGCCAGTTTCGAATGAGACCCATGCAGTTGATGTTGTAAATGCAGCAATTGAGATTCGACAGTTCATGCAAGAGCATCTTGAGAAAAAGAAATTGGCTAGTCAAGAGGTGTTTGAAATTAGAATTGGTATTCACACAGGTCCTGTTGTAGCAGGAATTGTTGGGATAAGAAAATTCGCATATGATATATGGGGCGATACCGTTAACGTTGCCTCTCGTCTTGAATCCTCTGGGGAAGCTGGAAAAATAAACATCAGCGGCAGCACATACGAATATGTGAAAGACCAATTCGCATGCACACACAGAGGTAAAATAGAGGCCAAGAATAAAGGTCAAATCGATATGTATTTTGTTGAAAACGCATCTCTGAAAGGCGAATAATTAGGCCACCGCGTTCCGTTAATTTTCTTAAACCTCCACAAACAGAAAAGTATGAAAAAAGCTCTATTTGTTTTATTGTTGTTTTGTTATTCTTCTTCCAAAGCTCAGACGGGATATGAAGTTCCTGACTTAGTAAATTTTGATGAAGCAATGTCGAATCTGATTAGCGATTACGCTATACCAGGTGCGCAATTGGCTATTACATACCAGGGCAGACTAGTCTATAACCGAGGATTTGGTTATGCAGATTTAGATGCCAACACGTTGGTATGTCCCGATAATATTTTTCGATTGGCTAGCTTGTCGAAGCAAATTACAGCAATTACTATTATGCATCTTTATGAGCAAGGAAGGGTAAGTTTGAATGATACCGTGTTTGGCGCAGATGGCTTATTAAATTCAAATTCTTTTCAAAGTGCTATCGACCCGAGGGTCTACAACATTACAGTTCGAAACCTTCTCCAACATGCTGGCGGTTGGGACAGAGATGTGTCGGGAGATCCCATGTTTGATAGTTATTACATCGCTCAGGCAATGTCTGTATCAGCTCCGGCAGATGAAATGACTACTATTGAATATGTATTGAATAACCAAGAGCTGGACTTTACACCCGGAACGCAATTCCATTATTCAAATTTGGGTTACAGTATACTCGGAACAGTTATTGAAGAAATAACAGGACAGGAATATGAAACCTATGTTCGAGATAGCATTTTAGCCCCATTGGATATTGTAGATATGTATTGCGGAAAAAATCTATTAGTGGATAAACTTCCGAATGAAGTTAATTATTATGATTACGCGACTGCGTCATATGTCCCCTCGGTTTATGACAATCCCTTAATGGTTCCTAGACCATATGGAGGTTTTAACATTGAAGGACTCGACGCTGCAGGAGGTTGGGTTGGCTCTGCTGAAGACTTATGCAAGATACTTTGTGCAGTAGATCGATTTACAACGGTTCCTGACATGTTGCTTCCGGCAACTATAGACACTATGATTAGCCCATCTTTTGTAAGTGATTACTACGCGCTGGGTTGGAATGTGAGTCCAGTTCACGACAACTATTGGCACACAGGTTCACTTCCGGGAACCACAACAGAAATTGTTCGCGCGAATAATCAATTGAATTGGGCAATTTTATTAAATACGAGGCCATTGAACACTACAAATCTAGTAGTCGATGTTGACCAACTTGTTTGGACTGTGCTTCCGACATTAGATATTATTCCTTCGTTGAATTTATTCGACTCTACCTCTTTTTGCATATCTACCTCAGTAGCATCAATCGATGATAAAGATTCAATGTTAGAAGTTTTTCCGAATCCGTCGAATGGCAATATGACCATTAGGTATAACGGAAATCTATCGGTTCGGTCAAGCATTCACATTTACAATTCAATTGGGGAATTGGTCTATTCAGAAAATTTTAATCTTGGGCAATCCGAATTGAAAATCGAAAGATTGAATTTTTCGCCAGGATACTATGTCTTGAAATTTCAGGCTGATTCAAATTTGATTGTTAAGAAGATAATAGTTCAGTAGTGTCATCCAAATGTGTTTAGCTTAATTCTCGATAAGTATGAAGGCTCTTTTTCTTCTTTCATTCTCAGTATTTTTTTCTTTCCCATCGCACGCTCAAATCCAAGATTCGCTGCGCGAGAAAGTAGATGCGATTTTCGAGGAATATAAATCTCCGAGCACGCCAGGATGTGCTTTAGCATTGGTAAAAGATGGTGAGATCATTTATAAAAAGGGTTATGGCACATCGAATTTAGAATACGGCATTCCAATAACTCCAACTTCAATATTTCATGTAGCGTCTATTTCTAAACAGTTTACAGCAGCTGCAATAATTATGCTTTCATTAGAAGGTAAATTAAGTTTGAATGAAGACATTCGGAAATATCTTCCTGAAGTTCCCGACTTTGGACATGTCATTACATTTAATCACCTCATTCACCACACCAGTGGAATTAGAGACCAGTGGGATCTTCAGGAATTAGCGGGTTGGCGCGATGGAGATTTAATTACGGAAGATGATGTTTTAGAAATGCTTCACAGACAAGTTGCATTGAATTTCATTCCAGGCTCGGAGTATTATTATTGTAACACAAGTTATACAATCCTTGGCGTTGCCGTTAAACGAATTACAGGCGTTTCATTAAGAGAGTATTCTGATTCAGTTTTTTTCAAACCACTTGGAATGATGAATACTCATTTTCACAGTGACCATTCAGAAGTTACTCCCAATAGAACTTCTGCATATCAGCAGGATGATCAGGGTAATTGGAAAATATCTATTCCGGTATTTGATAATTATGGCGCGACGAGTCTTTTTACAACCGTTGAGGATTTGAGTAAGTGGGATGAAAATTTTTACTCGAAAAAAATAGGCGGTCCAGATTTTATAAATGCGATGTTGGAAAATGGAATCTTGAACAACGGAACCAAGCAGGCCTATGCTGGTGGGATAAGCACTGAATTATACAAGGGCTTTAAAACGGAACAGCACAGCGGAGCAGATGCAGGATATCGCAGTAATTTTATTCGATTCCCAGACGAACATTTTTCCGTTATTTTACTTGCCAATCATGCCGAAAGTCAGTCAATGCTTTTGTCTCAACAGGTGGCGGATCTTTTTTTGGAAATCAAGACGAATGAAACTCCTGATGCAATTTTCGCAATAGACAGTTCAATTGTAAAAGGATGGGTTGGTACCTACATAGATGCTTTGACAAAAAGGAGAATCGAAATGAATTTTGAAAATGGAAATTTGTTTTTAGGAAGTACGAAGCTCTTGTCGTTGAGTAATTTGGAGTTTAGCGTTCCAGGCAGCTCCACGAAGTTGTTTTTTTCGAAAGAATTAGGAGTTGACAAGTTATGCGTTACCAATCCAAATGCGATTAACCGGAATTATGAACGAGTGGTTGAGGTTGAATTGCAACCTTCGGATTTTTTGGAATTTATTGGGGAGTATTATAGCTCAGAACTTGATACGAAATATATTGTTACAGCCAACGACAGTGTGTTGTTTGTGAAAATCCCACGAAATAATAAGTTAAAGTTCTTCCCATTTGCCAAAGACGAGTTCTCAGGAAATTTCTTCATTCAATTTTCAAGAGGAAAAAGAAAGAAAGTTGAAGGTTTCTATCTTACAACCGGAAGAGTTCGTAATTTGTACTTTCAAAAAATAAAGAAATAGGAGTTAATTCAATTCAGGACCAAATGGAAAATCTTGCAAGTATTCAAACCGAAGTTGACGCATCTTTTTTGTATGCTCTATTAGCCGAGCACGAAGAAGATCAGAATGTCGCGCATGTCTTTCGTGAGATGAGCGGAATTGAAATGGGACATGCGAAGGCTTTTTTGAAAAGTAAGGGTCTTCCTGAATCCGATATGCCTGGCCCTTCCGGACGAGCAAAGACATTGAAGAGAATTGGAAGAATATTCGGATATGATTATGTGCTGGGTGTTTTGTTAGACACAGAGAAGGGTCTTTCCGCAGGAGTGTTGAATGCCCGGAAGCAACAAAATATTCAGAATTCGATTTCAGATACTGCACACGTATCTATTCTTCGAAATATAATCAATTCTAATAAAAACATATCAGGTTCTACACTGACTCGTTTCGAAAAACGTCATCGCAATGTGGGAGGCAACGCAATTCGCGCCGCGGTTCTTGGCGGAAACGATGGACTTGTTTCGAACTTTAGTTTAGTCATGGGCGTTGCAGGAGCAAGCGCTGGAAGTGGACCTGTGCTCATGACAGGACTTGCAGGCATGTTAGCAGGCGCTCTTTCGATGGCATTGGGTGAATGGATTAGCGTGAAGTCTTCACAAGAGCTTTCCGAAAATCAAATGGAATTGGAAGCCGAAGAGTTGGAGATTAATCCTGACGGAGAACAACAAGAAATTGCTTTGATCTATATGGCGAAGGGAATACCAGAGGCTCAAGCAAAAGAAATGGCAGCTTCGATTATGCAAAACAAAGAACAAGCATTGGATATTTTAGTGAGGGAAGAGCTAGGCATAAATGCAGAGGAATTGAAAGGATCAGCTATGGAAGCGGCCTACTCTTCGTTCTTCTTGTTTTTAACCGGAGCAATTATTCCTGTGGTTCCATTCTTCTTCACAACAGGATTTACAGCAATCATTTTAAGTGCCGTTTGCAGTGCCTTTGGTTTGTTCGGAATTGGCGCGGCGATTACCTTGTTCACAGGAAGAAATGTTTGGTATAGCGGATTCCGACAAGTTTTATTCGGACTAATTGCTGCGGCAATAACCTACGGAATAGGAACGCTTATAGGCGTTTCACTGGGTTAAGGCTCTACCAAAAGTTTTTGTACGATGACTTCCTCACCTAATTTAAGTTGAATAATATACGTGCCTGGATGATCGAATAGTTTCCAACGGTTTTCCACGCTGTGCTTGCCTGATTTGAATTCTCCGAGTTTATCTTTTGAAACAAGTTTCCCATTCGAATCAAAAGCTGTTAATTCAACAACGCAATTCTTTTGGCAAGAAAATTCAATTCGAAATTTCCCGCTCGTTGGGTTCGGATAAATAGTGAAGACATTTTTTGGAAGTGAAAGGGTAGAAGAGACATCAACCGAGTTAGGCACTAGCCATACTTCGTAGAGGGTATCGTTCGGAAAACTTTGAGTTCCGTTGTTCACCCAAAAAATGTTTTGAGCAGTGCTGCGAATACCGCCAAGCAAATGGCCCAGCAGTATTTCACTCCCATTCCATGCGGAATTCAAATCAATGATTTCACCTGAAATCATAGGTAGGTTTTCATTCAAGATTATTTCAGAACTAGATCCTAAAAATCCAGGAAGAACCGAAGGAATCAATTCTTCCACCCATTGATTGTTTGCATTGCGAGTGACACAAGCAATGTTCTTTGTGAAGGGGACATCGACATTCTGTGTGAGCACATCGCCTTCGTAATAGTATTCTGAAATTCCACCTAAAAACAAATAATGCTGCTTTTGAGACTGCGCGTCATAGAGTGAAACATGTCCGCAGTGGTATTGATTCAACAAATGTTGGAATTCAGGAACTTCAGCAATTCCACTTGAATTTACTTCAACACAATTGGTAAAAGGCAAATCTGCAACTTGTTGGAATACCCCGCTGAATAAAGTGAAGTTCATTTGGCCGTTCGCATCAATTCCTTCAACAACATTTAAATCTCTTCGGTGAAGCAAAGCGGGATCATTAAATTCTGTTAACCATTCAACTTGAATTCCGCTTTCAGATAACGTCGGAATGAATCGAGAAATTTTTTCAGTATACGTCTGTGTGAAGGAAGGTCCATTCATCGGATTGTAACGCCCTTCGAATTTATGTCCACCTGCAAGGTAAAAGACATCATCGAGTTTCTTCAAACTTCCTCCTGTAACTGCGAATCGATCGTCGGTAATGAAATCGAAACTTTCGAAAGCGAATGTTCCGTTGTCTTGCGCTTCGAAGAAAGTCTTCAAGTTAATCGCAGTAAGCATCGGGTGGGTGATGTGATCTTGCGAAGTATTGCTGTATCCATAACCGCCAACCAACCACAAAATACTATCGGTCTGATAGAATTGAATGTTGGTGGAAGAGAATTGTTCGCTCAACGCGACATCAATGACGTCAAATTCCACAGGAGTGGAGCTGTAATTATTCAGATCTAGAATTGAAATGTTTGAAGGCATTCCTGCAACATCGAAAGACGCGAAGGGCTGACGCTCATGCAGGCCGTCTTTTCTTCCTCCAATCAACAATACTCTGTTCTCCCAAGTGCCGTAAGCGAAAGATTGTAAGGCAATGTCTTGACTTGAATAAACGGGATTCAATACAACCGTGTAAGGGAATTCTTGCGCGAAGGAGTTGAGTGCAAATAGGAAAAAGAAAATAAAACTTGTGATTTTCATTTTACGAAAGTAATATTGAAGGAAGAGCATATCTGTGACTTTTCTCACGATTTATTTTTCATGTGCTGTAACTTTTTGAAAAGTTAAGCGTCTTGGTTTTGTCGAATGAATACAAATGAATACAACGAAGCTGTTGACCTTTGGTCTGATCGGGTTTTCGGTTATGTATTGAAATTGGTTCGCGACACCGCTTTGGCAGAGGATATTGTGCAGGATGTATACGAGAAGTTGTGGAAAAAGAAAGGAGATGTGTTGAGTGAAAAGGCCAAGTCTTATTTGTTTACCTCGGCTTATCATGCTGTGGTTGATTGGTCGAGAAGAGAAACTCTCAAAAGAAGCTTGATTGCTGAAGAGGTGAGCATTGAGCAGGATCACAGTCATGAGTTGAAGAAGCTAATAAACGAAGGATTGGAGCAGTTGTCACTTCAACAAAAGCAATTGATTCTGTTGAGAGATTATGAAGAATATTCTTACGCGGAGATTGGCGAAATCACAGAGCTTTCAGAAGCTATGGTGAAAGTGAGTTTGCATCGTGCAAGAAAACAGTTAAAAGAATTTATAACCCTTCATTGGACATCATGAACGAATGGAATGAACATATAGAAGATGAGTTTCCGAAAGTAGAACGAACAGAAGTTTCCTTCGACAACAAGGATTCTTTGAAGCGCTATGCTATTTCCGATGAGGAAATTCAGAGTCATTTTCAAAAGGAAATTTCCGGTGTTCAATTGAATGAAAGTCGGAAAAATCGATTAAAGAAGGAAGAGGATAATCGGAGCGTTTATTTCTGGATAAGTGGCATGGCGGCAGCATGGATTGCGGCGTTGGTGCTTCGAACATTCATTGTCATACCCGACAAACCTGCTCCCGTTGAGTATGTTTATCAGCGTCCAGAGAAGAGTATTGAAAAGAATATTGAAAAGAAATTAGAACAACGCGATTCAATTATTTTCATCAGTTCTGAATGGCTTATTCCTTGGAATGATTTCAATTTTGAGCATTATTGCGGAGGTTCGAGTTATCCTGATATGTGGAGCCCTGCCTATGGTTACGGTTTTCCAAATGGCACAATGCCATGGAGCTCCCTTGTGTACATACCAGTAGTGGATTCATTAGACAGTATTCCAATTGAAGTCAATCAAGATTCAGTGCTTGTCGCCAAAATAGATTCGAGCATTCAACAAATGAAATCGAAGAAACAAACAGAGGAGTACATAACGATCAGAGAATTTTTAGCGCAGGAAATTGATGAACGTGTTCAGAAAATTCGAAAGGTGAGGCAGTTGTTCAGAGCCGCGAGGTCGAGGAATAGAGAAAACGATGAAGATCATTTGGTTGTTGATTGGAGGGGAAGACGAATTGGCTTATAGGGGCGAAATATATTTCGCCCGTATTAAGAAAAATATTTCGCCCGGAAACGAAACATTTTTCGCCCGGAAACGAAACGTTTTTCGCCCGTGTTAAGAAACATTTTTCGCCCCAGAATTGAATAAAAAATAAAAATGAAACAGAAATGAAAACAAATTTGTTATTGATTTTATCAATGTTTGCTGTGACAGGGATTGTTGCGCAAACGGAAGTGGAAGTTAAAAAAGAAATGAAGGTTGTTGTGGCAAATGGATCGATGAAGGACACCACAATTAAAGGAAATCAGGATGATACACTACACATTCGCGTGGGTGATATGAAAATTGATATCTATCCAGATTCAACTTCCAAGCTTGCGACTGGCGACAGGAAGCGTAAGACTTTGCCGCTAGAGGAATTTTCATGGTATGGATTCAGTGGTTTTCGCTTTGGTTTTTTGACTTTTATGGATGATCAGAATAAAAGCTATGATGCCCCTTGGATGAATAATAAAGGTAGAAACAACTCAAGTTCTATGATGGGGTTTAATGTGGTGAATTCATCTTTTGAAATAGCGAAAGACCGTTTCAGATTGTCTACGGGCATAGGGTTTTCGCTTGAGTCGATTGCTTTGAATCGTGAAGTTCGTTTAAGTGAGACCGATACGCTTGGTTTTCAATTAGCCATTTTTCCTAAAACAGAAAAGTCAAATCTAAATGCAAACTATATCACGGTGCCCTTGGTGTTTCAGTACAATGGAAAAATTACCGAAAAGAAGAAAATGAATTCAGATGATGAGCCCAATGTTTTTCATATGTCCTTTGGCATCATAGGTGGTTATTTAATTGGCTCAAATGCTTTTTATAAATGGAAGGAGAACGGAGAGAAACGTAAACAGCGTGTCTCTGGAGATTTTGGATTGAAGGAATTCATGGCGAACCTCTATGTAGATTTCGGTTTTACAAGTGATTTGTCCTTCTTTATTGAATCCTCTCTGCTTCCGAAATTTTCGACCGGAGATGGCCCAGAGATTTATTCAAATGCCTTCGGGCTTAAGTTGAACTTCTAGCAAGTGGTTTTGGTTAAGTATAGGTGTACAACGAAGAAAGCTCGCAACGGCGAGCTTTTTTTTATTTGAATAAATCAGGAGTAAAAGGTTCTAATTCCCATTGGAATTCGGCATACTTGTCTAGACGACAATCGCAAACCAAAGTTGGGAAAAGGTGAAGTTTACTTCTTTCAACAACGGGAAAAGAATACTTCGATTCAGCATCGTAAGGACTTTCGAAAGTGAAAAGGAAGATGCCCTTTTCTTTGTTCACCGTTGTTACCGTTAAGTAATATTCCAACGATTTTTCGATGTCTTCATAATTGAATTGAAGTATTCGAAATTGGATTTCGTTTTCATACTCGTGCTCGATAGCCGCAATCGGCGAGCCTTCTGGACCATCATAATACAAATGCACAAATGCAGAATCGTTGAATACCCATGCATCTTCGAAGATTCCATCGCACGGATCGTAATAAACCAATTCGCCTTTGTATACCGTTAGCGGTATGTATGTTTCTTTCAAATCGAATTTAAAATTTCGAAAGAAAGGAACGGGTGGATAGTAAATGCTGTCTGAAGAAGTCCAAACCGGAGGCTTCTGAAATTTTCCTGGAGGCAATAAATAAATCGCATGACCATTTTCCCAATTTTGAATGAAGAGGGTATCAGTTTGCGCGTTCAACGAAGTAATCAGATTACTCAGAAGAATAAAAGTCAACAACAGGTTTTTCATCGAAAGATTTCTTGAAGGCTAGTTCCCGAGTCTGCATTTCTGGAAGCGAGCCCAAAGGAAACACCCAACCGAATCCCATATTGCTCGTTGATGGCTGATTGGTTGTAGCGATAATAAAGTCCTGCCATGGGTGTAATATAAGAGGGGAAATGCGATTTCAATTTATAATGAATGCGTGCCACAGCACTGCAACTCATGCCAACGTATTCCTGCGTGAAATCTCCAGCAGAAAAATAATCCATTCCAAGCGGATTCACAGAAAGGTGAAGCGCTTGTCCGTCGGGACCCATATACATTCCAACTCCTTCGGGTATTGCAAGGCAAATGAGTCCAAGGGTTGCAATACCTGGGTAATTTCCATTCAATGCTAAAAGATAAGTTCCCAATAAAGTTGAAACGGATGAGTGAAATACGAAACTATGGTCTTTGCTCAAACCTAATTTGAAGCTGTAGTTTAAGGTGAAACGATCTCCGAAGGGAGCGTAGAAATCGGTGCCAATGGAATAGATACTCGATTTGTTGTAGGTCAAATTTTCAAACGTAAGTCCCCCGTACATATCATTTTGACAATGAGCTGACTTTGGAACATGGATAATTATTCCAAAAAGAATGAGTATTCTGAAAAACTTCATTTTTCAAAAATAAGCCGAATGAATAAATAATCTGATTAACTTGCAATCCAAAATAAATTTCAATGAAAAGTAAACATATTGTACTTCTTGGAGCGAGCTTATTGGTATTGAGTTCGAATGCAATGGATCAAGGAGATAAAAAGAAGAAGCCAAAAGATAAAGACAAGAAATCTACTGTTGTTCTAAAGAATGAAAGCGATAGTTTGTCTTATGCAATTGGAATTAGTGTTGCCAACAATATTGCTGCCAGTGGTATTGAAGGATTGAATGAAAATATAATGGGACAAGCCATTTTGGATCATGCAAACAAGGCGAATCAACTTCCAAATGAAATGGTTGATCCATACATTCAAGGAATATTAGCAAGAAGAGAATCAGAAAAAGCAGCAAAAACAATGGAACAGGAAACAACATTTTTAAAAGAGAACGGACAGAAGCTAGGAGTTATAACTACTGAGTCTGGATTGCAATACAAAGTTATTCGTGAAGGAATTGGGTTATCTCCAGATGACAACGATACAATTGTAGTGAACTACAAAGGTTCTTTAGTTGATGGAAAAGTTTTCGATAGTTCTTACGAGAGAAACGAGCCAATTACCATTACTGCTGGACAAGTCATTCAAGGATGGGGAGAAGGATTGAAGTTGATGAAGGCAGGCGGGAAATACGAGTTGTTCATCCCACAAAACTTGGCATACGGCGAGCAAGGTGCCGGTGGAGTTATTCCTCCGTTTGCAACATTGATTTTCGAGATGGAAATTATAGAAATCAAACCAACGAACTAAGCTTTATGAAACGAATTGTTACGTTTGTCGCGCTATTGGTTGTTTGCACTTCAGCTATCGCGCAAAAGAAGAATAAGAAGTCTGCAACTAAGGTTATGTTAACACATGAAGACAGTTTATCCTATGCATTCGGTCTTTCCGTTATTGAGAATGCCAAGAGCGCTGGATTTGAAAACTTAACCGATGAGCTAATCATGCAAGCCATGATTGATAGCAAGGCAGGTAAGTCTAAATTAGACAAAGACAAGGCTACAGGAATTATCAATGCTGAAGTTCGCAAAAATTCACAGAAGAAAAACGATATGAATAAAAAGCGAGGCGAGGATTATCTTGTTGCGAATGGAAAGAGGGAAGGCGTTAAGTCCACTTCTTCTGGATTGCAATACAAATCGAATGTTGAAGGTCAAGGTGTAATGCCGGACAAGAACGATAAGGTTACGGTGCACTACCATGGAACTACCATAGATGGCGTTGTTTTCGACAGTTCGGTAGACCGAGGTAAACCAGCAACTTTTGGTTTGAATCAGGTTATTCCCGGTTGGACAGAAGGACTTCAATTGATGAACGAAGGCTCGAAGTTTACGTTCTACATTCCGCAGGGATTGGCTTACGGCTCTAGAGCACAAGGAAAGATTGAAGCTTTTTCAACTTTGGTTTTCGAAGTTGAATTGATAAAAGTTGAGAAGGTAGATTAATCATTCTTCATTGGATATATTGAACAGCACTCATCGGGTGCTGTTTTTTTTGAGCAATTTCGGTTTATGGTATGCAAAGAAATTAGTACATTGCTGAACCTTTAAAGATAGCAAAAGCAACTTATTGTATGCAACTGCTGTCTTACAACTGATTAACAAAATCAAAGCCTTGAAAAGAACAATACTAGCGACATTAATTTTTTGTTTCTCTACAAGTTATCTAATTGCACAATCTGATTGTGCTGTTGCTGCTCCTTTCTGCACCTCTACGGGAGTTACTTTTCCGGCAGAAACTGGAAATGGGGATGCTCCATTTGGTCCCGATTACGATTGTTTATTTACAACACCGAATCCAGCCTGGTACTACTTGAATATCTCTCAATCTGGAAACATTAATATTACGTTGACGAACACCAATTTGGTGGATGTCGATTTTATTTTATGGGGACCATTCGCAAATCAAGCTTCCATGTGTACTGCTATATTCAATGGAACAGCCGGGATTGAAGATTGCAGTTATGCTACTGATGCGACAGAGTATGTTGACATAACAGGGGCTATAGTTGGACAGTGGTATATGTTCTTGATCACGAACTTTTCTGATGTGCCTACTGATATTATTGCAACCCAAACAGGCGGTGGCGGCGCAACCAACTGCTCAATTCTTTGCACGTTCAACGGTATAACAGCTAATCCAACGGCTTGCGTCCAAGCAACGCAACAATACAGTGTAAGTGGAACCGTAACAGTTACCGATCCTCCAAGCACAGGAACTTTAACCATCACGAATTCGTGCGGTGGAGCGCCTATTGTTATGAATCCACCTTTTGCTTCAAGCATACCCTATACTTTTTCAAATTTGTCGGCGAATGGCTCTTCTTGCACGGTAACAGCGACATTCTCTGCGGATCCGACGTGTGCGGGAACTGTGAATTACAACGCACCCGCGCCTTGCGCTGTTGCCTTGTGCAATATGGACTTTCTGCAGGCAGACATTGGGGCTTGTGATTTTGCAAATAACGCCTACGACATAACGGGCTATGTAGAATTTTCAAATGCTCCTGCAACAGGACAATTGATTATCGAAACTTGCAACGGGCAACAAGCAGTTTTTAACGCACCATTTGTTTCGCCTTTGAATTATTCAATTTTAGATATTACATCTGATGGCGCTGCCTGCGATGTTACTGCCTATTTTTCGTCAGCTGCTGCATGCACCAATACGGTTGCATACGTTGCTCCAGACCCTTGTGTTTGTGCGGTGAATGCAGGAACGTTTGTCACAACTACAAATGGTGATACTAACACTCCAAGCTATTTGTGCTTCAACGATCAATTCAATATTGTTTCCAATAACGATTATTTATTCTCAGCGAATGTTTTCGATGACGACACGCTTTACAATCCTGCTATTTGGTATTTAGTATATTCATGTCCACCTACTGTCGGACAGGGGGGGAGTGTAGAAACAGATCCATGTTTGGTTGGAACTATTTCTTCTCAAGATTTGATTGACCTGAATGATGGCAGTTTTATAGCTCAATTCCCTGCAGGAACTTTTACGAACAACACGGTTTATTTCACTCCGATAACGATGTACGATGAAACTACCGGGACGTATTCATTTACCAATTTTGCAGGTATGTGTTATGATTTGGGACCAACGTATACCTATACTTATTTACCCGAAATTATAGAAGGTACCTCAACACAGAACTGCGTTGGACAGACACTAACCGTTGGTTTCTCAGGCGGTGCGCCAGAATTATTGGGTACATCCTTCACCGCAATCAATCTATCTCCCGCAAATGCCTTCTTCGTTGACGATGTCGCTCCAAATAACGGCACTATCGTAGTAGGCGGATTGTTAGACGGAGATATTGTAACTTATACAATTGAAGACCAATACGGTTGTCCTTATAGTTACACTTCGGCGCCATTTGTTGGTCCAGCTATTCCAACATTAACCGCACAAAACCCTTTGTGTGTATCAGATGCTCCAGTTCAATTGATCGCAACACCAGCCGGTGGAACTTGGACAGGAGTGGGTGTTTCCGCAACAGGTTTGTTCAATCCCACAACTGCTGGAGTAGGGACTGAAATTATTTCATACTTACCTGCTGGCTGTGCATTGACAGGAACTTTGAATATTCTCGTATATGGTCCACTAGACGCGACCATTGTGAATCCAGGTGCGTTGTGTATTGACGCTAATCCGATTACGTTAACAGCCGCTAGTCCTGGCGGAACTTGGAGTGGAGTGGGTATTACAAATCCAGCAACGGGAGCTTTCGATCCGAGTGCAGCAGGTGTTTTAACAACGACGATTACATACACGATAGCTGGAAACTGCGGAGACACCGATACACAAACCATAACGGTGAATCCATTACCTGTTGTTTCGTTCACGGCCGATGTTACTTCTGGATGTGCGCCGCTTACAGTTAATCTTACAAATACTAGTGTTCCACTTGGAAATGGATGCACGTGGTGGGTAGATGGAGTTCCAAGCGGAAACAACTGCGCTTCGTTGAATTACACCTTCAATACCCAAGGATGCTACGACATTATGCTTTCGACTACCGACGGAAACGGTTGTAGCAGCAACGCTTCGATTGTTGATTACATCTGCGTTTCTCAACAACCGGTTTCTACATTTAGCTGGTCGCCAATTTCTCCGAATGTTGGCAATAGCACGGTTCAGTTTATCAATTATTCGTTGGGTGCAGTGAGTTACAATTGGACAATCATGGACATGTACTACTTGAATTCTACAGAACCAGTATTTACCTTTCCAAATGAGGTGCCTGGCGATTATGATGTGTGCTTGCTTGTCACCAATTCAGATGGTTGCACCGATTTAAGCTGTGGTACTGTGGTTGTGAACGATCAGTTTAATATTTTCGTTCCGAACTGCTTTACTCCAAATACAGATGGAAGAAACGAATTGTTCAAGCCTTCCATACGCGGAGAATCATTGATTCAAACCTATGAATTTCAGATTTTCAATCGTTGGGGAGATGTGTTGTTTAGAACGAACGACATCAATGAAGGTTGGTACGGAGAAGTAGACGGCGGCGAATATTTCGCCATTGACGCGGTGTATTCTTGGCTCATTAAAATCTTACCGAACAATGGTCAAGAGCCATTCGAACAGACCGGACATGTCACGGTTATACGCTAATCAAGGTAGACCTCGAGTGTTCAATAGATGTATTTCTTAATGATTCATTAATACCTGTTGAACCTCAATTCAGACGTACTTTTGTTAACGGTAAATTTGTCAATGGGAAACAGTTTGGGAAAGAAAATAGGTTCGTTTTTAGCGCTTAT
>Ga0208483_1000067_pt1 | contig 21544 bp, 28 predicted proteins | sample LakMenE01Jun11ns_FD_150659 | JGI IMG/M metagenome (GOLD analysis project Ga0208483, IMG submission 150659) | Freshwater microbial communities from Lake Mendota, WI - 01JUN2011 deep hole epilimnion ns (SPAdes) | ecosystem: Environmental > Aquatic > Freshwater > Lake > Epilimnion/Euphotic zone ... | reverse complement strand
ACCTTTTCATTTACTATCTACCCTATGTCTGTGTCACCCTGTCTTTTGCGTCTGTGGTAAGGAAAAGGTTAGGATTTAGGATGAAAGACAATGGTTAAGCAATAACTGTGTGACCGACAGTATAAGCCCAGTCAGGACCTCCTAGCTTGATTGTTACATGCCAAACCCAGCAGGGAAGTAGCACGTAGACACTCGGGTCCTGAATTGTCTTGAGATGAGAGATGAAAGATGTACTTTTATAATTTAAAAAAAACTGTATTGTACTATACTGTAGACATGTCTATGTGTAAAAGAAAAAATATTCTGTGCAACATTTTGACAAAACTTTGAAAAGCAAAAGTTTAAGCTTAAGGCTTTGGCAATATTTAAAAAAGACTGATATATCCCTCTTTCCTTCATTTCTTTTTTTGCCTTATTTCCCTTTAATACCTCTCTGTTTTTTTTTGTAAAAACTTTTACTGATTTCTCTTTACATTTTCTATGCAGAAACCTCTGTTTAATTTCTCATTTCTTCTTTCTTCCTCCTCTTTTTATTCTTCATTCCCACATTCCGATTTTTATTCAGTCCTTTTTCTTTCTTTTCCTTTTTTTATTCTTTACTATTTTCTATTTCATTTACTCCTTACTATTATTCCTTTCCTTCTGACTTTATTTCATTCTTTTTTACTCCTTTTTTCTTTCCTACTTTTCTGCTTTCATACTTTTCTTTCTTTCCTTTGGATGCTTACTAATATCCTCTTTGCATCTGTTAGACCATGGTGGACATTATTTTCTGTGATGTTAACTCCCCGCTCAAATCAACGGGAACGACTCTTGAATGTCAAAACTTTTCAAAAAATCTTTTTGGTTTACCATCTGATAGGCATGCCTACCAGCTTAGATGCTTTGTGCATCCAATAAGGTATTCATAATGCGGAGACATAATTAAAAACTGTTACTAAACAACAATGTAATATGTTTTAAACTTTTTAAGCAATGGTAGATTTCCTGCCCAAATTAAAAATTTCAGTAGCCATATTAGGTAATATAAGAAAGATATGTGAGTTTAATATTATTTTTATTAAAACATTTTATTTATAGAGATATGGAGTCAAACTTACTTCAGTCAGAACATGGTTTAATAGGTTAGCTTTACTAATACATTTCTTTTTGTCTAATAAGTTTATATTTTAATAACATTTTTAGTTATGTCCCAACATTATGGAGCTAATGGCGGTGACCCCAAAAAACTTGATTCTAAACATATAGTGATGGATTTTGAAATCCTACAACATCTAGCTAAAAGAACAGTGATTAGTGATATTCAGTCAAAGCTAGATTCCTTTGTTGAACAATTACAAAGTGCCCGAGATACAGGTATGATATGAATATTTTTTTCACACAAAAGCATATTTTTAAAATGTTACCTTTAGAACATATGACTAATACTTCACGAAACAATGCTACATCATCTACCATCGGCTTAATTACAACAAAAGATAAAAACATTAATATAACCCTAAACTTAGAGGTATAATAAAATTTTATAAAACTGATTATTGCTTAATCTTATAATTAAATATTCTTTACAGCATTACTCATTAAGCGAATTAGGTCTACGAACTACAACAAATATTAGGTATGAATACATGATGTAATGATTATAACAAAGGTAAACTTATTATTATTATTCTATTTAGCACGGACGATATATGCCTTATCCTAAAATATCAGTTTCACGACAGCGCAGCAGTCGGAAGTAAAAAAAGAAAACTAAGTGAAAATAAAATGTTATCTATAGTGGAATATTCTTTTGTAAAGATCCCTGCCTTTGCTTTTGTTGATTATTTAGACAAATACTTAACCAATTTTCTAGATGACTGCATTGAGCTAACTAAAAAGGATACTCTATAACTTCTTTTTCTTTGTAGATTACAATGAACAGAACACTTGATGAAATATTACCGTTGGGACAACTTGTATTTATTATAGGTAAATAATAATAATAATAACCTTTCCTAATATAATATAAACTACAATTTATGTTTTTTAGCTGAATCAGGGGGTGGGAAATCTACATTCATAAAAGATCTTATAAATTATTTTGTACCTGAAATATCTTTATTTGTTCAAACTGGGGAACCTAATGATTTTAAAAGTATTCCCAATATACAATACCTATCTTCTGAGTTTGTTGTGCATGAAAATAACTTTTTAAACATGCCTAGGAAATCAGTAGTTATACTGGATGATTTTACTTTTAGAACAGCTAATAATAAACAAAGTAAACTTGATTTTTATAAAGTTGTAAATTATATTTTACGACATCATTCTATTACATTAATATTAATGGTACATAATCTTTATAATACCAACTTATCAAATGACATTCTTAATGCTTCACATTTATTTCTATCTTACTCGAATATTGGTTTTCAAATAATGAGGTAAGAACAACAAAATATAACAGGCCATAAAGCTGATACAGCATATAATTTATTTTTCAGAAAACTATATATGAGATTAGGTGGTTTAGAAGCTTTGTCATTTTATCAAGAAGTTCCGAAATCTTCTTTTCATTTTGCTTATATAAATTCATCTCGTAATTACATTATAAACAAAGTTGAAAATTTATTAAACACAACACAAAAAGCCATCATGTTTGCAAATAAACATTCATACATTATCCATGAATCTAACCAATACTGTTCCATGCCAGAAGAAGCAATAAGTGACAATTCAAATATAAGTGTGCTTGACTTTATTAGTTCCACCTATCCTAAACAAAAATTTCTAAAAATTGTGGCAAACATATTAGTTAAACACAGTTTAATTACTAATGATCTCTTCTTTAAAGATTTTTTGAATATACATGTTGCTGATTTTTGTGCTTATATAAATAATCGATTTGAAAAACAAGAAAACGCACGTCTGGTTAAACTTTGCAAAATGCTTCAAAGCAAAAATATAAAATTTCCACATGTATGCATAAAGAATATAACAGCAAAGCGATATTTATGTTAAACATTTCAGACATTATGCATCACAAAGAAAAGATGATTCAATGTCAGGCTAAGGAAATTTAGATTACAATTTATACATTTATATATTAATTTTAAACAGTATTCTTTATTTTAGAAGAATATCTTCCAATGTCGATTAGATCAACAATTTCGAGACATTGAATGCAAACGTTCAGATCTTAGTTTGAAATACCTTAATTGCCAGATATTTAGCCCCACATTAGGTAAATAATACTTTTTTATTCTACTAGATATTCTACATATTTTTACTTTTATGTTTAGAACCCTTTGAATTCTGTTTTCGGCCCAAAGCCCTTTTAGGTATGATTTAGATTTAGGACATATTGTCTTTTTTCTTAATAATTTTTTTTACTTACTAGATGTTATTTCAATCACCGGTGGATCTCATTCTCACCTTGATCCTTTCACAACGGCCAACAATGTTTACCTAGATACTTTTGGAATTAAACCGGGACATTTTCTTAAGAACACTGCTCCAGTACCTAATCCAGATGATAATACAAAAGTAGATCATGATATGACAATCACATTACTTCCACATCAAATAATTATATTTCCCCGAGCCATACTTGCCAATCTGGATATAGATCCATTTACAGAAGACAATACAAATATGGAACTTTATCATGATGACGAGATAAGGTATTATATTATTTATACAAATATTAATAAATATTTTAATATAATATTTTTAAACAGAGAACTTGTAGATGATCCAGACCTTATACTAACCCTGGTTTCAAACTCTGTAGTTGAGGTACATAACAAAAAAATATACGCATATTATTTGCCTGAGATATATAAGGCTATTTTAGACAGGGCGTTATGATAGAACTCCACTTTCCGAAGTTCTTAATGTGTGGTTTAATCCAGATATTCCAGTGTGTATGTATCAATATTATTATAAACAATTATTTGGGGTACATAGTTTTGTTTGTTTCAGTTGGTATAGGGTACACCGCAGAATATATAAAACAAGTGCAATCGCAACCTTTACTTTCATTGGAAGCCTTTGAAGTTCCCTTAAAATTTAAATTCAACGTTAACCATTCAAAAGAAATGTTTACAAAACCCGTTAACCGATTTATAAAACAATATGCCAATGCTTTTGATTTTTATATTTTGAATTTTAATGATGAAGCATGGGAGACTTTTGAGTGCCCAATGATATTTTCACATTGTCAGTATAACTGGTGTGTTTCTGGAGAAAATCCAATGGTAGGTTAATTAGGTTAATCTCAATATTAACAATATTTACATATAACTATATCTTTAGAATGATGAGTATTCACTGGCACTAGAGAATGCAGTATTAAGCATTTACAAAGAGTCCTGGGTAAACCTGTATTTTAACGTTACTGTTCAAGCAGAGGAAGGAAAAGTATTTTTTTATGACACAAAAAAAAAACGTAACTTCTTGTCAGAACGCTTTAACGTAATCATAAGAATGAACGACAAAACAAAATTGTTCTTTCGTCCTCCACGATTCTGGGATACAAAAGTAACTAATCAGAACAAATGGCCGCAGATCTTTTATTCACATATGATAGGGGATGTTTTACATGGTTTTGAAACAAATAATGCCCCTGGTACAAAAACATTGTTATTTGAACCACCATTCTTTTTTGTTTTTAAAACATCAAACATTGATTCAAATTTTTTATCCTTTATTGATTTCCAAAAACCAAATTCGGAAAGCACTATCCTTGCCATGATTAACTTTGATGATGAACGAAATGTTTTCCAACCTGAGTATTCACCAGAACTCTTTCTACCGTATACGGATGGTCTTTCTTTGAATACTGTTTTAGAATTCACACTACACGATTCAAAAAATAATTTAGTTCAAGTGGCCGACAAATCTCAATTATTTATAGTTTTAACTCTTTTATAATTTCAGATAGATATCCTCACAATTATACTTTTATGAAATGAATGAGAGAATTATATACTACCGGTTTAGAATGGGATCCTCACTTTGGAGGTATTTGGAGTTTCAAAAAAAAGAACAACTTAACAAATTTTTTACATTAACATATTTACTAGACAAGATCATATTAATTATTCAAAAAGAAAACATGTTTGATCTCGGCAATGAAAACATAATTCTGTGTAGTAAATATCTTTCACATGCTCTTGATGTAAATGCTTTACATGTTTTCCAATTAAGAGAATATGTTTTAAAACATCTTATAATTGTAAATTCAGCCGTTATTAATGAAGCAAAAACCCTATTTGTACATAATACTAAATATCCAGATAGGCATTGCAAGTGTGTTTTAACATTTAGTCTCAGATCTATTTTTTCCGTTATACCCACATTTCCTCAACACCAATATGAATTTACATTCAAAGAAGTGTGTGATTTACTGATATTATATATCGTGTTTAATTGCCAAAGATTTGTTGATATTCGTAATAATGAAGTTTTCATCATTAAAGACGATCCATTAAGTGTACTTTTTAAAGTTAAGGCTTTTCATAAATCACAAGCTAAAGATCTTTTACTGAATCACATCTCTATTATTAAATAGTAAGCAAAACTTACAATAATGTACGTCAAAAATATAATGAGTATATATTAAACTTTATATCTGTAATAATGTATTTTTTCAGAAAAACTGGAAAAAATGGATAACATAGAAGCATTTGAGAAACTTTTCTATGCTTTTGACTTTCCTTCACTGGCTGAAAACGGATGGATTGATATTTCCGACAATAGTATTGTTCTCACTTTCCCTGAAAAGCCTACTGTATATGTGAAGGATGCATATGATATTAGCCAAAACAGTCAGCTGTTTGTCAACAATCAATTAGTTTTTGCAATAGATTGGTTACCGATTTACACTATGTTGGATTACCTTCGTGTTAAAGACATGCTAGAAAAATGTTTGCAATCATACACAAATCTGATAGGTGAAAAAGTGTTTATTCCTCATACTTACCTATGGGCTCCAAATAAAATTTTTAATTCAGCAGTAACTAATTTTAGCAAAGGAGATGATTATATTCTTTATTGTTATGAAGACCCTAATACCTCGCAAATTCAACTTACACTTCCTGAAAGCAGTGATTGTAATACTGAGGTATCCATAAATGTTCAGATCTGTATTGGAAAAAATATTGTATTTTGTGCCCAAAGAGACTTGTCTTCTTTATCTAAAGAAAGTGATATTAATTTTATTCTACAATTTATACTGTACAAACTTATAAAGTACTGATTACAGATTATACAATATGTATTCGTACAAGATTACGTCTTTTCTTCCTCAACTGGAGCAGGTTATCGAGGAAGCTCAAAAACACTTAGGTATATTTTTAATTTATTTTCAAACCCCATTAACTATCACACATTACATTTATTATAATGTGTTTAGATCAGTGTTACACTTGTGACCAAATAAGTGGACCCTCAAAGGACTCATTGCTTCATCTGTATGTAGACTTCATGAAAAACACGCTTGTTCCTGAATTACAAGACCTAGAAGGCAAACATGCGGTTTGGTGGTCTTTTATATCAAACTCAGCTTTAAAGACCTATCTTGAAGAGCAAAAGTATATATTGCCGAAATATTTTTCTGCAAATGATTTGGTAAACATTGTAATGGATGTATTATCCAATATGTCTGTAACAGGAAATAGTGATGTTATAGAATTAAATAATGATTTGCAAATTGTATTTGACTCCTGGGTTATTTATATACCAAACCTTATGCAAGAACATCTTATGCCTCATATTATTGAAGCCCCAAAGGAAATAACCCAACAATTGACAAATAAACATATTATGAAAAATCTATTTATTGAGTCACCTTATGACATATTGTACAAAGATCCATCATCTATTTTCTGGCTTAACCCTATTGTTGATTTTGTTATTAATAAATCTACTGGTAACACATATTCTTGGCAAGATATGCTTAATATCTTTACAGATTTCTGTACAAATAATAAATACTTCTTTACTCGCCACAGTGATTACATTATAAGTGTAAATGATGATACACCATTGACACATCTATTTTACTTTAAGTTTTTTCACATTACTCAAATTGAAGCTATTCTAAGAAACATTACAAAATTTCTTGGCAGAAAAAATGGAATCTTTCAATCCTGTCCTTATCTTAAATCTAATTATGTGTTTAATGATATTAATTCAAACGAGAAATATACTAATCTGTTTACTTTTATTGATGATATTATAAACAACAATAATGCCTATCTACCTTTCACCGGTTATTATATGCATATGTAATGTTTCAGAACAATTAATAAAAAATGGCTCAACACGATAACAACTGCCCCTGTTGTGAATGTACTTTACACAACAGCTGCCCAACTGTCCAAAACCCAAATTGGACTACTATTATGCCCATGAAAGTTAATGAAGTTCTGTTTGGTCCCGTTGATATTTTACCTGAAAAATGCCTTTATGAAATAAAGGAACTGTTCAGTTCTCAGTTCATCATTATCCAGAAATATGTTTATCCCGATAATATCACACGAATGATCACTATTCCTATAGTTTCTAAAACTCCTGTAATACTAAAACCTCGTGACCCAATTGCACTTCTTTGCGTCATCCATCTAGACAATGTAATCGATATCATACAAGGTAATAAATAATTTTATTTTTATTTTATTAATAAATCTTTTAATATATCTAATTATATTATTTTTCTCAAGGTGATGAGATATTTCAATCGGATTCTGAAAATGAAGAACATCATGTGCAAGTTCCTTATGACCCCAGAGTTATCAATGAAACGTGTTCACCTGATAGCCCATGGCCTATTCGTGCAAATGCAAGCAAGAAAGTTATTGAAGGTAATATTCACTTAAATTATACTGTATGCCCCCCAAATATATAATGACATTATCTTTTTTTAAGGCATACAACCTTATACACACAATACTACAAAAGATGAAACAGCTCTAAACGAAGATAAATATGGGAAACTTATGAGTTTCAATCATACTGTTGTTGATGAAACACATTCACCTAACAATCCTGAACCTACACCTGTGAATATAAAAGAAGATATCATCGAAGGTAATTACAACCTAATAAATATAAAAAAACTTCGGCATTTGACTTGTGACTAAAAGTACCTTTTTTAAGAAATTAATAAATTATTTTTATTTAAGGTATACTGCCTAATACGAACACTACAAAAGAAGAAACATACCACAAGGATGAAAAGATGAATGAAACTTTGACAAAGGATTAGTAACTTATGTGTTATTCTTTACAATACTCTGTATTATTAAAATAATATAACCCCTAATAACAGTATCTTCACAATTCTTTTTTTAGAATCATAGAAAATGACTTGTCCAGTGTGCATTGATAACCCTCATCGTTTTCTGTCACTCTCAACAGAACCATTGAAACATCATGAAGAGGTACCATTGGTGTATAACAATACATTTATAGGTAACATAATACATTTATTACTATTGATAAATAAGTGTAGGTTAACGACTAATCAATGCATGTAAACACTTGAGATTGTTCTTTTTCTAGATTCTTTGTTATATTTATTATGGCAGCAAAATAGAAATCTATTCAAGACATATGAAGAACTTATTGAATGTCTTCAAATAACACCAAGAACAAAACAAAGTGTTCATAATGACATTAGGCATATTTTAAAATATATTACATGGACACTTAATATTAATATTTCCGTTGTCACAATAACCCGATTAAAAGATAGTTATCATACATATGATTATGAGTTTAGATATAAGTTTCAAAACTCTCTTGTAAAGCTATTAAAAGTCCCACATAAATATAAACAGATAACTGTTATACTATTTAAAAAAAAATATTACATTCTTAAAGACGAATGCAAATTATTTCCTGTTCTTATGAATGTAAATCCACAGTCAACTATACTATATAATGATAAACATGTTTTGTCAAGTCACATATTAGATATAGTTAAAGATCGTAATACAAACACTTTTCCATTTACTATTAACATATATACCTCATATTCCTTCTTGGTAAATGCAAGTTTAAAACATATTCAAACCAATTTTATTGGTCAATATGTACATAATGGTTCAAATGAAGTGTTACATATTTTAGTTACTCCGGATCTTACTAATAATAATAGTATTATGATAAACCAAATACAGTTACCATCAAATACTTTGCAATTTAACAAACATAACCTATTTGTAAATGTTCATATAACTGAAGGGGATAATGTTTTCAAACATACATTTCCTAAAGAGATTACATTAAACCAAAACTTTTGTATATGTGATCATAAAGATACTCAGCGATATATATCAACTCGCAAAAGTCCTAAACTAGGTATGAAACAAATATAATGCTAGTCAACACCTTTTTTAATATAATTAAATATTTAGCTTCACTTCAGTCACAAAAGTACTTTCTTCACGAAAACCTAGGTACCTAAAACTTATTTTTGTTTAAGTACAATACATAATTATGCAATTGTTGTTATAGAATGTTTGGGTCTTTTAAGTCCGGAATTACAACAGCAACTTCAAGTGTGTAGTGAAATATCATTTATAAGGTAAGAATATACATTAATAATATTAGAATATGCCCTCTTACCTATTGCTTTTTAGTTATGACACAGAAGCTCTTAACAAACAGATTCAAACTAGTTTGGATAATGAAATGTTCACAAATAGTTTTCAAACTGTCAACCACAAAAAAATAATTCATGGAATTCAACAATTGTACATAATCGGTAAAGTAACCATTATTTATTATTTAATATCCTAAAATATCATTCTCTGCTCATTTTATAACTTTTATTTATTTATCACAGGACTTTTTGACATTATACCAATGCGCAGAACACTAGAAATTTTGAAAGAATATCTTCCCTGCGCTTTATTTAAGAAACTAAACAAATATGTTTCATGTAGCAATGACAACTTAACATCCACTATTAATTGGACACAGTTTAAAAGTGCTCTAGACAAAAAAGATACTTCTAATTGTGCAATCCAGTTACAAAATATGTTTAAAGAACAAAATTTATCAAATACTAATGTTAAAACATTTCATTTATCCTCCAATATATCAAGTCAATACTGCATGGAACCTACCCATCAAAGAACAATTCTTATGGTTTATGATTTTCTTATATATATTTATCAAAGAAACATAATAGCATCATTGGTAAAATATATATTATTAAAAGATATATTACATAAATTAAATACTTCATTACTTACAAACACACATAAAGGAATATTTAGTTTAATACTTAAAAGATTAAATGAAATAGTATTTGAATGTGTTCTTTGTGCTTTTAATGGGTCTAATTATGACAATTACATGATAAGTAACAGTCTTATTATAATTCTGACAAAACTAAATCAAAATATTCATATATTTAAAAAAGGAGCATCTATTTCAACTATTAAAATAAGTATCAGAAATAATCTTAAAAGACTTAGAAACATTCTAGAAACAGGTAAAAACACAAAAAACGTTACAAGCCTTAAAAAGAAAACGACCGCTGATTTATGGCAACTAAATCTTTTTATAAAGGATATACGTAATTTAGTTGCTTCTAATATGTCTTTAGATAAAATAGGTAAACTATTTAATTTGAGTGTATCCAAATTATGTTTTCCATATGAGAAAGCCACTTCAATACGGGTTTTAAAATCAATCACATATTTACATCCTCATGACGACAAATTTTGGCAAGACACCTTTTCAAGTAAAAATGTACCGTTAGAACAACGAATTCATGCTCAAGATATTTTTAATAAAGAGGGGTTTACTAATCTCTATGAATACAGTAATTACTATCTTATTCAAGATTGTGTACTATTACATTCTATAGTGTTAACCTTATTTCGTAATTATCTAAACGACTCTATTAATATATTTATTCGACGAAACTATTCACAGTCTAATCTAGCATATCAACAATTTCTTATAATTGATCCATCACGACAAATTGACCAAGTATTAGCTCCAAGAAAAATCGCAAACACTTTTTACAATTATTTTATTAAACTTGCTGTTACTGGAGGACTATGTACAAGTTTTGTGCATGGTAAAGTAGATAGCAATACCATTATTAATGATCATTTGAACTTTATAGAGAATCCTAATTTAGATAATGACAAATGGCCTAACTTTGCAAATCTTAATCCATGGACCAAACATTTTATAGAAAAACCAGTAGGCATATCCACAATTGATATACGCTCATTATATCCAAGTGCAACTGTAAAGAAATTACCAGTAAGTGTACCTCTGTTTTTTACTCGATGCATACAAGCAGACTCTCAACAATTACAGCAAAGCACTGGCTCCACATTGCATGTCAAAAGTTTTTGTGACAATGTTAGAGCACATGGCAACATTAAAACAGACAGATTTAGACTAGTTAACAAACCACCTAGATTTGCTAATGAATATAATGCTCTTAACACCTATCTGCGCAAGCTTCCCTCTGATATTCAAATTATTAGATTTCAGTCAAATTTTACAGCCTTAGGTCAATTATATTTTGGGGAATTTCCTGTTGATGGCTTTTTAGTTTACAAAAAACCTAACAACACCATGTACCACATAAAAATAATTCAATACCAATCTAATTATTATCATGGACATTGTTCATCCTGTCACATACAGAATAACGACAAACAAAAGGAATTACAAGCTAAAACGGATTCTGTAAAATCACAAATTATAAAACTTTATACTCATTTTATTAAACATTTTGAATTAAGTTTCCTACACTTTGAATATGTAGAAATATATGATTGTTCTTTTAATGAACATAAAATACCACAAATTAAAAACTATACAGTTCCATACAAAAAGATTTATTCATATACAAAATTTCTTGATGAAATTCTAAACAAAAACCTAACAGGATTTATAGTTGTCCGTAATTTAGAAATTAAAAAGAACAATCAAAATCCTATATTTGGTTTTATTATTCAAAAGGTTCAGTACGATTTAAATAAATTATCTAATTACACACAAGAACGTCTAACTAATTTCAAACCTAGTCCTCGAGTTGTAAGTCTTCACAAAACATCATCTTTTATGGTTATAAGCACAGATTATTTTCTGATGTTATACAACATGTTTGGATTTGAAACAACACCAGATATTTATCATGGACTCTTTTTTCAAATGGAACCCTATTTAAAAAATCACATTGAATTAAAACTGAAAGCACGCAAAGATCTTAAAGAACTTATAAAAAATGAAAAACAACCAGAAATAAAACAGAATTATGAAATAAAAGCAGAACTCATAAAACTAATGCTTAATTCATGCTATGGGTTTACTCTTTGCAACTTAACTTCTTCGAAATTTAAGACATTCAAAAATGCACACAATGTTCCCAAACATAAAGCTAGACGAAAAAATGTAAAGTCATGTTTAAAACTTGCAAACAATTGCTATTTATTAGAACTGAACAAAATCTCTCAAGAACCTTTTGCGACTATGTTAGGCCATATTGGTTGCACAATATTATTTCATAGTAAACGCATATTGCTAAAGCGACTGGATTTTATGTTAAAATACCTTAGTCCTGTTAAAGCCCAACTTCTTTACATGGACACCGACAGTGCTCACTTTCTAGTTAAACATAAAGAATTTGAAGATAATGTAGACGACAATTTGAAAAAAAATTTTAAACTGTTGTTTGATAAACATTTTGAAACAGGTGAAAAACTTAGTGGAATTTGGGTTCAAGAGGGTTTTTATAATTCTGCTCAATATATTGGAGAGAAAAGTTACATTCTTTATGATACTGATAAAAACACACACTTGTCCCATATGAAAGGATTAAATACATTTTTCCAAAAACAATTTTGTGATAACAACATAAACCCTAAAGAATATACAAATATTAGTTATAATATATTTTTTAAATCACCTGATTTTGCGATATATAAGATTTACATGAACAAGAACCTTTTTTCCAATTATATTCCAACTAAACGTTATTTTATATCTGCAACAGGAAGTTTACCTTTGAAAGTGTAACAGGAAATGTAAGATATTATATTTTGTATAACAAATTGCTTGTTTACTTACGCTATTATTTATCTTTATTCTAGATCATCCTGTTATCAACAATTCCAAGGAATGAATATCTGACTAAAATTTCAGATAATGTCAGAATGTAAAAGTATCAACCTACCAGATGAGACACTAAATATATTGACTTTGCCACCCTCTCCAGAATTAGAAATTAATTGTGATATTACAAATCCTGATGACAGTGCTACAACATCAGAAAATGAAACATTGTCACAAATCGACACAATAAGGAACCTTCGACAACAACTTGACAAAATCTATAACTGTATTGCTAATGATCAAATTATACATATTCATAATTTTGAGAATATTAAACTTCCAAGTGTTGCTCATAATATTAAACATAAAGTTGACACCCTATTCTTTGAAGCCGGAGTACCTCAAACATGGAAAATTGACATAAAATGGACAATAACTCCTGTTTTAATTGTTCATGTTAAAATGCTTAACTATTTAGTTAAAGCAAAAACTAAAGAATTGCTTACAACATATTTCTCTAATAATTATCATAATAATTATACGTATTAATTTTTTTCAATTTTACATATTTACAGACTAATACAATGACGTCTTCATCAATAGGTTCTTATACTGAAAAGAAGATATTTACCAAGATAAAACAATTAAAAAAACAAATTGATGATCTTGAAAGTTACATTAAAAATCCTCCTTCGATTATAATTAATGGAATAATGGATATTCCATCAGATTATTTGTCTGATTGGAAAAAACAAATAACATTTATTTTAAATGTAAATAATATTAACGTAAACTGGGTTTTAGACACTATTAATCCAAATATAAATGACAAAGTACCTTATAGTGTTACAATTCAGTTTATATCTCATTGTGTTAAAGACGTTGCCTATAAGGTTCTTGTAGATTACATTACTAACAATGAATATGACAATGTAGCAATAATTAAAGATTTTATTTAACTGTATTTACAGATGTAAAAAATGACTGCTTCCTATAAACTAGCCAACCAGAAAATTCTACAGAAAACTACTGATATGGAAGAAGATATCTTTTATTTACGTCTACGAACTTTTAAAGCTCCATGTATATTAATTAGTGGCCTAGACAAATTACAAATACATAAAGGCATAAACCATTCTGAAACTGAAAAGCATTATGTAAATATTGTCCACTCTCTTTTTAAATTATTGAACATACCAATATCATGGATATTATCCATTGATAATCCTCTTGAGAGTACAAATCCCAAATGTATTCCTCCTGAAGTATTGGTCACTTTAATTACTGACAATTTAAAATTATTTGTATACAAAACACTTACAAATTACATTAAAGAAACAAATCAAAAAAGAATCTTTTTTAAATTGCTTACCCATTAATGTAAATGAAATTTATAGTATTCACTGTAATCACAAAATTTTTATCATTTAGTTTGTCCAACTTATAAATTTTTGTAACATAATAACTATAAATAATTTCCAACTGTTTCAGAAATGGAGAATGACAATATAACAGTACCACCTTTGAGGATCAAACGATATGGAGATGAAATAGACGGACCACCTCCTACACTAAAAATTCGATATGAAGGAGTATTCAATCAATATATTTGTTACCCATACAGTGAAGCGATAATTACATTGACAAATGACACAGCATTTACAATAGAACCCAATCAATATAAAAAATTACAATTTAAGATCCTAGTTATAACTAATGTACCTGCAGTCAGTATACTTTATCAAAGCAGTTTAATTTTTCGACTTGGACTTTCATGTGTTGTAACCCAAATTCCAACAAATGATATTCCTTTACATATTACAATATTTAACCACTGTGATTCTACAAAAGATATACCTAAGGATATTTTACAATTTTATTGTCACACTGTGTTAGCTAAAATATAATATTATTTCAGATAACAATGATATGTGCTACTAAGAAGAAAGTTTATTTCAATTTAACACCAACTATAATTTATGACCCAGTTGATATGGCTGATGAATTAAAACAATACAGGAGAAATAATGAAATACAAAAGAAAGCTGATAAAGCAAGAATTGAAAGAATTCTTTCTCCTATTTTGTCTTTAGCACACCGTTATAAAATATATATGAAGTTAAATATGTACCACTAAAAACATATATAAACTTTCAGATGGAATACAGATGTGACCAGTGTGACTACAAAGCTCCTACCATATCAATGGGACTACAACATAACAATCTCGTGCATCCTCCTATATTCACCCAAATGGTAATTATCACCTATATTACATATTTTTATTACTACTGTTAAATATTTATAACTTGATTTTTTTCTAGGTAAAATACAAATGCACACATTGTGACTATCAAACATCTAATGAAGACTTACTTCTACACCATCAAACATTGGAACACCCAATAACTAATAAACCGGTAAGAAAAATTGACAAAAATACAAAACAATATAAATGTTCAGAATGTCGTTTTGTAACTGACCAAAAGAAAGAAATAATGCATCACCAAGTAACTCACGCTAAATTAAGGTTTTTCCATTGTAAACATTGTCAATACAAAACTAATCGAAAGTATTATCTTGTCTCCCATACAAATCTAATTCATGACAATGTTCGTATATCATGTAAAAAATGTAATTACACAACTACTCGAAGCTCTTATTTAAAAACTCATGATAAATATGTTCATAAATAATATGATAATATTTAATTTCAGATGAAGAACGTGATTCTGTTTCACAAATCAGGACGGATAAAAACTTTGTATGATGGTACAACAATGTTAGAATATGCCCCAAATGGCGGAGATAGTAGAACTGAACACTATACCTACTATGGTGTAGAGGAAGTTGTTATTCCCCCTGGTGGATCTGTTCTTGCTGTGATAGCAGGAATGAAACTACAACATTTCTTATGGAGGAAATCCCAGTTCAATGAAGTAAAAACAGAAAATCAATGTTATCAAATAATCAACAAAGGTGTAGTGAACTTCTGTTTTACAAATGAAACTACTCTAAAGTCCATTACTGACAATGATAATATATTGGTAAGCATAGGATCTGTACCTACAAAATGTATTATTAAAAGTGTAATGTGCAAACACATTTAAAACTTATATTATCCTGTACATAAATACACACTTTAATAAAATATTACTACTTTTCCAGAATATCAAGTTGTCTTGAATCGTGCCACATCATAATAATACAAGAAACCGTAAATAACTGTTATTCATGGAGATTCCTATGTTCACATTTCATGTGGTGAAATCTGCAAACTATGAGGAAGTCCTAAACCTTTTCTGGAATCACTTTATGCCCTGGGAACCGGCTACACGCCTGACTGGTTGCTGTACCAGACCTGGGTACAGAATATACAATTTAGACTCCACGCTCAGAAGAATGCTAAAAGACAATACATGCTGGATGGCCAAACACATAAATAATGAAATTGTTGGTGTGATATTCTGCACTGAATTTATAAAAGAAGACCTACCACACAAGATTCCAACCAAAACCGAATATCTCCATCAGGGATGGCCTATTGACTTTACAAATATACTGCTTCTGTTAGACCAACTGTGCGACCATCAAAAACTAATGTGTGACAAGAAAGTGAATTGGATGCTCGATATATTTGCTCTTGTAGTCAAAACTAACTTCCGGGGTCAAAGGATAGCAACTCAGCTTATTAAAACGGCTGTGAATAATGCAAAAACTATGGGTGTTCCCCTAGTGAGCATTAGTTGCACCTCAACCTTCTCACAAAAATGTTCTATCAATCTAGGATTCAACGTAGAAAACACAATACTATACAAGAATTGGCAGTGTGATGGACAAAATGTTTTTAATGAAGAAAATATTGACCCTGTCCACAAAGGTGCAATTTCCTTCTATAAAATAATAAATTTATAATCATGTAAATGTAAAAATATGCCTTGTATTAAAATTTTTTTATTAAACAATTATGGTATGTAATAATATCAAAATATTTCAGATACTATTAAAAGGAAGAGTTGAAGCAACAAACTGAATAATCAGGATTGAAAACAACAAGTTACATATAATACATCAGGTAAGATCAAATATATTATCATTTGAACTTTGTCATAAATTAACAATTATTCTTTTTCATAACACATCTCTCTGCTGTAATTAATACATGATTTAGTTTTTAAACATTTAAAACTCTTTTAATATTTTCAGGATGGCTCCTTACACGCGTTTGGAACACAAAAAGCAAATTCAAACAATTCGAAGACTATATACTCCAATATTTAGGTTCAAAGAAGATTCTCCATTAAAAGAATATCTGTTCCAACAGAAACAAAATCAACTACCAGAAATATTTAAATTAACAACTCTTCTAACAATGCTTAAAAACATTATTCATGAATCACATCAATTTGATGAAAATAATACTTCAATATTTATATTTAATGATGAATTGAGTGCTGCTCTTAATGTAACAGCTATTCATTATGAACAACTTTATGAATTTGTACATAAGCATTTAAAACATGTGATTACACTACAGCAGCGTTCAACACATAGTAGTAGTAGTAGTTGGGCAATTAACATGTATCCTACAGAACCTAAACCTAATGCATTAACTGTATGTAAAAGTATTCCCAACTTAAAATCACAGTATATTGTATTGTCCACTTCTCCTAAAATCAATCCTATTGTACCTTTAATTGATAAAACCTGTTTTGCTCTAGAAACTGATTTGTGTGTAATAATAAAAAAACTTAGACAAGTTTTGTTTAGTTTGCCAGATTTCCCAAAACATGAATTTATCTTCACATTTCAAGATATTCAAAAATATGTAACATCCTACGTAATGTGTAAAAAAGACTTTTTTAATGATCCTAGAAACCCTGTAATTTATATTGTAAAAAATGATCCAATCGGTGCTGCCTTAAATGTAAAAGCTTTTCATATCACACAATTAGAAAATTTAATAAGACTAAGTATTACCATTCTTAAGTTTTAAACAAATATGAAAGAACTATACTCTTTCGTAAATTATGCTGTAAAATGTAACATTAACAGTTTACAATATGTGATCAGAATAATGTTGATAATAAATTTAAATATGTTAATACTTTGCTAAATTTACAATAATTTCAGAAATGCGTAATGTTCCGGACATCTATATACAGATTACATTCTAATTAAGGCATTTAGGTAATACTTAAATCTATTCTGTTTTTATGAATACAATATATGATTTAAATAATACCAAACAATATACACTTTTTAATATTTCAGATACACCATACAACATTTAATCAATACAGCATACAACATTTATCAAGTCATCATTGAATTACCGCAGTGCAAGCTGAAAACAGGTAAAATAACATTATTAATATAATCTATAAACTTTTCTAACCTTATATAATAAGAACATTGCTATCTTACTATCCAAATTTACTTCTCTTTTAGATAATCGGCTCACAATCTAACTCTCTGATTGGTTCTCACCTGTTATTAACTTCATCATCTAAGCAAGGTAAATCTATTAAATTATATTGTTACCTCTTACTATTCTAAAACATAATCTCTAACTATTTTAGGCAATGACCGGTAACGAACCAACAAACCTGAGGACCTTCCTAGCAGACCCAAAGCAATCCCTCTTGGAAATAAACAGAAGTATTCTTAATTCGTTCTACACCTTTAAATTGGGCGCACCACTAAAAAACTATATTCTCAAAAAGAAACCACCTCTCCGCGAATGCTACACTTTGGCTGAAATACTGACGATTCTAAAAATCATCATTCGTGACGGGGAAATGTTTGATATGCGCAATCCTGCCATCATCCTCTGCAACAAGGAATTAGAACAGGCCCTTAACATGCGAGCTATGCATGTTACTGAGATCAGAGAGTTGGTCTACAGTCAGCTGATGCGACTACCCGACAAATATCAACAAGCTCTGCAGCAAGCTTCTCTACAGCAACAAAAATTGCTGCCGAATCCTTCTCTGCTAACTAATGAGCCTTCGACTCAATCTCAACATATAAAACATCAACTATCTATTGCATCCCAGCCACCAACCCAGCCAACCAATACACATATTTCTCTAACATCCCGTCTTTGCGCCCCTATCCAGTCCGAGATGCCCATCCAATCAATCTCTGTCAACACTGCTGATACCTTGCCACCAGCTACAGTCAGTGGGCCCACAACATCAGTCAGCAATTTGAATCTAAACGCCATTACTCCGCCAGCCTCAGAGAGTTTAAACCAAACAATTTATGCAAACAAAAATGCAAGGTTTGAGCTTAAACAAGATTTCCGTGTTGTACTCTCAACCCTCCCAACCTTCAACATTAACCAGAAATTATTCACATATGAAGAAGTCACTAGGTTTCTGTCCACATATATCCTCTCTAAAAAAGATTGTTTCTTTGATCCACGCAACATCAAGCTAGCTTTGGTCAAAGATGACCCACTGGGCAAAGCCTTCAAAGTTGACTCCTTTCACAGATGTCAAGTGACTAGCCTGCTGCGTAAACAGTTAATCTACGTTGATACACTTTCCCAGACCTCCCACAATTCTCAGCCCCCCAATACAATGATGCAAGTCCCTACAGGCCTTTTCAGGATCATACATGCTTCGCCTCCTGCAGGTGTAAGCGCAGTGATAGCTTCGTATAGAATCATCCCATGCAAACGCTCTTGCCCAGATAATGAGCAACCGATCAAACAATTTAGACCGTTATCAGCTCTAATGTTGGAACTTCCTAAGTCATCTGAGTCTGAGGCTGACAGTCACAAAGCGGAGGAAAAGAACCAGGCGGAGGAAGAGAGTGACAGTGATGAAGAAAATGTATATGACAATGAGTATGAAATGGACAGTACAGAGGAGCTGAAAGATAGACCACCTCAGGCGGGTGGAGGAAATAATAAAAGCAGTGACGAAGACTCTGAAATAGAGTGTCAGAAAACCCCTATTCATGTTGAAGAGAGTGATGGCGAAAGCATTAACTGGGCAGACAACGAAGACAACATGACCATTGTAAAAATAAAAAACCCCATTGAAAATAAATTCATTGCGAGCACCTCCTGCGTAGCGCCTGCCCATTCTACTCCATCTCCTCCATGTCTCGGTTATCAAAAATGTCTTGGATGCAAAGATATGAAAACTAAAGGTCGTTACTGCGAATCATGTTGGCAAATGAAAAAAGATTGGTTGCCCGACCCACCCAAGCCACATAAACGAACCAAACGAACATCTCGGCGGCAACGAAACGAACAGAGGGACAAGCGTACAGAATTTAACACATTACACTGCTCCAACAAGACAGCAGATAACTCAAAAGACAACAGCAGCCCTATTACTACAAAGCCTCCAATGATGACATCACTTTGCATGTTTTGCTGCACAAACACAAGAAATGCTAGTCTTATCCATGGGCAACTGGGTCATCAGTTGTGCTGCTACCCCTGCGCCAAAAAACTATGGAAAGAACAAGCCCGTTGTCCCGTATGCCGTCGAAAAATAGAAAAGATTGTCAAACTAATACAAACTTGAATCCTCTGTATGTTTACAGATTTATTATTCTATATATTTACAGATTAAAGACTATGGATGTATGGAACTATTCATTAACAATCAATGATCCGGAATTTAATAAACAAAAAAGTGATAAACTAAACCAAATTAGAACTTTGATTATAAAATATGGCATGAGAGAAGCCGAAGAAATGTGGTCAGAACAAAATCAACCCCATAAAATGTTCTTAAAAGCAAAAAAATTATTTGAATGGCAAAAAAATATGTGGCAGCAAAAACAAAACCGTCTTGACGCTGAAAAAACAATTAAAACATTTTACCCATGGCAACAATTTCTAAGAGAAGAATTAATGAAAAAACCTGACGATAGAACTGTTTGGGTAGTCCTTGACAATAATGCTCCAAATGGAAAAACATTTTTTCAAAAAACCATGATGCATGAAAATCCAGGCAAAGTAGTGAAATTACCATACAATCTTACAAAAACACACCTAGATGCAATAGGAAACCAATCTAGAACTCTATTTATAGATGTTCCATGGGAAACAAACAAATTTAAACTTGCAACAATTCAAAACATTAAAGATGGGTATGTAGTTAGAAGAACCAAACCCGGTAGAATAGACCCTTTACATGTGGTGTTGTTCAGCAACAAACCTCTCTGCTGGAAAAATCTTGCTGAAGATCGATGGAAAATATTACATATTACAGCAGAACCTAACATGGCCTGGCAAGATAATGTTTTTAAAATTCTCACACTTTCTGAATACATTTATTCTTTTACACAAGATAAATGATTGTGGTGTTTATTAAAAATACATAAAGAAAATGTATTCCATTCTCACACTTTCTGAATACATTTATTCTTTTACACAAGATAAATGATTGTGGTGTTTATTAAAAATACATAAAGAAAATGTATTCCATTTGTATAA
>Ga0208483_1000064_pt1 | contig 21847 bp, 26 predicted proteins | sample LakMenE01Jun11ns_FD_150659 | JGI IMG/M metagenome (GOLD analysis project Ga0208483, IMG submission 150659) | Freshwater microbial communities from Lake Mendota, WI - 01JUN2011 deep hole epilimnion ns (SPAdes) | ecosystem: Environmental > Aquatic > Freshwater > Lake > Epilimnion/Euphotic zone ... | reverse complement strand
AGTAGAAATTCAGTTTTTTTTGCTGAATCGAATCTGAAACGAATGGGAAGCTCCCATTGTGGAATAGGCGTATGGAAAGCGGCTTCCGCCGAGCCGAATTTCTCTAGGAGTTTTCTGAACCGAATAGGACCCAAATGAGGCACATTAGAAAGTGCCAGCGTATACAAAAGCTGTTGTGTATTTGACATGGGCACAAAATTCATGAAAAGCGTTCAACGCCTTCACAAACACTTATGCCATAAAAGAGAATATTATTTCTGCTGAATGAACAGTTCGATAGCTTTACTCATGCTTGGCGCCTTTGGGTTTGGTGCCATAACATCTATGCGAAGCTTCGCATTGTCAACCGCCTGCGCAGTCGTTTGTCCAAAAACCGCAATCTTCGTTGTGTTCTGTTTGAACTTCGGGAAGTTCTTGAATAGCGATTCAATATCTGAAGGTGAGAAGAACACCAACATATCGTATTTCACATCCGCAAGATCACTTAAGTCACTGCACACGGTTTTGTACATTACAGCTTTTGAAAAATCAATTTTTTCTTTCGTCAGAATTTCAGGAATACTCGGCTTCAACATATCCGAGCAAGGGAGCAAAAATTTCTCTGTCTTGTGTTTCTTCACAAAATCCATAATTTCTGCAAAGGTTCCGTTTCCGTAAAAGATTTTTCTTTTTCTGAACTGCGTATACTTCTGCAAGTAAAAAGCAATGGCTTCACTCAAACAAAAATATTTCGTAGCGTCGGAAACTGTAATCCGCAGTTCTTTCGCTAAACGGAAATAATGATCCACAGCATTTCTGCTGGTGAACAACACAGAAGGGTGTTCAGCATAATCTATTCGTTGCTGACGGAAGTCTTGTCCACTCAAGCCTTCAACATGCACGAAAGGACGATAGTCAATTTTTAACTTATGCTTTTTAGCAAGATCTACATAAGGGTTCTTATCAGAACCGGGATCTTGTTGCGTAATTAAAATTGTTTTAATTTTCTCTGCCATCTCTGAAGGTTGAGGATATCCTCTAAAAAACGTTTAGCCAAATTAGTTTCGAAAGCACAGCCCAAGGCAAGACTTCGAAGGTGCAAAGGTAAAAAAAGATATAGAAAAATGGTACACCCATTTGCATTGCCGAAAACATAGCCTGAATGGTGCTCAAAAAAGGAACCGTTACCAGTAAAATCAAGGACAAATTCAAAGCGATATCGCTCACATTTCCGGTTGAATAAACCGCCAGCAATAAAGGAACCGTGAGAACAAGGACGGCAAACCTTGAGGTTAACGCTAAGTACTTGTTGTAGTCTTCCAAGGCAGATGATGCTCCAGCTGTAATGAAAGCAACAACCCAAGTCATGATCCATTTGAATCCAAAAAGAACAACAACGATTGAAACACTGAATAGAAATTGATAAAAGGGTGGCATCGTAAAGATGTCGGAAAAATAACGTTTACTCAGAAGGGTAAGTACCAATCCCCCCATGAGAAAAAAGCAAATCAACATTCCGAAATTTTTCCAGCCGTGGCCCTCTCTGCGCTCTTCCTGCTTAAAAAATCTTCGACTTAAGACCGAACGCAAAATCGCACGCAAAACAGTATTGTCACGATTGACCCAAGCAATAACTCCCAAAGCGAAGACAAAGATGAGTAACATCCAGTCTTCAGAAAGTTGATTGGCAATGCGAACGGCTGGGTTCATTAACGAATCATTTTCAAGAATCCGACTTCACCTTCTGTTAATGGTCTATATCTTCCTCTCGTTAATTCCTTCTTCGTTAAACCAGCATACATCACGCGATCCAATTTCACCACGGTGTAACCGAAGTGCTCGAACATGCGACGTACAATTCTATTTCTTCCGCTGTGAATACGAATACCCACCTGCTTCTTGGCATTTACTCCTTCCACATATTCTATCTCATCTGCCTTAATGAATCCGTCATCTAAAACAAACCCTTCACGCATTTGATCCACGTGCTCAGATCTTACTTTCTGATCGGTTTCAACGTGATACAATTTCGGGAATTCATGCTTCGGATGCATCAGACGTTTCGCCAATTCTCCGTCGTTGGTAAACAGCAACAACCCTGTAGTGGCGCGGTCTAATCTTCCAACTGGATAAATGCGTTCAACGCAGGCGTCTTTCACCAAATCCATAACTGTTTTTCTTCCTTCAGGATCTTCCATTGTGGTTAAGAATCCTTTCGGCTTATTCAACAAGAAGTAACGTAATTTTTCTGGACGAAGAACTGCATCGTCGTATTTCACTACGTCGTTTTTCGGATCTATTTTCAATCCTAATTCTTTCACCACAACACCGTTCACATTCACCAAACCCAGTTCAATCAATTGATCGGCTTCTCTTCTCGAAGCTATACCTGCGTTGCTTAGGAACTTATTCAAACGAATCAATCCTTCACGCTCGGTCTTGCTTATGTATGCTTTTTCGGGAACGAATTCTTTGTGAAGTCCGCCACTTTTTTCTTTCTTCTTCTCTTCTTTTACACGCTCACGTGCGTTTGAGCGATAAGGCTTCGGTGCATCTTCGTCGCGTACAAATTTCTTCGGCGCTTCTGTGCGTTTTGGTCTTGTGCCCAAAACATTCTTTCCTCTGTCGTGACGGCTCGTGTCCTTCGGTGCCTTTGCAGGGCGCTCGGGGCGTGCTGCAGCTTTGGGTTCTGGACGCTCTGCGTTGTAACGACTTTCGTTTCTTCCGCCGGTGCGGTTTGAACGTCCACCGCCTGTTGGTCTTGCGCCACCTCTTCCACCTTCACTTTTTCCCTCACCGCGTGCAGGGCGATCGGAATAAGCCGGACGGTCACTGCGCTCTGGTCTATCCGATCCTGAGCGAGCAGGACGATCCGGTCTAGCAGAACCTGAACGAACGGGACGGTCGGGTCTATCAGAGCCTGAACGCGCTGGGCGATCTGGTCTCGCAGAACCTGAACGAACAGGGCGATCCGGACGAGCAGAACCTCCACGTGCAGGACGCTCGGGTCTCGACGAAGCAGGGCGCTCTGGACGAGCTCCTCTTTCAGGACGTTCCGATTTTGATGAACCCGAACGAGCGGGGCGCTCGGTGCGAGAACGATTTGGTTTTGGATTAGGCATAATGAATTATTAATGCAAAAATAAAGGGACACCTTCAAATTGAGGTGTCCCTTTTTTAATTGGGCGAAAATTATTTTTTCTTCTTTCCTTCTGGTGCTTTTTCTGCAGTTGCAGCAGCAATAGAAGCACGAGTTGCTTGAACTGCAACAACAGCAGCAGCATCAGCTTCCAATACTCTACAACCAGGGATAGCAATTTCGCGAATACGAATCATATCACCAATTTTCAAGTGTGTGATATCAAGCATAATTTCGTTTGGAAGTTCTTCTGGCTTACCGAAAACACGAACCTTACGGTAGTTGATCGCTAAACGACCACCCGACTTCACACCTTCAGAATTACCGGTTACACGAACAGGTAAAGCTGTTTTAACTTCTTTTCCAGGAACTAATTCCAATACATCCAAGTGAACAACTTTGTCTGTTACTGGGTGACGTTGAACTTCTTGAATAAGACCGTGACGAACTGTTCCGTCGATATCGATCAATAATTCCAAGGTGTCTGATGACGCCATGATTTTGTCCATTACTTTGGTGGTAATGCTAAAGTGTGTAGAAGAGTTACCACCGTAGATAACGCCAGGAATGTCTCCTTTGCGACGTAGTTCTGCAGCATTTTGTCTTCCTACGCTCTCGCGGAGAGAGCCGCTCAATGAAAATTGCTTCATGTTATTTGATTTTAAGAGATAATAAATTTCGAACTGATACTTTTGTTTTCAATCAGGTTTTGAAGCACACTTGCGAATAATTCGGAAATGTCTAACACCGTGATTTTATCTTTTGGCTTTCCTTCTTTCAAAGGAACGCTATTGGTCACTATTAATTCCTTCAACACAGAATCTTGAATGCGCTCGTAAGCTGGTCCGCTCATGACAGCGTGTGTGCACATAGCACGAACACTTAATGCTCCGTGTTCCATCATCATTTCAGCAGCTTTGCACAACGTTCCTGCTGTGTCTACCATGTCGTCTACGATAATGACATCCTTTCCTCTCACATCACCAATCACGGTCATGCTTTCAATCTGGTTAGCGGCCTTGCGTTGCTTGTAGCATATAGCGAGGTCACAACCCAATATTTTTGCGTAAGCACTTGCGCGTTTTGTTCCTCCTGTATCAGGCGCAGCAATAACCAAGTTGGTCATGTTTTTTGCTTGAAGGAAAGGAATCATAATTGTGCTTGCGTACAAGTGATCCACTGGTACTTCGAAGAAACCTTGAATTTGCTCTGCGTGAAGGTCCATGGTAATGACACGGTCAACACCAGCAGCAGTAAGTAGATTAGCAACAAGCTTCGCTCCTATTGGAACACGTGGCTTGTCTTTTCTGTCTTGTCTTGCCAATCCGAAGTATGGCATAACGGCAACAATACGCTTGGCAGACGCGCGTTTCGCGGCATCTATCAAAAGTAAAAGTTCCATTAAGTTGTCTTGGGGTGGGAAAGTCGACTGAACAATAATCACATCTTTTCCTCGCACTGTTTCTTCAATCGACGGTGCAAACTCACCATCACTGAAGCGTTGAATCAATACGTTTCCGAGCTCTGTTCCAAAGGAATGAGCAATGCCTTCGCCTAAGTATTTAGACGCAGAACCAGAAAGAATTTTAACCATGTCGTTCATAACAGTGCTTGAAAAGGTGTGCAAAGATAGTTAATTTATTGAGAATGACAAGGGGCAACATCCTAGAAGGTCGAAAAAAGAAAAGCGCCGAAGCGCTTTTCTAAATCAAACTTTTAAAACAGAAAAATCAATTCACAATCAATTTCTCAACTTTCGAATCTCCCAATTGAATAAAGTAAATGCCCGATGACATTTCAGTTAGGTCAATCGTGTTCTTACCTGAATCTAAAACCTCATAACGAACCACTTGTCCCAATTCATTGCTGATACGAAGACCTTGTTTTTCGTTCCTTGGATTTTCAATGGTCACAGCACCATTTGAAGGATTCGGATAAAAAGAAAATTCATCAACCGAAAGGGTAGCAACATCTGCAGATGCATATGACTTCAAACTAACATCATCAATTCTGAAAATAGTTCCAAAACTTTCGTCCACATCTGATTCAAAACTTATTGAAATCATCTGGCCGGCATACTGCTGAGGAATTGTATAAGTCAGTTCAACCCATCCATCACAATCAGCAACCGTCAAATTAATATCACAATCTGCGTTTGAAGCATAATCAGAAAAAATCTCTTGTCCTGCAGCATCATAAATAATGATATCAAGAAAATCATATTCATTGACATCGTCTTGCTCATCAGAAACGGCGCTATACCAACAGGCAAAATCTGCATGATGCATATTCGCAGGCAACTGTATGTCCTGAGATACAAAATCAATCATATCAAATGCTCCGGTTTCTTCCCAGTAATCTCCAAAAAAGAGATAGTTGTCACCGCCGTGCGGCTGACATAAACCTATGTCTGCAAAGGCACTGTCTGCCAAGGTAAAATCCCACCCTTGATCGAAGTTTTCAAATCCGCCATTAACAACCAATTCTTGTTGTGAAAAAACCGCTGATCCCGATAGGACCAGGGCTAAAGAGAATAAAATCTTTTTCATTTTGTTCTTATTTCTTTTTCAATTCAACTTTAACATTTTCCTCCAGCTTGATATAGCCTCCAGTTGAAATATCGATAATTGCAGGAACAAAGAAACCAAGAGCATCTACCCAATAAAGCCAGTGAATATTAGCATTTTCACGAGCGTGGTAGGTCTCTGTATAAAATCCTTCTGAAGAAAACTTAACATCTTTCGTTTTTCTAGGAATAGCAGTCATCATTGGGGTAGTTCCAATAGTTGTCTCTACTCCTTTTTTGCTTACCAAAATCACAGTAGCACCAGAAGGCTCCGAATTAAAGCTAACAGTCTGTTTTGTGCCATTTACTAAAGTTGCACAAGAACTTAAAAACAGAGCCATTGACACAACGACTAAACCAAAAATCTTTTTCATTTTACTTAAATTTTAATAATTATTAGTACAATTTTACTGTCTTGCAACCTTCAGTAATGGTTACTGAACCAGACCAAGTAGCCGATCCGTCTGAAGCGGTGTAGTTGTAAGACCCAGCATCTAAACCGTTGAAAACCGCGCAACCAGAAGTTCCGCATGATGGCGCACTGCCATATTCTGAAGTAATGTTAGAAGTTACTCCGTCTACAGAGACTACAGTTACTCCGTAACCGCTACCTGTTTGTTGCCAAAAAGTAACATCTCCTGTCTTTTCTTTACTGCAACCGGCAAGCGATACAGTAACAATTGCAACAATTGCAAAAAATAGATTTCTTTTCATAAAGGTGTTTTTTAAAGTTGTACAATAATACAACGCAATTCGACTTGACCAAACGTTTGTTGTAAAAAAAAACAACTCGTTGTGTTTTATAACAACACCTTAACATTGCACTAAGGCAATTTTGCTCCATGAAAGAGGGCTATTCGGTAGAAAAAGAGTTCTTGTCGAAAGTTGGCGAGAAGGTCAAACTATATCGAACAAAGAAACAATTGACCCTTCAAGAATTAGGCGAAGATATAGGTCTAGACAAGGGCAATACCCAGCGACTCGAGAAAGGAAAAAACATGACGCTGCTTACACTCTTTAAAATTGCAGCAATTCTCGAAGTAGACACAAAAGATCTTCTAGACTTTCCACTCGAATTCAACATTCAAGACGTAGAAAAATTCATTCAAGAAAAAAAAGAAGGTAGATCAAAGAAATAATCTAATTCGAATTAAACGTATTCATCGTAAGAGCAACACCAATGAAGGCGAAGGACAAACATCCTTGCGCCAACAATTGAAATCAAACGTTATCAAACTTAAAAGATTCTATCCCATAGTGAAACCGCTCATAAGCCAGCGGCCGAATAGTGTGAAAATTACCCTGCCTCCAAAACCCGCACATTCCACTAAAATCAATCTCTTTTTTGCTTCTCTCTTGTAACACATTAAATATTCAGCATCAGTGAACTGATCTTTATTTAGAGATTGAGATAAAGCAACTTTATTCTTGGCGTTATATGGCGTTGGATTTGCTCCAATTGCAGTTCCAATAACAGCCAATGGACCGAATAAAAAACCCAAAACGAAGTGCCCACCTTTTTTGCCGTGATACCTTTGTGCGTCCATTTGACCACTCATGCACTTATCTGCTGAATCGACAGAATTCAGAATAGCAATGTATTCCAAAAACTGCTCATCGTTCGGATTTTCGAATTCAACTGAATAAATATCTTTTGCGGGGACTTCGACTTTTCCAACCTCTGTTTTAAACATCACGCTACAAGCTTTAACTTTAACAACATCGCCCTGAAACTGCATTCCATTGGTTAATGTTAGTTTATCAAAGGCCTGTGCCGAGATTACAGTTACTACTGTCAAAAGTGATAAAATCAGTTTTTTCATACGGATGTTTGCTGTTAAGGTAGAACAATGATAGACCTAAAGCACTCATAACCAATTTTTTTAGATAAAACAACCCATTTTGTTTTATTGCAAAACCTCAAAGTCGATCAAAGAAATAATCTACTTCGAATTAAACGTGTTCATCGTAAGAGCAACACCAATGAAGGCGAAAGACAAACATCCTTGAGCGACTTTCTGAACCACTTCCTCCAAACCAGTCTTTTCTTCCGATGTCCACTCCCCTAATACATAGTCTACTTGCTGACCCTTCGCGAACTCATTTCCTACTCCCACACGAATGCGCGCGTAATCTCCAGTATTCAAGATTTGCTGAATGTGCTTCAAGCCGTTGTGACCACCGTCGCTGCCCTTACCGCGCATACGAACCTTTCCGAAGGGTAAAGCCAAATCATCTGTAACGACAATGACATGCTCCAACAAAACCTTCTCCTGCTGCATCCAATAGCGCAAGGCATTTCCAGATAAATTCATGTAGGTGGAAGGTTTAATGACAATGAATGTCTTTCCCTTCGAACGAAATTCTGTCTTGTCGGCGTAACGCTCGGTAGAAAATGTAGCGTTGTGCTTTGCAGCTAACTCGTCGGCAACCAAGAACCCAATGTTATGACGGGTATTCGCGTATTCTGCGCCTATGTTTCCCAATCCAACAATTAAGAACTTCATCTTACTTCCAAGCTTTAACAATTAATCCAGTGCCTGTGCTGTGCGTTCCATTCACGTCGAACACATTCAACAACAACGAAAACGGCATGGTTACTAAATAATAAATCGGCAGTATAATGAAAAACGCTTTCGATTTATTCAATAGTAGCATGGGATACTTCATTGACAACTTCCAAGAAATCTTTCCGGGAGCGCCATAGCTGTAACGTGCGTCTACTTTCGAGAATCCGGCACGAAGGCATTTCTCTTCAATCTCATCAATACCATATCCATCGCGCACGTGCTCTTCAATGAACGAAGTCTCTCCGTCATCGTGCACGTCACTTCCACCCATATTGCTTGGCGTGCTAATCAAAAGCATGCCTCCAGTTTTCAAGCTGTTGCAATAATTGGTTAACACCTGAACGTCTTCTTCAATGTGCTCCATAACGTCTACGCACAAGACCAAATCGAATTTTTCAGGTTGAACAAACGTCACCAAATCACCCACTTCAAACTTCACTTTGCCCTTTCCAATTTGATTGAAAAACGCGTTGCAATCGGCAACCTGCTCTTCCTTCACATCTACCGCTAAAATTTCTGCTTGCGAAAACTTCTTCGTCATCCAAAAAGAATACTGTCCGAATCCAGAGCCTGCATCCAAGATGTTCTTCACCGCACTCCCATTCAGTTTTCTAAGTTCACTGCGTATATGCCATGAACGAAGAAGTAAGACGTCTAACAAAAAATAAAACAACTTGCGCAAGAACGGTGTGCGATTAAAGACACTTCCTAAACTGCGTTTTATAGGATCGTAATGCATGCTTATTTCTTCAATAAATTATCGATTGTTTCGTAGTAATCCAACGAGTCATCTATGAAATACTGCAACTCAGGCACTTTACGCATTTGCTTTCCCACCTTCAAACCCAATTCTCTTTTAACGGAAGAATGGTTCTGCTTCAACAATTTCAAGGCCTCATCTTTTTTATCTGAAGGAAAAACACTGATGTAAATGCGTGCTAAACTTAAATCGGGTGCCACACGGGTTTGCGTAATGGTTACCATGCTTCCACCTAACCACTCACGTGCATTTTGCTGAAACAACACTGCCAACTCGCGCTTAATTAGCGAACCAAATTTTTCTAAACGTACTCCTGCCATAATGCAAAGGTACAACAGGATGTATTTCATTGTTTTTTGCTTTTACTTTGCGGCATGGAAATGACCCACGTTCGAAAAGGAACGAAAGCCGATTTACGCGAAGCACTTACGCTTATTCAAGAATTGGCGGTATATGAAAAGGAACCCGAAGCCGTTGTGGTTTCTGTTGAACAAATGGAAACTTGGGGATTTCAAGAAAATCCATATTTCGAATTTTATGTCGCTGAGCAAAATGAACAAATCGTGGGCATAGCTTTTTATTACATTCGCTACAGCACGTGGAAAGGTCCTATGATTTATTTGGAAGACATTGTGGTGAAGGAAGAAATACGTGGAAACGGAATTGGAGCGCGTTTGTTTGAAGAAGTAGCTAAGGAATGTGCAAAACGAAATTTCCACGGAATGACCTGGCAAGTGCTCGATTGGAATGAACCTGCGTTGAACTTTTACAGAAAGTACAACGCTACTTTTTCAGCCGAGTGGCTGAACGGATATTTATTTACTGAACAAATAAAAGAGGCGACATGGCACCAATAACAGTGCACAAATTCGGAGGAGCTTCGGTTCGAAATGCGGAAGCTGTGCGAAACGTATGTTCCATTCTCAATCATTTTCCTGAAAACAAGATTGTCATTGTTTCCGCCATGGGTAAAACCACCAACGCCTTGGAAACCATTCACAAGAAACGTTTCGAAAGAAAAGATTTTGAAAAAGAACTTCAAGAAATATTTGAATTCCATTTCAACATAGCGAAACAATTAGAAGTCGATGCCGATACCGATTGGTTGTTGGTGTTCGATACTCTATCTCAAATTTGCAAGAAGGAAATAGAAGGAAGTTTCGATGAAGAGTATGACCGCATTATTGGTTACGGCGAATACCTATCGACTGCTATTGTGAATGCGTGCTTCAACAAAACCAATCTTTCTTCGAAGCGATTGAACAGTGCTGACTACGTGATCACCGACTCTCGCTTTCGCGACGCACGTGTGCTTTGGGATAAGAGTGAGGAAAAAGTCGCTTCCCTTCAACATGAATTTGAATCGCATTCAACGTTGGTTCTTCAAGGATTTATAGGCGCCTGCGCTTCGCAAGATGCGTTGCAAGATTCTACGAAAGATGCTTCGCAAGATTTCTTCGAAAAGAAAAAATTGACTTCATTAGGGCGCGAAGGATCTGATTTTTCCGCAGCGATATTCGCTTATTTGTTGAATGCTGAATCGGTAACGATTTGGAAAGATGTACCTGGATTGCTGAACGCCGACCCGAAGTGTTTCGAGCCTACACAATTGCTGAAAGAGATTTCTTTTCGCGAAGCTGTGGAATTGGCCTATTACGGAGCAAGCGTGATTCATCCGCGAACCATTAAGCCTCTTCAAAACAAGAACATTCCACTTTTCATCAAATCGTTCTTGAATCCAACAGCTGAAGGAACACGCATTGTTGAGAAAGCGAATGCTGAATTGGAGGTAGCCTCTTACATATTGAAACAGAAGCAAACCTTAATTTCTATTTCAACCAAAGATTTCAGTTTTGTGGTGGAAGACAACCTCACCTTCATCTTCAAAACCTTCGCCGATCTTGGCATTCATGTGCACATGATGGAAAACTCTGCATTGAACTTTTCCGTGTGTATTCCTTCAGAACCAACGAAATTAAAAGCGCTTATTGAACAGTTGAGCGACTTTCATGTTAGATACAATGACAACGTTTCGATATTAACCATTCGTCACCCGAAGCCTATGGTTATGCAACAGCTCTTGCAATACAAAGAAGTGTTGCTGGAACAACGCAACCGAACGACCGTTCGGTTTGTGATTCGTGGAAATTGGAATTTACCAGAACCCATTAAAGAATAAGAGAATGAAGATTTACACGAAGAAAGGCGACGACGGAAAAACAATGTTACTTGGAGGAACTAGACTTCCCAAGCACCACATACGTATTGCGGCCTATGGCGATGTGGATGAATTGAATTCGTTCATTGGTCTTGTGTCGGATTTACTTCCTTCGCACCAAGAAACCCTTCGTGAAATTCAAAACAATCTTTTTGTAGTTGGAAGTCACTTGGCCACAGAGCCAGATCAGGCCGAGAAAATTCAATTGCCTGCGCTTCCTGAAAATGCTTCAGAAAATCTTGAAAATGAAATAGACCGAATGACTGCTATGCTTCCTGAATTGAAGCACTTCATTCTTCCGGGCGGACACGCAACTATCTCGCACATTCACATTGCACGAACGGTTTGTAGAAGGACGGAACGCACAGCTACTGCGCTTGCAGAACTTTCAACGGTTAATCCGATTTTCATTCAATACTTGAATAGACTTTCCGATTATCTCTTCACGCTTTCACGCGCAGCTGCCCAGGAATTAGGTGCTGAAGAAAACAAGTGGGTTCCGAAAAAATAACTTAGAAGCTCTGTTCTGAAACTAGTTTTCCGTCTTTGAATAAACTTTGCTTCACCAATTTTCCCGATTCGTTGTAATCGAGAAATACGCCGTTCTCTTTTCCTTTGGTGTAATACTGATTGCTTTTCAATTTTCCATTCGGATAATAATACTTCCACGAACCGTCTTCAATGGAACGCTTGTAGAACCCTTCCCACTCTAAATTTCCATTCGAATAATACACCTCTTCTTTCACAATTTCTCCGGTCGTGTTTTTCATATACACCACAACATATTGTTTGCCATTCGGATGCTTTCGAGCAACATCGCGTGTTGTATTTTCCAACTGAGCGAAAGTCGTTTTTCCACCTAAAAAAAACATTAAGGAGAGTAGCAAAAGTTTAATTGAACTGTTCATGATTAATTGAAATCGGGGTATAATAAATATTTCTTGCGAATGACTTTATAGCTATCTAAATCCTTTTGCCACGAAACTCGAATCTCATCTTCAGAAGCGCCGCTTGCAACCTGCTTTCGAAGCAACGTGTTTCCGGCTAATTTATCGAAAAAGTTTGGAGATGAAAAGAACTTTTCTTTGTTGGGATAGTTTGAATACATGGTCATGAGCCAGGATAAATTGAGCTCAGTGGGTCGTTTTTCGATACTTACTTTTATGCCCTTGCAAAGCTGGTTTTCATAAGGTGGATTCGTAGACACTCCCGGAATTTCCTTGGGGGTGAAAGATGTTTCACCCACTTTACATTTGGGGAATCCGAATTGCTGAAATGGCAAAGCGGTGCCTCGTCCAATACTTATGCATGTCCCTTCGAACAAACACAAACTTGGGTAGGCATAAATGGATGTAATGTTGGGCAAGTTCGGTGAAGGCTTTATGGGCAATTCGAAATACGAGTTGTGGCTATATGCGCCGCATGGAATAACAGTCAGTTCGCACGATTTCTTTCCCGTTAACCAACCCTCTCCGTTTATCATTTTTGCTAACTCACCCAGTGTACATCCATGCACAATGGGAATAGGCAGCTGTCCAACAAACGAATACAATTTCGGATCGGTCATTACCGGCCCGTCGATGTAATAGCCATTCGGATTCGGACGATCTAAAATAATCACGGGCTTTTTGCTTATGACCGCAGCTTCCATAACTTCCTGCATGGTTGCCAAAAAAGTATAGAAGCGCACTCCCACATCTTGAATATCGAAAACAATGACATCTACGTTAGCAAGCATTTCGGGGGTGGGTCTGGTATGACTTCCGTACAACGAAAAAATGGGAAGTTTGGTTTTCTTGTCGAAGCCGTTGCTGACGTGATCTCCGTTTCCAGCTTCACCCCTGAACCCGTGCTCTGGAGCAAATATTTTCACCACTTGAATTCCACTTGCCACAAGCGTGTCAATAAGATGCACATTACCAATAACGCTTGTTTGGTTGGCCACTACAGCCACTCGTTTGTTTTTTAATAAGCCAAAATAATTCTCGGTTTGTGAAGCACCCGAATTTTGTGCGAATACATGGAATGCATTCAAGATAAAAAGCAAGAACAAGAACAAAGGAATACGGATGTGTTTCATGAGCACACAAATTTTGTAAATTCTTTACCAAAATCGAACCGAAATAAATGAAGTTAGTAACTTTCCAATGTCGAAGTCCTAACTTTGATGCGCAATGAAATCTTTTAAGCTAGCATCCTTCTTAGCATTTCGCATGCTTCGAGCACGCGATAACGGACGTATTTCGAAACCTATTGTTCGCATTGCTATGTGGGGAGTGGCTATAGGAATTGCGCTTATGATACTGGCATTAGCTGTTGTGAAAGGATTTCAATCGGAGGTCCGTCAAAAAGTAATTGGATTCGGTGGACATTTTCAAATCGTTTCCAATGGAGATAACGCAGCGCAAGAATCGGTGCCGTTGCTTTACGACAAAAATTTAATTGGGGATCTCACGAAAATTCCTGGCATAAAAAACGTCAGTGTCTATGCGCAAAAACCCGCCATTGTAGAATCTAAAACCGGACTGTCAGGCGTTATTGCGAAAGGAATTGAAGAACAATACGACACCACCTTTCTACACAGCGTGCTAACGCAAGGAAGAGTGATGCAGCTGCGCTACACAGCCGACACACTGCCTGTTGCTGAAATAGTTTTATCGGAACACATTGCAAATCGTCTTTCACTTCAGCTCGGGCAAAAGTTGAGTTTGTATATCGTGAACACAGAAGACGATATTCAGCAACAAAATTTCACATTGGTTGGAACCTACAAAACGGAATTAGAAGAGTACGATGAAAAATTCATTTTTGTTCATCTCGCTTATTTGCAACAGTTCGGCGGGTGGGGTCTTCAAGGACAAATAGCCGTAGACACGGCAAGCGTTCCATTACTCACTTTTATTTCTCCCGTTGGCTTTGGGAACAACGGAGAATTTGAACAGCATTGGCTAGACGGCACGCCAGCGAAAGAGCCGTTTTGGTATTCAAGTTTTATAGACACCACGTTCGGGTTAATTACAACGGCACCTTTTCAAATACCAGACACCACTTACGTTCATTTAACCTTTCCTCCTCACGGAGAAAATGAATACGTCACTCCCAGATGGACTTATTCGAATTTACGCGGCAGTGAAGTCAATTACATTGGTGGATATGAAGTTCAAGTTGAAAATTTCGAAGCGCTAGAGCGTGTGCGTGATCCTTTGTGGGAAGCTGTACCCTACGATTTGTTCGTGATTCCACTCACCGATCGCAATCCGGAAATCTTTGCTTGGTTGGAAATGCTCGATGTGAACGTGGTTATTATTGTTGTACTCATGGTTGTACTTTCTATTGTAAACATGACCTCGGCGTTACTCATTCTTATTTTGGAAAGACAATCGTTTATTGGAACATTAAAATCCATGGGGTTACCGAATCCGATTTTGCTTCGTGTGTTCTTATGGCACGCAGCTCACATCATCGGAAAGGGAGTTCTCATTGGAAATATTTTAGGTGTTGGACTTGCGCTATTTCAGAAGTACACAGGGGTGTTTAAGTTAGACCCAACAAATTATTATGTGTCTGAAATTCCTATACTCATGAATCCCATGGAAATAATTGTTCTCAATGCGATCACGCTCTGCGTTTGTGTATTGGCCATGATTCTTCCATCGCTATACGTTTCAACTTTTCGGCCAGCGGAGTCGATCAGAAAAAATTAAATCACGTAACCTTACCTTCGCATTATGAAGTATCACGAAAATATTCTTGGAACCATTGGCAACACGCCTATGGTGAAATTAAACACCATTGTAAAAGACATTCCAGCGCTAATCTTGGCGAAAGTTGAAACTTTCAATCCAGGGAACTCAATCAAAGACCGCATGGCGTTGAAAATGATTGAAGATGCGGAAAAAGATGGAAGATTAAAACCAGGCGGAACCATTATTGAAGGTACTTCAGGAAACACCGGAATGGGATTGGCCATTGCGGCCATTATGAAAGGATACAAGTGTATTTTTACAAGTACCGATAAGCAGAGTAAAGAAAAGTTCGATGCACTTCGTGCACTGGGCGCAGAGGTTATTGTTTGTCCGACCGATGTAGATCCGGAAGACCCACGTTCATATTACAGCGTATCTTCTCGTCTTGAAAAAGAAACGCCAAATTCGTGGAAGCCAAATCAGTATGACAATCCAAGTAACGCGCAGGCGCATTACGAATCAACCGGACCTGAAATTTGGGACCAGACAGAAGGAAAGATTACACACTTGGTTGTTGGAGTTGGAACGGGTGGAACCATTTCTGGAACTGCGCGTTTCTTGAAAGAAAAAAATCCGAATATTCAAGTACTTGGAATTGATACGTACGGTTCAATATTCAAACAATACAAAGAAACCGGAAGCTACAGCAAGGATGAAATTTACACCTATGTAACCGAAGGAATTGGTGAAGATTTCCTTCCGGAAAATGTCGACTTCAATTTAATTGATCACTTCGAAAAAGTAACCGACAAAGACGCTGCAATCTTCACACGCAAAATTGCAAAGGAGGAAGGAATCTTTGCTGGAAACAGCGCCGGTTCTGCCATGGCTGGTGTTATTCAAATGAAAGATAGATTCAAAGAAGGCGACATTGTTGTAGTCATTTTCCACGACCACGGTACGCGCTACTTAGGAAAGATGTTCAACGACGATTGGATGAAATCTAAGGGGTGGTTATAAACCCTTCGACTTACTTCTTCGCGTGAGCTTTAATGACGTTTGAAATTATTTCAACGCATTGCATAATCTCAGCTTCAGTGATACACAATGGTGGAGCGAAACGAATAATATTTCCGTGAGTAGGCTTTGCAAGTAATCCGTTTTTCGCGAGGTCTACGCAGATGTTCCAAGCCGCGTGGCTTTCTTCGTGATCGTCAATCACAACTGCATTCAACAATCCTTTTCCACGAACAAGCGTAACCAACGAAACTTCACTCTGAAGTTTTCTCATTTCGCTTCTGAATAATTCTCCTAAGCGCTCTGAATTTTCTGCCATTTTCTCGTCGCGAAGAACCTCCAAAGCAGCCGTTGCAACAGCACAAGCCAACGGATTTCCGCCGTATGTGCTACCGTGTTCACCTGGCTTAATCGTAAGCATAATTTCATTGCTTGAAAGAACCGCACTAACGGGAAGAACTCCTCCTGAAAGGGCCTTACCTAAAACCAAAATATCTGGTTTCACATTTTCGTGATCACATGCCAACATTTTTCCGGTACGCGCCAATCCAGTTTGAACTTCATCGGCAATCATCAACACATTGTACTTCGTGCACAACGCACGGACACCTGCCAAATACCCTTCATGCGGAACAACCACACCTGCTTCCCCTTGAATAGGTTCGAACATAAATCCAGCGATGTTCGAATCGCTCGATAAACAAGTTTCTAATGCATTCAAGTCATTGTAAGGAATAGAAAGGAAGCCGGGCATATACGGACCGAATCCTGCATAACTACTCGGGTCTTGAGAAGTCGAAATTGCAGCCAGTGTTCTTCCCCAAAAATTCCCTTCAACAAAAACTATTTTCGCTTGATTATCTGCAATGCCTTTCACTTTATATCCCCACTTGCGGGCCAACTTCACAGCAGTCTCTCCGCCTTCAACACCCGTGTTCATCGGAAGAACTTTCTCATAACCGAAGTATTCGGTGATGAACTTTTCATACGTCCCCAATTCACTGTTATAAAACGCACGAGAAGTGAGTGTCACTTTCTCGGCTTGATCTTTCAACGCTTGAATAATTTTCGGATGACAATGCCCTTGATTCACTGCAGAATAGGCCGAAAGAAAATCGAAATACTCCTTCCCTTCCAAATCCCAAACCCTAACGCCTTTGCCCTTCGCAATAACAACCGGAATCGGATGGTAGTTATGAGCTCCGTAATTGTCTTCCAATTCCATGGCTTTGGCCGAGTTCAAGCTTGCATTCATTTGAAATAATTTTCAGCGAATTTAGACAGGGAATGTTGTATTTTTGCATTCCAAAATATTAATTATGTCAGGATATCGCACATTTACGATGATTAAGCCAGATGCAACTGCTGCTGGTAACACAGGAAAAATCATTGACAAAATCATTGAGTCAGGATTCACGATCCGTGCAATGAAATTAACACAACTTACCCTAGAAGATGCTTCTCGTTTTTACGAGGTTCACAAAGAGCGTTCGTTCTACGGAGAATTAGTAGAATACATGACTAGCGGACCAATCGTGGCTGCTATTCTTGAAAAAGATAACGCAGTTGAAAGCTTCAGAACACTTATTGGTGCTACTGACCCGACAAAAGCAGACGAAGGAACGATCCGTCGCATGTTTGCAACGAGTATTGCTGCTAACGCCGTTCACGGTTCAGACAGCGACGAGAATGCAGCTAACGAAGGTGCATTTTTCTTCTCAACGCGCGAGCAAGTTTAAGTTTTTAAATAAAAACTGAAAAAACATCGGGAGCTCGCTTTAATTAGCAGCTCCCGATTTATTTTTGTACCCTAATCAATCAAGACATGAATAAAATAAAAGTAGCCAATCCCATTGTTGAAATGGATGGCGATGAAATGACTCGCATCATTTGGAAATACATCAAAGACAAATTAATTCTTCCATACGTAGAACTTGATATTAAATATTTCGATTTAGGAATGGAAAATCGTGATGCTACGGAAGACCGCGTGACTGTTGAGTCGGCGGAAGCTACATTGAAATACAACGTGGCCGTAAAGTGTGCAACAATTACTCCTGATGAAGCGCGTGTTCAAGAATTTGGATTGAAGAAAATGTGGAAGTCACCAAACGGAACCATCCGTAACATCATAGGTGGAACTGTATTCCGTGAGCCAATCATTTGCAACAACATTCCTAAGTTGGTTCCCGGTTGGACGAAGCCGATTAACATTGGTCGTCATGCCTTCGGAGACCAATACCGTGCAACAGATACTGTTATCAAAGGGAAAGGGAAATTAACCATGACCTACACCCCAGAAGATGGTGGTGAAACAAAGTCTTGGGAAGTCTTTAACTTCGATGGCGACGGCGTTGCTATGGCTATGTACAACACAGACGAAAGCATCTATGGTTTCGCTCGCAGTTGCTTCAACCAAGCCATTATGCGCAATTGGAATTTATACTTCTCTTCGAAGAATACTATTTTGAAACATTACGACGGACGCTTCAAAGACATCTTTGAAGAAGTTTATCAGAATGAATTCAAATCGAAATTCGCAGATTTGGGTATCACCTATGAGCACCGTTTAATTGATGATATGGTTGCATTCTGCTTGAAGAGCGACGGTGGATTTGTTTGGGCTTGTAAGAACTACGACGGCGATGTTCAAAGCGATATTGTAGCACAAGGATTCGGTTCTTTGGGACTTATGACTTCGGCCTTAATCACTCCAGATGGAATGACCATGGAAGCGGAAGCAGCTCACGGAACAGTGACTCGTCACTACCGTCAGCACCAACAAGGAAAGAAAACTTCTACCAATCCGATAGCTTCTATTTTCGCATGGACCCAAGGACTTGCTTTCCGTGGAAAACTGGACAACAACCAAGAATTAATCACATTTGCACAGACACTAGAAACAGTTTGTGTTGATTTGGTTCAAGGTGGAAAAATGACAAAGGATCTTGCGGTTTGTATTCACGGAAGTGAAACTCGTGAGGAGCACTATTTAACTACTGAAGATTTCTTGGATGCTATTGATCAAGAATTGAAAAGCAGATTGTCAAACTAATTTGTTTCGAAATATCTATATGAAAAGACTCGCTGAAGCGAGTTTTTTTTATGGTTTCAAATAAACCGGAGAATACAAGGTATTCGAGAAATTCAAATCTCTATCGCAAATGCGCACCGAAAATCTGCAGGTGTCAAATCCGCTATTTAAATAATAACCGGGGTACATCTGAACGGTAATAGTGCCTTTTTGTGTTTTATTCTGACCAGGCGGTGTTGCCCAGGGCACGCGATAATAAAAAGGAACTGCGTTCGGATTTAAACAAGGTTCTTCGCTTATTTGCATCCATGCTCCATTGCGCAACTCCTCATACACACAAAACAAATTGTATCGCGTATCGCATGCTCCGAAAACACCTGCAGTATCCGACTGACCGAGACCTACATTTCCATCGCCGTCAATAAAATCAACTTGTAAAAATGCGCTATCACTGCTCACCGTCATTCGCACAGCCTCAACAGTCGGCTCATCTGGATAAGTCTCAACCTTCAAGCAACTTGTTACAAGTAGTGCTAGGAAAATAAAAAGGGGTGTCCCAATCTTTCGCATCTTTGTAAAGATATAGAACGAAAGGCATTTCAGCGATGAACAAAATAGATTTTACACAAACAACTTCCGAAAATTTCAACAGGCATTCCCTTGCGACTTTTGAGAAGCAATTTGGTGAATCTTCGATTTACAAAGCGTATTGCAAGGCTTTTGGAAAGGATTTAAATACAATTTCATCGTGGGAGGAAATTCCATTTTTACCCATTTCATTTTTCAAAACCCATCGCGTTTGTCAAGACCAACCTATTGTCCACACCTTCGAAAGCAGTGGCACAGGCGGAAATAGGAGTCAGCACTTAGTAAATGACCTATCGCTTTACGAGCAATCATTCTTACCCACCTTTAAAATATATTTGGAAGTTCCTCTCGAAGAGGTGAGCATTTTAGCGCTTCTTCCTTCGTATTTAGAACGAAACAATTCCTCGTTGGTATATATGGTGAATGCCCTGTTACCAAAAGCTCACAGCACTTCCGGATTTTTCCTGAACGATTTTACAGCATTAAAAAATCAGCTCGTCGAAAATGAAAAAAATAAAATAAAAACACTCTTAATCGGTGTCTCTTTCGCACTTCTCGATTTTTCAGAACAATTTCCATTGCTTCTAAAACACACCACAATTATGGAAACAGGTGGCATGAAAGGTCGCCGGGAAGAACTTACACGAATAGAACTTCATGCCGTTTTATGCAAGGCCTTTCAGCTAACAGAAATTCACAGTGAATATGGTATGACTGAACTTTTTTCTCAGGCCTATTCGAAGGGAAGTGGAATTTTTGAGTGCCCACCTTGGATGAAAGTGGTGTGTCGCGATCTTCAAGACCCCTTGTCTTTGCTCCCTGCTGGAAAACGCGGCGCGCTTAACATTGTTGACTTAGCCAATCAGAATTCCTGTTCCTTCATTGCAACTGAAGATGTGGGCATTGTGCACGAAAACGGAACGTTCGAAATCCTCGGAAGAATGAATCATGCCGAGATTCGAGGATGTAATTTACTTTTTTCAGAATCCTAGGCAACCATTTAAATTCTTCTTCGTCTTTCATTATGAAGTGTAAAACTTCTTATCCGAATTGAAATGTGTTGGGCAGGACAATTTGGTGACATGATTTCCTAAACAAAATAAGCAGGGGGTTCCAAAGGGAACCCCTGCTTATTTTATATACATTTCAACAGGAAATAATTCTTCTTTCCGCGTTGAAGAATAATCAATTCTCCATGAATCAAATGACTCGCGTCAATTTTCGTTTCAGGTGTTACTTTTTGTTTGTTTACTGCGATGCTGTTCTCCTGCAACGCTCGTCTGGCTTCGCCTTTAGAAGGAAGGAATCCGGAATTAACTAGAACATCAATGATATCTGCACCTGCCTCTATTTCAGTTTTACTCACTGTGCCTTGCGGAACTCCTTCGAAAATATCAAGTAACATTTCTTTTGAAAGAGAATCGAATGTGCTGTCCTTCGAGAATAAAATACCGGATGCCTGAATAGCTTGTGAAGTATCTGATCCGCTATGAACACGCGTCGTAATATCTTCGGCCAATGCCTTCTGAAGCGCACGCATGCCGGGGTCTAGCAGATGTTGCGCTTCCAATCCTTCAATCTCTTCTTTTCCTTTCAACGTAAAAATGCGAATGAAATTCTTCGCGTCCTCATCGCTAGCATTCAACCAAAACTGATAAAATTTATACGGTGAAGTGCGTGCAGCATCGAGCCACACATTTCCACTTTCGGTCTTTCCGAATTTCGTTCCGTCTGCCTTTTTAATGAGCGGAGTGGTTAATGCAAATGCGCTTCCTCCGTCAATTCTGCGAATCAATTCTGTTCCTGTCGTAATGTTTCCCCATTGATCTGAACCACCCATTTGCAGGGTTATTCCGTGGTTCTTCCACAAATAATAAAAGTCGTATCCTTGAATTAACTGATACGTAAATTCAGTAAAACTCATACCCTCGCGGTCTTCTCCGCTGATTCGGTTTTTCACCGAATCTTTCGCCATCATGTAGTTCACCGTTAAACGTTTTCCAACATCGCGAATAAACTCGAGGAATCCCATTTCCTTGAACCAATCGTAGTTGTTTACGATTTCAGCGGAACGATCTCCGCAATTGAAATCTAGAAATCGCTCCAGCTGTTTTTGCTGACATTCTTGGTTATAGCGAAGTTCTTCTTCACCCAATAAATTTCGCTCTGCCGATTTTCCGCTAGGATCGCCCACCATTCCAGTTGCACCGCCAATAAGGGCTACGGGCTTATGTCCACTTTGTTGAAAATGAAGAAGAGTCATAATCTGAACCATGTTCCCCACGCCCAA
>Ga0208483_1000063_pt1 | contig 22003 bp, 24 predicted proteins | sample LakMenE01Jun11ns_FD_150659 | JGI IMG/M metagenome (GOLD analysis project Ga0208483, IMG submission 150659) | Freshwater microbial communities from Lake Mendota, WI - 01JUN2011 deep hole epilimnion ns (SPAdes) | ecosystem: Environmental > Aquatic > Freshwater > Lake > Epilimnion/Euphotic zone ... | reverse complement strand
ATTCTGGGACATTGAATCCGAACGGATCCCAACCTGCTTCTCTCAAAAGCGCATCAATATACATCTTGCGCGTGGTTTCTTCATTCGGGTCAATGGGCGGAGGAATGAAGGCCGCATTTCTTTCTTTCAGCAACTTAAAGTGCGCAAGCTCTTCTTGTGTTTTTTTGAGCTCGTTCTGTTGCTCCTGAAATGCCTTTTCTAATTGTTGAAGTTCTTCCTTGCTCTTGTCTTTTCCTGCTTCTTTGGGAATAAGATTCTCATCGAATGGCTGAAACTTGGGCTTCTCCTCTCCATAAATCTCGGTCACCCAAGCAATGAACCTATGCAACATACGCAAGGCTTGCAAGACCTCTTGCGGTTTAATTTTGGCGGGGGTATGAGCGGCAGTATTTCCTAGTTTTCGAATGAGGTTAATCTGATTGAATTGCAGCGGGGCCACCACATCTTTAAAAGCCTGCTCATGAATCAAACCGTTTAGTGAAGTATCATAAGGGAGTGTTAAATCTGCATCGTGCTCATACATCCATCGCACCCACTCCTCAAGTGTCTTCCGACATAGAATCGCTGAATACAACGGTGCAGCATACACCTGTTGCTCCGCCTCTTTAGGCGCCTGCGTTATGCTCTCCCATTGATTGGGTATGAATGAGAAATTACTTTCCATTTATGCTTTAGTAATGACAATATACATTCATTCTCTGCCTTAAATAACCCATGTTACCGTCGCTCTCCAATAATCGGATATTGTAATACATGATCTCCTTTCCCTCCGGATCGTGTTTTACAATTACTCCTTGCCAATTGGTATCATTCTCATCAAACTCAAGGGTACCCATGATTGCTTCACTCTGCCCCATTATTTCAAATAAATAATACATATTGTGTTTTTTCACTATCATCACCTGACAACGAATGCTACCTCGCCAAGGTAGTATTGAAATTTCCACGATATTTCCATTGGCAATCATACTATTTATGGAATTCAAAGCTCGATAGCTTTTTAAATACTCACGTAAAATATCCAATCGTGTTCCAGTAATAAAATCACCTTTTGTAAACTCCAAATTCTTTTCCAACTCTTGAATCTCTCGGTTCGATAATCCTAAAACCTGAATAACATAATCATATGGATAAACTGCAGATTCCTCATCGCTACAACGTTTCGTCTCAGAGCATAATTCCTCGCTTAAATTTACGGTATACTCCTTACCGTCGTTTGCCGTAAAACTGCACGCATGATTTTCATCCAATTCAGACGCACTGAAATCATGAATATTGCCGCCATTGCAGAAATAAATTTTAGTTGGAGTATTATTTACAACTTCAACGGTGAGGTCATAAGAAGCCTTGTATCCCGTGCTTGGATTGTAATATATCACATCGGCGCAATAATCGCCATCTTCCAATTTCCATGAGTTGTCTTCCGTTTCTTCGTCTTCTTTTTCTGAAGTCTTCTTCTTGTTCGTGTCACCACAACCAAATTGCAAGACTGAACAGATAATAATTAGGTAATAGATTTTATTCATTTCTCTATTAAATAACAAGTTCGCCTTTAAAAGCTTTATGAATGAGTGAATCAAATAAATTGCTTGATGAGCCATTATTCTTTAAAGACATGCTTTTTGCATGCTCAAGCATTTGAATTTTGGCAGCAAATTTTTCTTGGATATTTTTTGAAGGTATTAATACTGGAAGAGCCTTAATTGGTCCTGTAAACAAATTTGCTTGACTGCTTGTATTGGAACTTTTATGCATTTCTCTCTGCATAAAATCTGTTTGTAAGTAATATTCCAAATAAGTTGAGATAATACTGTTTTGATCGGGCTTAATTAGGGCGGCACTTCTTACAAGTACAAACTTCTCATCAATTTTAATTTGAGTAACTCTTCCTATTGTACCGCTGCAAGAAACCAAAATATCTCCTTTTTCAGGATTACACCTTTTGAACATGCGTTTAAATTCGTCTTCTTCAACAAAATCGAGCCCAGCTTCAAAATCAATATAGCCATTTTTTACATTACGACAAGAAAGTAATTTATATCCACTTTTGGATCTTATTGGCGTCAAATGGTCTCCATCCGTAACTTTTGTTGCAACTTCATCAATAGTTTTAACCTCCCACCCCTTCTCATTCTTCACCGGATCACCAAACATGTCAATGAAAATGGCTTGCGCCAGTTCATCGTATTTTTTGAGGAGCTCTTGGTCTTTGCGGCGCAAGGCATCTGCTGCGTCTAAGATTTCAGCAATGCGTTTTTGGGTGGCTAGTGGGGGGAGGGGGATTTGGATTTGAGCTAAATCTTCAAAAGTGATAGCATCTAATCCTGTTGTTTGTTTTGTAATTTTCACCATATCTATGGTGGTCAAATAATAATAAAGAAATTTATTAAAAACTAACTTATCATCAATGATTTCTAAAGCACAAATATGACTTACAATTACTGAATCAAAAGCTAAAATTCCTCTATGATTTAAACCAACTGAGCCGCTTCTTGGGATAATAACACTTCCTTTTTTTATTACTTTGAATCTTCTAGAATTGAATAATTCCAAAGGAATTCTGTTCTCAATAACTTCTAGTGAAGTGGTGTGATGGTATTTCCCTAAATCCTTCATTTTAATGAATGGAATCCCTTCAGAAGCAAACTCTTCTTCTTTGGGAGAGGGATTGCCACCATGAATAAAACAAATATCTTTTATCTTAACCCATTTCCAACTCATTTCAACATAGCTTTTAACTGTTTCAATAAATCAGCGCGTTCTGAATCCAAGGTTTCAATCTGACCAATAATCACTTCAGGTTTTTCGTAAGTCTTTTCCTCATACACCACTTCCTTGTATCTATTAATGCTCAGATCGTATTTGTTGTCGCGAATTTCCTTCACCGTAACCATAAAGCTCTTATCGGTGCGCTTGCGCTTGCCTTCATCTTTCAATTTATGAAAGCGGGCAACAATGTCAGGAATGTCATTTGCCTCAATCGTATTGCGCTTGTCGTCTAAACTGTATCCATCGGCTTGCATGTCGTAGAACCAAACTTTATCTGTCCCTCCACTATTCGTCTTCGTGAAAATCATAACTGCGGTGCTTACTCCGGCGTATGGTTTGAACACCCCGCTTGGCATGCTAATGACCGCTTGCAATTTCTGATTGTCAATAATCTCCTTTCTAATTTGCTGATGCGCCTTGCTGCTTCCAAACAATACTCCGTCGGGAATAATCACAGCTGCCCTTCCTCCTAACTTCAAACCTTTTATGATAAGAGCTAAAAACAGCAACTCGGTTTTCTTGCTGTCTACCATGCTCAATATCTTTCCGTCTACCGCTTCTCTGTCTAAACTTCCTTTGAAAGGTGGATTGGCCAAAACCAAGCTCGCCTTTTCAGTGAAGCTGGTATTGGCTTCACTCAGCGCATCTACATCGGACAGCTGTGGATTTTCAATACCATGAAGAATTAAGTTCATAGCACCAATTCGAATCATGGTCGGATCGAATTCCATTCCCATGAACATCTTGTTTTGGAAATGAGCTTGGTTCTTTTCATCGAACAATTCCTTTTCAAAATGCTCTCGAATGTACTCACTTGAACCAACCAAGAAACCCGAACTACCCGCCGAAGGATCACAAATCACATCTTCCATGGTGGGCTGCACCATGTCTATCATCATTCGAATAATATGTCGCGGAGTTCTGAACTGACCGTTTTGTCCAGCAGAAGCAATCTTGCCCAACAGGTATTCATAGACATCTCCTTTTGTGTCGCGGTCTTGCATGGGAATGTGCGAGATCATCTCCACCACTTGCGCTAGCAATCGAGGTGTTGGAATCATGAACGTTGCCCCTTTCATGAACTTCGAGAACGAAGCGCTTTTGCTTCCAACGTTTTTCAAGAAATCGAACACACCATCTTGCTTGGTAAACATTTTATGCATTACCTCGGGATCCATGTTCTTGAAACGGCTCCATCGCAATTCTTGATTTGAGTCGGTATAGATGGGTTCTACAATGGGCTTTTTAGTTGTGCTTGCTCTTAACTCTTTGGTGGTTTGCAATTCATCGAGACGACGAATAAAAAGCAAATAAGTCATCTGCTCAATCACGGTAAGTGGATTGGAAATCCCTCCAGTCCAAAATGCTTCCCACACCTTATCTACTTGCGATTTTAATTCTCCGGTTATCATGGCCACTAATTTAACTCTTATTTGAGTAGAGGGTCATGAAAAAGGGGATTGTTAAAAAGTCATGAAATACTAAAAACACAGTTGACTCTCGATTACTTCTTTCCACCGCAGTACACTCCAGTCTTACCGCCGTTTACCGCGGTTTACTGCTGTTTACAGCGGGAAACACGCTGTATCTTTTGATTTTACTGCGTTTTACAGATTGTAGCGAAATTATTTTGAAAAATATATTCGATATTTTTTGTGATATCCGCTTGATAGATAGCGATACGAATTCTTGCGTTATTATCGCTGGAAAATTTAATTCAACTTAGATTCACTTCTTGAATTCGTGAATTGTTTTTGTGAAGTTTCATTCGATATACCAATTTGATTTTGTGGGCAAGTCGGTTCCCTTCAACCCCAATTTTATTGTGGTAAGAGGGTTCAAGCTATTTTTTAATTTTCTCAATTCCTTTTCGCCGCTTTTTTCCAACACCGCCCCAACCAATGCCCTTACTCTTGGTGGATACACCAAGGCGTATTTGAGTAGATCGGATGTTTGCTTTTCATTTAGTTCTTTGAGTATCGCGGTTAATCTTCGGATTGCTTGTGCCACCGAGCAATCGGGAATACGTTTGATATCTTTAAATGCATCCAACACCCCTAAAATCTCATAATTCGTATCAGTCACTTCAGCATAGCTTTTTACGGCATCGGCTTTTAATGTGCCCCTATCAATCGAAATACGTTTGCTGCGACTGGCAATTTTAATGCGAAATGCCACTTGAGTGGTTAGGCCCATTTTGTTATAGAGCGAATAACCCGTTTCATAGGCGATTCGTTTTCCATTTTCAAATAGGTACGGTCGAAGTTGTTCGCTATAAACGGGTTGTAATTCTCCAAAAACAGTTTGTTCCGGTTTGTAAAAAACGCCCTTCGATAATTTTCTAATCACGCCCTTTGTCAACAGTCGTTCTATGGCTTTGGCCGCTGTTTGAAAATCTTCTTTAGCAATACCCAAATCGGCATACCCAAAGGACTTCCCTTCTGGCAGCTTCCTTATTTTGGATTGTATTTGTGACGCTAAAGACATTTCGCAAAGATAATTACATTTTTAAAAAGTCATGTTTATTGTGCGAAAAACTTGACATTTTGATTTAAGAATTCGAATAGGAATGGACTTTTTTAGTTTCAAAATCAATACAAGCCAATAATCTCGAAATGCTAAAAAAAAAGAATCACCGAATTGCAATTAAAAAAAATCAGGCTCCATATACCGTTGCTCAACGCCGGAAATGCACTGCATCAGTTGAATTTACTTCGGGTTTCATTTTTAAATGAAATTATTTCAGAAGCTATAGTCAATATTTTTAGTGACAAGGATTTCCGCATCTAACATATAAACAAACTTTATAAAATGTGGCTAAAACAAAAAACGCCACAATTTCTTGTGGCGTATAATGAAATGCGAGCGGTATTATTCCTTAGTACCTTTTGCAGATACTTTATAGTATTGAATAATTCCCCATTCTCTCATAGTAAGTACAGTTGTTACATTTCCTGTAACACCTTGGTTTTTCAATTCGTTTGCAGCTCTTTCGGCTATTCCTTTCGGAACACTTAAATGCAAGACACCACAACCAGAAGTAGTAGCTACTACTTCAGTTCCGCCTGAAGGTTTAACGTCAGAAATTGTAGTACTTTGAATTGCAATGCAACTTTCAAAAGATGTAGCGATTGCTGCAAACATGATAACATAAAAAAACTTTTTCATAAATAGACGATTTTGGTTTAGATAACAATGATAGCCAATAATTTCCTAATTACAACCTCTTGTTAAAAAAAACGGCATCTAGAAAATAATTTGAATAAATTAGCTAACGACAAAAATGCAATTCTGTAAAGAATAAATGACCTGTTAAAAAAAACTATTCAAAACTCAAAATTCAAAACAAACAAAATGAAGCGCGAAAAATCCCTGAAAAACTCATTCGTAAAAATGTGTTTATTATTCACTCTTGTAATATTTTTTAACGCAACATACGCTCAACTTAAATCAAATTCTAAGGTCTTTTTAACATATGCTGAAACACCCAATGAAGTGAACGTGAATGGTGAAGATGCGAAAGCGATGCTTAAAGATTATTTGATTGGAAAAACTACTATTCAAGTGGCTGAAACAAAAGAAGATTCCGAATTCACTTTGCAATTAAGCCTTTATGAGAAAAACATGGGTGACCGCTCCGCCAAATTTATACTAATAGACAACAAAAGCTCAACGATTATTTTAGAAACAAAATGGGTACGAGGTACGATGAATGCCTTCTATGGCTATTCAGGATCAAGGCATGCCATTGGTCGACTGGTTAAAGATCAGTTAATAGACGCTTTTCCAAGTATTGAAAAAAACGATTGAAAAAACACAAGAAAAAACAACATGAACAAAATATCTTAAAATGCGTTTCAAATTCCCATCATTACTTCTCTTTCTTATCATTTTCTTAATCAACTCCTGCACTCTTGAAAAGCGACGCTATTCGTCTGGTTATTATTTGAGCAATAGCTGCAATTCCAAAAAGATTCGTCTAAATCAGATAAACAATGCCATTCAAGAAAAAAGGTATAATGAATACTCAACGGTAAAGGAAGATAGCATTCAGCTGAATTCGGAATCAATCGTGAAAGAGACAACTCCTCTTCAGAATGAAGTTGATGAAAAAAGCTACGACGAAATAATTTCACAAAAAACAACCAAACCCGAACAGTGTTATGTGCAGAGTAACAACGAGATGAAGGTTTCAAACAATCCAATTGGGGGAATTCAAAATAGGAACACAAAAATTGAAAATACTCAATCAAATTCCCTTTCAACGAAAAGAAAAATGTCAACTATATTGAAATTGGCCATTATTTTCACTGGGCTTGGAATTATTGCTCTTATTGTCGGGTTCTTCTCTTGGTATTTCTACTTTTTAGCTTCTGTTACAGGTACTATTGCAGCCCCCTTGTATCCTACATTATTGACTGCAGGACTAATTTCATTAGCAGTCGGGATATTCTTATTTATTGCATTTTGGCTTTTCAATTAAAGTAATTCTAAACCTAACTGTTCAAAAAAATAACGTTATTTTTGACTTGAGAAAAAATTAAATTTTGAGTATAGCAAAAATTAACGGATGTGTCATTGTACCTACCTACAACAATGATAAGACCTTGGCACGAATTCTTGCTGAAATTCTTTCTTTTGTACCTCCAAAATCGTTAATCGTCATTAATGACGGCTCTACAGATAATACTCCGAAAATCCTTTCAGAATTACCCTTTGAAGTGACTATTGTTTCGAATGAAAAAAATAGCGGTAAAGGTTTTTCAATCAAGCGCGGAATTCAAGCTGCCATTAATCTAGGTTTCGAAAACGCAATAACCATAGACTCTGACGGCCAGCACTTCCCTAGCGATCTTCCTAAACTCATTAATGCGGCAATAAACAATCCTGGCGACGTGTTAATGGGCACAAGAAATCTGGAACAACCGGGAGTCCCTCAAAAAAGCTCCTTCGGAAATAAGTTTTCCAACTTCTGGTTTAAAGCAGAAACTGCAATCACTTTGCCAGACACCCAAACTGGTTTCAGGCTTTATCCGTTAGAGCCACTAAAAAAACTGAAACTTTTCACGAATAAGTTCGAACTCGAAATCGAAATCATTGTTCGATTGGCTTGGCGAAATTGCAGGTTCATTCCCATTAACGTTCAGGTAAAATACGACCCCGAAGAAAGGGTTTCGCACTTCAGACCTGGAAGAGATTTCTTTCGGATAAGTGTTTTGAATTCAATTCTCTTTACCATTGCTTGTTTGTGGATTCATCCCAGGAATTTGATTTTAAAATTTTTACAACTCGTAAAGAACGAAACTGTAAAACCTAACGAATCTAATTTAACGAAATCACTCTCCTTAGGATTCGGAGTATTTATGGGCATTGTGCCAATATGGGGGTTTCAACTTATCGTTGGAATTCCGTTGGCAGTCTTTTTTAGAATGAACAAAGTATTGTTCTTCGCCGCAGCCAATATTTCTATTCCACCAATGATTCCATTAATTATTTATGCGAGCTACAAATTAGGCCATGTCTTCATTGGAGGCTCCTCTGAAATATTCAACATGCATGAATTAACTCTTGAATCAATTTCAATTGATGCCGAGAAATATTTCTTAGGGGCTACAATTCTCGCCATATTGTCTTTCGTCATTGTCACATTGTTAAGCTTTTCAGCTTTACAATTTTTAAAAAAAAATAAAAAACCAGTTAGTTAATCAGCCATACAACGCCTGAAATTTCATGAATGTGGTGTCCTCTGAAGACATATCACCGGAAACACTTACACATTCGTTTTCCACAAATTCCACAGTCATTCGCAAAGTTACACTTAGGTTGACATGAGGATTTAAAATTGCCAAATACTTGCAATTTTTCATCGATTTCAATTTATAACTGCGATCAAAATGAACGGCCAAAATCTCTCTAACTATTTCTAATTGAACGACACCTGGTGTAATCGGGTTATCTGGAAAATGTCCGGAATAAACTTCGTGCGATGCATTCAATTCAACATTCGCAAGGATGCTCCCCTCATTCAAACTGAGGTCAATAATGCTGTACAAATTGTCTTTAAAAATCATTCGAAACTTAAAAATTTATTATCGTTAATATTCTGATTTACAACAACACTTGAAAAGCTGTATACAACTTTATCAGTCTCACTTTCAATTAAGCTCATTTCACTTAATATCATTTTCTTACGATCAAAAACGAGGACTATACTTGAGATGTATTTTGAAAGACTTTGATTCTTTGGCACTAAAATTAGTTTATACGACAAACTATTTTCAAAGTAGGAAATAGCAAAATCCTTTTCATTCAAAAAATTACCTGAAATTAGATTTATCATCATCTTCTGGATTTTTTTTGCAACGGCTCCTGAGGAATTCGAAGCAACTTCCTTACCTTCTTCATTTATTCGAATGGAATTTCCGTTGATTAGAATCACTTGTTTTCTTGGGGATACAATTTCCCAACGAATCTTTTGGCTTCTCTTATAAAGTAACTTTCCGTTTGATTTTTTGCTGCTTTCATACATTGAAGAATAAATTCTCTCTGTAAAAACAGCAGATAAACTTGATGTTGAATTGTGCTGTGCTTGCAACGTATTTCGACATTCGGTTGGATTAGCCACCTTTCTATAATCTTGTCCATGAGACAAAATTGCAGTTGAAGCAAATAAAAGCAAAAGAGATATTATTTTCATTTCGTTATTGTATCTTCTGTAATGTTACTTGCAAAAATAATTCCCTTATTTTTAGCTTGACAAAGGAAAGTGTCCAGCACTTGTTGTGTTTGAGCAAGATTATCGTGCATTAAAACTATATCTCCTGATTTTGTAATCTTTAAAAGTCGATTTAGTAAAAGTTGTTGATTCCTAAAAACCGTATCAAATGAACGTTTACTCCAACCCATTACCTTGAGATTTCGCTTTCGAACGGCTCTCGATATTATTGGATTTGAATACCCTATAGGCGGCCGAAAAAAAACAACTTCATTTTCTGTAATTTTTTTTATTGTTGAGGATGCTGAATCTATTTCATTTCCAACAATAGCTGAATTGCACAAAGCAAAGAAAGGGAAATGTGAAAACGTGTGGTTTCCAACAAGGTGTCCTTCTGAGATTATTCTTCTTACAAGATCAGGATGTTCAAAGGCCCTATTTCCAACTAGAAAAAAAACACCTTTAACATTGTGTTTTTTCAAAGTGTCCAAAATCCGCGGAGTATGAATAAAATTTGGCCCATCATCAAATGTCAGAAGAACTTCATGGTTATTCAAACGAGTAATCGATTTCATGAAATACTGAAATCGCAAACTCATTACACCAAAACCAAGAATAGATAAATAAAGCAAACAAATCAAAATGAGTAATGAAATGAGCCATTCAGAATTATGAAAAAACAGCCAGATCAGGACACTCAAGCCAAGAAACAGGATTAAATTAACTCTGTGTTTCATTTCGGCTTAATAGAATTAGACCAAGCTTTGAATGAGACAATTCATTGACAATCAAGACGTGATTCCCTTCCCTTTTGAGCTTATCGAATGCAATGTGCATTGCAAAAGATGAGTTTGTAAAATACAATCCGGTGTATTGAGTATAATCTAGGGATTTTGGAAAAACTTCACACATATCTTTTCCGGAAACTAAAATCAGGTCCATTTCCGAAAGGCTTAATCCATTTCGCTCCAAGAAGACGGTGGTCTCTGTGTATGAATCTTTTGCATTAAAGTTTAGATAAACATCTTGAATTTGTATACTTTCATGGCTTACATCAGAGCCCAGAACCATAAAAGTTGCCCCTGAAGTTAGCGGAAGATTCGATCTTAACAAACTGCGTCTAAGTAGATTCAAAAAATCAATTGTTTCATCAGCAGCTCCAACTAATATATTGCCGCTCGTCTCTTTGCAAAATAATATTGCGTCCAATAATGCTACTTCAAAAGACAAACTATTTTGAGTGTGAGTTATGTTGTAACCATGGTTTTTAAACTCTAAAGATATTTGACCGGCAATGGTATTGTGCGTTGATTGAATGAAGGCCGTTGGCGAAATCACGTCACTTTTCGACTTTAGAAAAGCTATCAAAAATTTCTCTGTATCAAATAAACATCCCAAAGAAGTTCCGACAGCGATCCCACTTATTTCCTTTTCAGAATTGATTATGCTTTGCTTGGCTGCAGCCAAAGACATTTTAAGAATTGGGCTAAACCTTCTGATTGAATTTGCCGGAATAAATTCCGAATACTCTGGCGCATAAATTTTGGAGTCGCTATCAAGCGGTTTCAAAACGGCCGCAAGATTTTTATTCCCGAAAGAATCTTGATGAGAAACGGAAGAAACGGAATGTATATATATCATGAATCTATTGCACTAAGAATTAAGGTTGAATTGTTTCCTCCAAAACCAAATGAATTTGATAGTACATGACGCATTTTTTCTACACTAACATTGCTTGTAATTGGCTTTAAACCTGTCTCACTTATGACTTGAGAGTGGTTAAGGTTCGGGAAAATACATTTGTTCTTAATAGCTAATATTGAAATCACAGCTTCAATTCCACCGGAAGCAGCAAGCGTATGACCGGTAAACGATTTTGTAGAACTAAATGGAGGAACACTTCCCCCAAAAACTGTTTGAATAGCCTTGGATTCCGTTAAATCGTTGTTCGGTGTGGCGGTGCCATGGGCATTGATATAATCGATGTCCAAAGGCGATAGATTGGCCTTTATCAAGGCTTTCTTCATAGACAAAATTGCACCTTCGCCGTTTGGAGAAGAAGCTGTTTGGTGAAAAGCATCTGAGGCATTTCCCCATCCAGAAAGAATTGCAATTGGATTTTTCTTCGTTTCTAACATTGATCTTTCTGACTCTAAAACCAAATAACCTGCACCTTCTCCCAAATTCAATCCGTTTCTTGTCTCATCGAATGGACGACACCAATTCTCGTCGAAAATCATCAACGACCGAAAACCAGCGATTGTAAATTGTGTCAAGCTATCGGTCCCTCCTACTATCACACGATCTAGCAAACCGCCATTGATCATTCTTGCCCCCATCATTATCGCATTGGCAGCAGAAGAGCATGCCGTAGAAATCGTATTAATAAAATAACCTATTCCTAATTCCGAAGCTATTTGCTCCGTGGAGGTGCCGCTTGGATGATTACGAAAAGACTGAATCTCAAAGGGCACTTGTTCAATGTAGTTCCTATATACCTTATCGCTTATATCCATGCCGCCAACGGAAGTACCCGAAATTAAGCCTGTCCTAACTCCTTCAATCAATTCATGTCCATGAAATGCTTCCTTCGAAGCAACCATGCCCAACAAGCTCGTTCGTGATCCTAGCGTATTTAGCCTAAATCTCTCAATAAGTTCTTCGTTTGAATATCGAATTTCACCTACCTGAAACTTTTGAGAATATGAATTACATCCCATTTTGACACCTGGGTTGCTCGAAAGCAGAGAAGACAACGTCTCTTGAACATTATCTCCTATTGAAGATACAACACCAAGTCCAGTAACATAAATCATATTACAACTTTCTGCTTTCTACTATGTAGTTAGCGATTGTATCTATTGAATGAAATATCTCTCTTGCCGCGGCTGGATCTTGAATTTTTATTCCATATTGTGTATCCAGAAGAACAATGAACTCAAGGGCATCGATAGAATCCAGCCCCAATCCATTATCCCCGAATAAAGGTGCATCATCAATAATTTCATCAGGCGTTAAATTTTCTAAATTCAACTGCTCAATTATTTGAGCCTTCAATTCACTTTTTAAGTCATTCATTTCTGTACGATATTAAACTATTCAATAAAATTTGACAATTGAGGGCCTCGCCTTCATTTTTCATTAAAAATAAGTAACATTCTTCTTCACTGTTCGTTTTTGCTTCAACCCAGCCACATAGACAGTGTGAATTCCCTCGTTTAAAAGCAAATTCCGCTTGGTCAATGAAAAATTGCGGGGCGAATTCTTCTTGAATAACAAAAACGTTTTCTCCATACCAGCCAAAATATATAGACAACTCACCGATCAAAATGTTCGGTAAAGTGTATACAAATAATGATGGGCTAGCCGATTTCATTTCAACATACCCTTTTTTAAACTGCAGGTCAGTTTTTTGACTTGAACCCGAATTAGCAAAAGTCAGTTGCAATTTCGAACCATCACCTAGCTCCTCTAAATTTTCCTTTAATAATTTACTCCCTAGCAATACCATTTTTGACAAATTATCCATTTTGAAAAACTTCGGATAATTCAATTGAAGCCTTTGATAAAGTTCCTTTAAATAATTATCGCTTTCATGGTTAATATCAATAATCTTCTTTCCATTTAAAAAAGCTCCTTTTCTACAGATATAACTTTCTGTGATGATTCGCATTAGATTACCTTCATTATTAACGCCGAATTTCCGCCACCAAATCCTGAGGCTGTTTTAAGAACAACACCCAATTCTTTCCCTGCGTTCATTTCAACAATATTCAATGGAATTGACGTGCCTTGAGATTCAAATCCCAAACTTTTAAATAAACGATTTTTTTCCATAGAAATCATACACATGATAACTTCAATTACACCCGCAGCCCCTAGTGTATGACCAAAATACGACTTAAAACTATTCATCGGTTTGTTGTGAATGTTCAACCGTTGAAAGGCTATACTTTCCATTTCATCGTTGTAAATGGTACCAGTGCCATGAGCCGAGATAAAATCAATTTCTGTTGCGCTTATATTCGAACGAATTAAAGTGTTCTCAATGGCTCTGTATAACCCTTCTCCGGTTCGCGATGGTCCAGATATGTGATTTGCATCGTTTGAAGATGCTCCGCCACACAATTCCACTGAAAATTCAAGATCTCTATCTTTAGACAAGATGACTATTGCGCACGCCTCCCCTAATGTTATCCCATTCCTAGCTCTATCAAAGGGTTTACATGAATCTGCACTTATAGCAAATAAACTCTGAAATCCAAATAGTACAAAATCAGATATTAGGTCTATACCCAAAACGACAACATGTTTGAAGTTCGAATGATTAAGATAATCCTTTCCCATATTAATTGCAGACACTCCTGAAATGCATGCATTTGAGATAATGATTGGCTTGTGTTTAATGCGAAATTTTTCTCTTAAGATTTCTCTTGTTGTAAAAAAAGTATCACCAGGCAAGGTGTCAATGTCTCCTTTGGTTGAACTAACTATGACTAACGTCTCTTCAGAACTCAATAAATCTAAACCAATCTTCATTAGCAGATCGTTGCAAGCTAAGTTCAATAAACTCACATAACGATTACCTTCTAAAAACTCGATTCTTCCTAGTGATATGTTTCCACCATTGATACCAACTTCGAAGTGCTTTTTTATACCAGATCTATTCAGATTCAGGGCATTGAAATGATCTTCAACCCCTATTCCTAAGGGAGAAACTATTGTTCCATATTTAATATAACATTTGCTCAACCTTCAATCCAATTTAACCCTTGCTCCCATTTTTCATAAAATTCAGGTTTTACAATTTCCAGCTCTCGCGATTCTACATGCATAAATACTTGAAATGTCATACCTGTGGTGGCTAATTTACCTGTTGCCAAATTCCAAACTTCGTAATGAAAAATAATCTTCGCTGCTGACTTTTTAATTAATTGAATGTTGACACGAGCCTTTTCTCCAAAATATATTGAGGATTTATAGTTCAACTCCGTTTTTACAATTGGTGTAAAGTATCCTTTTTCATAAACCTCGTAATGAGACATTCCGAAATCTTCAAAGAATTTTTCGCGAGCATCTTCAAAAAACTTTAAGTAGTTACCATGCCAAACAACCCCCATTGGATCGGTCTCACTGAACCTAACAGTAACATCTAAAGATGACTTAAGAATTTTCACGCCTGTACAATTTTCATTTGACACTTCAACAAGTCTGCGCCTTGGCACCTAACCACCCCTTCAATTAAATGAACGTTTGCGAAGCTATTCAAGATTCGTACTTCTGTTTCAAGAATATCATGCTCCTTGCAGTGGGCAAAGACTTCCAGCTTACTTATAGCACCAATGAAGCCTAATTTGCCGGTTTCTTCACTATTATTCCTTCCCAAATAACCAAAACCTGCAGCACATGTCTGAGCGATATTTTCGACACAAGCCATTTCTGATAGCTGTCTTCCTTCCAAAAAAATGTTTTTCTCATTTATAGTAAAAACGCTCGTAAAACCGTTACTGCTTGCCTCAATCAAACTATCTATCATTACGAAAGGTGCTCGCTGTGGAATCACTTCTAAAATATCGTTCTTGTTAATTAACATAAAATTCAAAAAAATTAAACCATTGATCAGGAGCGGATCTAACTACCTCTTCAAGGCGATGTACAAACTTCAAAGCTAAATCTTCCGGCAACAAATCAACCATCAATTCTGTAGCACTCAATCCGTATGTGAATGTCGCGGTTTTAAGTCCAAATACAAATGTAACGGGCACCTTAAATTTACATGCTAAAATGAAAGGCCCCGCTGGAAATTGTGCAAATCCATTAAAAAAAGGCAGCCTGTAATATTTCTGTCCATCTATTATTCTATCGGCATGAACTGCAATAAACTCATTCCTTTTAAGGGCGCTATGAATTAGAACCAAATGAGACATATCTTCCTTAATTGGAATTACGCTAAAATTATCAACCTCTGTATTTTGTGCGATGTATCCTTTGATTTTTTCAACTTCAGCATCGAGCATGATTACATTAATTTTTGAAGTGATTCTCTCTCCCAGCAGGTTTCCTGCGTTTTCCCAATTTCCAACATGTGCGGAAATCAAAAATCCTCCTTTACCATTTTCCTTCATTCGAAGCAGAACTTCTTCATTGTCGAAAGTGTGCGTATAATGTCCCTTACGCTTTGTTTTCAAAGCTATTCGGTCTATCAGTATCTGACCAAAACGATAAAAATTACGGGTGATCAATTTAAGCGATACGATTTTGGAATAACTCAGTCCTTTGTTATAAAAATCAAAAAGTGCCTTTGTTTGCTTTCTTGAAAACAACAAAAAGTAACCCGAAACCCACAAGCAAAAGAAATAACTAAAGCGAACGCCAAATAATTTGATGCAAAAAACAAAGAATCTGTATCCAAGCAAGGATCCTTTGGTCTTTCCGCTCCATTTTGCGCTCATAATTTAATTTACCTCATTCATTTTCCTTTCGGCTAAATCATAAAAATCTTCGAAAGTCAAGACCGTTTTAAAGTCTTCTGCTGTTGGTTTGAATTTTAAATTTTCTTCAATAACAACAACAAGATCAACATAATCTAGGCTGTCCAAATCAAGCGTGTCTTTCAAATTATTTTCAGCAATTATCTTTTCAGCATCTACTTCAAATTCTTCAGATAGAAATTTCTTTGTTATCTCAATAATTTCAGATCTATTCATATTATTTATTTTTAAGCTATTTGTATTTCTTGATTATAAGTGAGGAATTCGTTCCTCCAAATCCAAAGGAATTGGATAAAAAGCAGTCCATTTGAAATTCCACCATATTGGGTACAATATTGATTTTAGCAGAATCTTCATCCGGATTTTCAAAATTGATGTTGGGTGCAATAAAATTATTTTCCATCATTAGCAATGAATATACTATTTCACTTGCCCCAGCCATCCAACATTCATGTCCTGTCATTCCTTTTGTTGAACTTATCGGAATTTTCGAACCAAAAACTTCTGACAAAACCTGTGCTTCAGTTGAATCACCTACAGGGGTTGAAGTTGCATGAGCATTTATATAATCAATGTCCTTTGGTCCTAACCCTGATTGTTTCAAGGACATAATCAACGAACGATATTGACCATCGAAGTTTGGATTCGAAATATGGTCTCCATTCGATGAAAATCCATAACCGACTATTTCACCATAAATCTTTGCATTTCGTTTCAAGGCAGATTCCAACGATTCGATAATAACGGTAGCCGCACCACCAGATGGAACAAGACCGTCTCGATCTCTATCAAAAGGGCGACTTGCTTTTTCGGGAGCATCGTGCCTAACTGAGAAGGCACCCAATCCATCAAAACTCCCCATCGCATATACATTAATTTCTTGGGCACCACCACAGATAACGCGCTCTTGTAATCCCTGTTTAATTAATAGGTACCCCATTCCAATAGAATGAGAACCAGATGCACAAGCCGCTGACATAGTTATATTGATGCCTTTCAACTTATAAATTGTAGAAAGGCTCATATTCACGGTGCAGTTCATATTTTGAAAAATATCACCACTACCAATAAGCGTATTATCCTTTCTCGCTCGGGCCTTATCGATTGTTTCTATTACGGCACCTGCAGTAGAGTCATTTCCAAAAATAATTCCTGTCTCATTTTTATCGAGGAAGTCAACATCCAAATCAGCATTCTTCAATGCTTCTTTTGTAGACATGTAAGCAAACATTGCAGGTTGATGCATTCCTATTCGTTCTCTTCTAGACAAGAAAGGCTTCAAATCGGGATCTTTCACGAAACCCGTTAAGCATGATCGATAACCAAATTCCCTTCTTGGTCCATCATAGATAATTCCACTTCTTCCTTTAACCAAAGAATCCAAAACAGAATCTAAATCTTCTCCAATACTCGAATAAATACCAATACCTGTGATAACGACTCTTCTATCCATTTTCTAAGAATAAATTCCACCGTTTATATTTATAACTTCTCCGGTTATGTAAGCCGCTTTATCCGATGCTAAAAAACTAACTAGATGAGCAACTTCTTCAGCTGTTCCGAATCGATTTGCAGGCACCATCTTTTTCAACTCTTCTTCATTCAATTCACTTGTCATATCTGAACTAATAAATCCTGGAGCAACTGCATTAACAGTAATTTTCCTCTTTGCAATTTCTTGCGACAAAGCTTTGGTGGCTGCAATCATAGCACCTTTGGCCGCTGAATAATTTGTTTGGCCTGGAACTCCTTTCAAGCCACTTAAAGATGCGATGTTAATAATTCTACCTGAACGATTTCTAAGCATTTTTTGAATTATTGCCTGAGTACAATTGTACATTCCTTTCACTGAGGTATTTATAACATCATCCCAATCATTCTCATTTACCCAAGGAAACAAATTATCTTTCGTGATTCCGGCATTGTTTACCAATACTTCAATTGTATGTTCTGGACTAAGCTTAACCCAATTTCCAATAGCAGTCAAAACCTCCGAATTATTTCGCACATCGAATTGTAATAATTCTGCGGTTCCTCCATGATCGGAAATTAATTTGCAAGTTTGAAGAGCAGCGTTCTCATTTCCAGCATAATTCACTAGAATATGAAGTCCATGATCAATAGACAATTGAATAGCTATTGCCCTGCCTAGACCTCTAGATGCCCCTGTAACTAATGCTGTTTTCATATTTCAAAATGTGTATTACGCAATACTTCAATTACTTTTTTAATATTCTCAAATTGAGGAGTGTCTTCTTCAATACTCGCTGTTACATTTCGAATCAAAGAATAAACTTTATTTGTTTTAGACGACAAAACCGATCGGTAATCAATTTGCAACAAATCAATTGCTTGGCATATTGCTATCAGATGAATTGCCATAACCTGATAACCATTTTCAACAACTTTCCTTGCAATTACAGCGCTATTCGTTCCCATACTAACAATATCTTGATTGTCATTATTGTTAGGAATACTGTGCACATACATTGGGTTGGAAAGCATCTGATTTTCAGCGGTAGTGGAAGTTGCGGTAAATTGTCCACCTTGCATTCCAAAATTAAAGCCGAGTATTTTGCTATTTAAAAACGGAGGGAACTGACCATTCAATTTGTTATTAAGAAGAAAATTCAATTGCCTTTCAGCAAGCATAGTCAACTTCGTGATGACTATTTTCAATTTATCCATTTCTAACGAAACATAATCACCGTGGAAATTGCCTCCATGAAAAACATTTTGTTCTTCTACACTAACTACCGGGTTATCGTTTGTTGAATTTATTTCATTAACAATTATTTTCTTGGCATGATCCAATGTCTCTTTAATAGGACCTAAAATCTGCGGAATGCAACGCAATGAATAGTACTCTTGTATTTTCTTAGAGAATTCTTGTTGACTTAAAATCTCATTGTTTTCGAACAATTCCTCTCTCTTCTTAATTAACTTGCTGTCCTTTAAAAAAACTCTCATTTGTGAAGCAATGAACTTTTGGCCTTCATGCAACTTCACATCATTAAGTCCTTTCGAAAAAGAATCATCGTAAGCTTCAACTATTTCATTGATTATTGAAGAGGCCGCTATTGACCAATTAAGCAGACGATAGCTATAAATAATATTCATTGCACCAATTCCTGACATGCAAGAAGTACCGTTAATAAGTCCAAGACCATCTCGAAGTTTAATTTCAAGTGGTTCCAAGTTCAATTCTGAAAAAACTTCGGCAGTTTTTCTTCTTTCTCCGCGGTATTTTACATAGCCCTCTCCTATTAAATTCAAAGCCAAATGAGCTAATTGCACAAGATCTCCGCTTGCACCAACTCCACCGTGCTCATAAATTTCTGGTACTATTCCACAATTCAAAAACAAAACCAATTTTTCGACAACTTCAAAACTTACACCTGAGTTGCCCTGAAGAAAATTGTTTATTCTAGCAACAATAATAGCTCTTGCACTTTCGTCATCTAAAACAACCCCTGCACCCGCGCAATGACTTCGAATTAAGTTGTATTGAAGTTGGTTTAAATTAAGATCGTCTATTTTGAATTGAGCCATCGGCCCAAATCCTGTATTTATTCCGTAGATTACCTTGTCACTTGCAAATTCCTTTAAAAAAGAAAAGGAACTTTCCACCTTTGCACGCATTTCATCTGTCAAATGAAATGGAGCCTTATTCAATACGTAATCTTCAATATCAATCAAGTTCATTATACAATTCTTTCTTAAGTTTTTTATTCCTCTCTATACCAATTTGACTTCCAAAATTGTATGAAAACTCAACGAGTGCAAATGATATTCATTTACGCATTTAAAACCAGCTTTCTCAATAATATACTTCATGGTAGAAGAACTATACATCTTACTGTTTCCATTGGCAATGGCAGTGAAGTACAACGAAGTAGCCACTAAACTATATTTCGCCGCTGGAAATTTTTGATTATCAGTGAACGTTTCCATAATATAGATGGTTGAATGCTTTGAAGCATTCTCTCGAATTTTAAGCAGAATGGATTCTATTTCAGGTTCACTAAAACAATCTAAAAATTGACTCATCCAATACACATCTGCACCAGCAGGAATTACAGAATTCTTGTTCAACAAATCCATTTCGCAATATGACACCCTGTCTTTTATAGAATCTATTGCCTGAATGTTAGCCTTCGCAACTTTAAGTTGTCCCGGTAAATCAAAAATACTTAATCGAACATTTTTATCGTATTTTGTGGCTGCTATTGCCCATTTACCTGTATTTCCACCAATGTCAAAAATTTCCTTTGGAGAAGTTTTAAAAATTATTTTCAGAGCTTCGTCGAACGAATTATCTGAATAGAAATGATCAAAATCGAACCAAGCCTTCTTAACATCTTCTGGCAATTCAGATAAACCTTCATAAACCGTTTTCCAATTACCAAAAACTGATAACCCCACAGGAGAATTTGATTCAATTGATTCTTTCAATTTAAACAGCCCCTGATAACATACCTTCTGGGTAAACATTAGATTCACTCGAGTCATTTCATCACGAGCGACAAAATAACCCGTTTTCGTCAACTTATGTTTTCCATTTCCATCAACTTCTGTCATACCAGAAACCTCTGCCATTTCAAATAATACAGAAATTCCATACTTCGACACATTTGTTGATGCAGAAATCTCATCAATGCTAAGTCCACAATCCGAATTCAGCAATAATTCTAAAACGCCCAATTCAAGCAAAGTGAAAGCCGTTTGAAAAACAAAGGGACTAAACGATATTTTTTGGGCCTCATTCAAGGCGTTTATTGCTTTCATTGGAAAATTCTTTTCTGACACTTCAAACTTATACTTAAGATTTACATTCGTCAATCAAATTCAAAACTAAAAATTATTATTGTTTTTTTTACTAATTTCTTTAAGAAATCGAACAAAAAACAGACAACGGTGTAATATACTGTATTTTTACTGACCTATTCCGATATTCCATGGATCACAAGCATTTTGATGTAATTATAATTGGTGCTGGTGTTAGCGGGCTCACTGCTGCTGCATTGCTAAGTAAAGCTGGTAAATCAGTATGCGTATTAGAGAGACATCGATTAATCGGTGGATACTTGCAAGGATTTGAACGAAAAGGATTCATTTTCGACACCGCCATTCACTGGTTAAATCAATCTGCAAAGGATGGGGCTGTTACGCATGTCTTTAATTACTTGGGTCACGACTACCCGCGTCCGCTGCAGATGAAAAACATACATCGGCACGTCTCTTCCACTTATGACTTTACTTTAACCAACAATCCAGATGAACTTAAGAACCGTTTGATTCAGGATTTTCCGATTGATGAGAAAGGAATTATTCGATTTTTCGAAGCTGCAAAAATTGTTGCTGAGGTATCGAAAAAGTTCCCCCAATTTTTTATTTCAAATGAATCGAAGGATGGTATTTTAAAACACTTATCCAAACTCAAACAACTTAAAGTCATTTTCCCACTCATTAAGTACGCATTGTACGGGGGGGAAAAAGGTGTTGAAAAAGGATTGCGGAAATTTTTCACTGAAGAGAAATTATTGGATCTTTTTCGATCAGAACAAGATCTTTTATCTTGTCTTTTTCCAATTGCTTGGGCGTACAACGATGATTATCAAAATCCACCCATTGGTGGCAGTCAAGTTATCCCTGCTTGGCTCAAATCGAAGATAAATTCAGATAATTCCGAAGTTATCTTGAGCGCAGAGGTATTTAAAATTGATGTTCAAAATGGCAAATTCCGAGGGGTTTCTTTCCGGAAGCGTTTGAAGGAATATTACTTTTCGGCCGACAAACTTATCGCTGCCTGTGATACTGATGTGCTGTATAATAAATTGCTGCCTGAGGAGGTGGTACCTAAAAAAATAAAACGGAAGTTAGAGGTTGCTGAAGTGTACAGCTCCTCTGTGACACTGTCAATAGCTCTAAACTGCACAGCTGAATCCCTCGGTTTTGGTGATGAAATGATACTGTTTCATAATGAGAACGTTGGACGACTTGAACATTCTTCCGGTGATCCTCATAA
>Ga0208483_1000061_pt1 | contig 22355 bp, 20 predicted proteins | sample LakMenE01Jun11ns_FD_150659 | JGI IMG/M metagenome (GOLD analysis project Ga0208483, IMG submission 150659) | Freshwater microbial communities from Lake Mendota, WI - 01JUN2011 deep hole epilimnion ns (SPAdes) | ecosystem: Environmental > Aquatic > Freshwater > Lake > Epilimnion/Euphotic zone ... | reverse complement strand
CAGTGAATACGACAAAAACTTAATGGCAAACGGTTGGTTCGACACCCACATGCCCGACTTAAATCAACAAGACGATCACCTTTCGAAATATCTCATTCAAAATTCTATATGGTGGGTTGAAATGGGAAACATCGATGCGTTTCGAATTGATACCTACAGCTACCCTGACCAATTATTTATGTCGAAGTTGAATGCTTCATTGAAGGAAGAATATCCCAATCTCTTCCTGTTCGGAGAGACTTGGGTGCAGGGTTCTGCTGTTCAGTCTTGGTTTCCCGAAGGGAAAAAAGTTGGACAGAGTTTCGATTCGAAGTTAGACGGGGTAACCGACTTCCAATTGTATTTCGCCATGACCAAAGGGCTCGTTGAACCTTTTGGTTGGGAAGAAGGACTGCGTAGAATAGAACTAGACTTGGCGCATGATCATCTTTATGCTCATCCGGAAAATCTTGTAACGTTTTTAGACAACCATGATTTAGCGCGCATCTATTCCCTTCTCAATAAAGATATCGAAAAATGGAAAATGGCTCATGCTATGTTGCTAACGCTTCGTGGCATTCCGTGCATTTACTATGGAACGGAAATTCTTATGACCGGTTTTTGCGATCCCGACGCCCATGTCCGCGAAGAATTTCCTGGCGGATGGCCTGACCATAAAGTAAATGCGTTTGAAAAGAAAGGCAGAACTGAAATTCAAAACGAAGCATTCAACTTCCTTCAATCCTTGTTGAATTACCGAAAGAAAAATGAATGGCTAGCAACAAGCAAACTCACGCAATTCGTTCCGAACGACAATACGTATGCCTATGCTCGAAAATCAGCTGATGGTAAAAAGACACTTTTGTGCTTATACAATTTGAATGAAAATGCATTTGACTTTCCTATGGAATCGCTGAAAGAAGTTACCCTTAATTTGAATACTGGAAAAAACATTTTAACTGGAGAATCCGTTTCTTGGAAAAAAACACTCTCCATTCCATCAAAAGGATTTACTTTGATTGAAATTTCATTTTAATTTTGAAATCAAATAATAAAACCATGAAAATATTTTTTTCACTTTTAACCCTTTGCTTCATTAGCGTGCTTTCTTTCGCTCAGGTGAAAAAGAAAAATCATGTCACCATTATTAAAATTGACACTTCAAGCACAGGTCAGATCGATACTCTTATTTTCAATTTCGAAGGAGATCAAATGGGTAACATGAAAGACATTCTCAAACAATTTCCAGATATCGATTTATCTATCATGGACTCTTCATTCAATTTAAGCTTCGACAACAATCTTCAAATGCCACAAGGAATGGTATTCGCTATGCCGAATGAAATGCCCTTCGGTTTTGGGGCTCCAGATAACAGTGCGAAAATTGGAATTTCTCCAGCCGTAAGTTTTAAAGGGAAAGGTGTAATGATTGAAACGGTTGTACCAACTAGCTTGGGCGCTGCTCTTGGTTTACAGACAGGCGACATCATTGTTGAATTGAATAAGATTGAAATTACCAATTTCGAAACATTAGTAGAGACATTGAAGCAATATGCTGTCGGAGACGAAGCGAATATCACGTTTCTCAGAAACGGAAAAAAGAAAAAAGTGTCCGGCTATTTTATTCCTACCCAAGGCGGAAACAACATGCAACGTGAGATTAGAATTCAACGTCCGTAAACTGAAACCTCCAAAGAAAATACTTTTCGCTGCGCTCGATTGGGGCTACGGGCATATGACTCGTCTCAGCGAGCGCATCTCGCAATTCATTGCTGAAGGAAACTCTGTTGAAATAGCATGTTCCGAAAACCAAGAGTCGTTTTTCAGAAACAAATTTCCTGAAATTCCACTTTACGTTACACTTCCAAATAATCACATTCAAATTGAAAGTGGAAAAGGTCTGTTTTTCAAACTTGGCCTGCGTGTTTTCGAGTTTCGAGCGAATTGGAAAAAAGAAAAACGCTGGTTGGAAGGACATCTTGAATCCAATACTTACGATTTTATTTATTCCGACAATCGCTACGGATTTTACCACCCGAACGTTCATTCGGTCCTGCTAACGCACCAACTTTCTTTGCCAGGCCCTCGCCTCCTTTTAACCCTGCCACAATGGGTCTTGAACAGAAACTTGAAAAAGTTTAATAAAATTGAAATCCCAGATTTCGAGAATACTCCAAAACTAAGCGGCAAACTGAGCAGCGTAAAAGCAAGTGCCAAAGCCTCGTTCATTGGACCCCTCAGTCAGATTAAACCCATTCAGACGCCGTTAAAAAAGCAATTGCTTGTTATTCTTTCTGGCCCCGAACCACAGCGATCACGCTTCGCTAAAGACATCATTGAAGAAGCTGTTCAACTCGGATTCCCTATTATAGTTACTGGCGAAAGCAAACCGTTGCCACATTCCAAATTAGTGAAAGCATTAGGTTATTGTAACAGTTCTGAATTGGAACAACTCATGAACGAGTCTTCACATATCGTATGTAGATCGGGATATAGCACTCTAATGGAACTAGCTGCTATTGGAAAGAAGGCGCTGCTAGTTCCTACTTCTGGCCAATTCGAGCAAGAATACTTAGCTAAATATTGGGGCGAGCAATTTAACTTCCCAACCTCAAACGATCATGAAATCTCCACAAAAGATTTCGTGAAATACTTAAACGACACTTCTGATTTTGAACGACGAGAATAAAGACGAATTTTACATGAAACAGGCCATCAAAGAGGCCATTTATGCTGCTGAACAAGATGAAGTACCTGTTGGGTGCGTTATTGTGGCAGATGACCGCATTATTGCTCGCGGACACAATCTTGTAGAAAGACTTCATGACTTCACCGCCCATGCCGAAATGCAGGCCTTTACAGCCGCTTCGGAGTATCTGAGTGGTAAGTCTTTGGATAAATGTACCTTGTATGTAACACTAGAACCCTGTGTCATGTGCGGAGGTGCTGCCTACAACACGCGTATTGGCCGAATAGTCTTCGGTGCATTCGACACTAAGAGAGGATTTTCAATCTTTCAAACCGAAGACAGAAAACTGCTACACCCTAAAACTGAATGGATTGGAGGCGTATTGGAAGAAGACTGCTCCACCATTCTGAAAGAGTTCTTCCAGAGCAAGCGCAACTAGTCCAAGCCTTACTTTTCCACATTTATTAACATTCCTTTTCGAAGCGACGCAAGCCGTTTAGATTTGTGTGTTAGGTGCGAATTTGTCGCACAACACATGACCTAAACTTTTTTGTATGATAACCCGAATTATTGGGATAAACACCAGCACCTATGTGAACGCAGAAATGCGTTTAGACGATTGCGATTCGTTGCAATTGGTAGGGCCTAACAACGTTGGTAAGTCAACCCTTATTTATACCTTGAACTTCTTGTTCATTGTAGATGGATCGAAGATGTCCTTTTCCGGACAGCGACGTGGAGACAAGGAAACCATTCATCACTACTTCCCTACTCACAACCAGAGTTACATTATTTTCGAAATCAAGAAGAACAATTCAAGCTATTGCATACTTGTAAAGCGCGACAGCGATGGCGAGTTGGAATACTTCCGGTTTTCTGGAGAATACAATTCAGAAAACTTCTTCAAAAAAGAAGGTGCGCACCAACGCATTCGTAAGTGGGACGAAGTTCAAGATGAATTGAAAACAGCTGGTGTTGAGTTATACCTTTTCAAAAGCAAAACAGAGGTCTTCAACACAGTTTACTCTCGAGGAAGAAAAAACGACGCCGCTATTTGGCTGGAAGACAGCGTTCGCACAGATGGGCTTTCTAATAACTTCTCGAAGGTATACCGCTATTTGATTAACTCGAAGTTAATCACGAACAAAACTTTAAAAGAGAGTTTAATTGTTGCCGACAATCGAGAGAACGAGGGACTTAGTTTCTCGCAGAAAAACAAAAAAGACATCAACGATTTGCTTCGCATTAACGAAGAAATCCGTACCGTAAAAAGCATTCAAAAAGAGTTTGAAGAATTCCGTGAAGTTGTGAATTTGTTCAAAGCAAAAACACGCATTGTCAGCGATTTGGTGTATGCTTTCGACAAACAATACAACGGTGTTATTAATGAACTCGACAGTTCTCGTTTAGAAAAAGAGAAGCAGTATCAAACAACACTTCTGAATCTAAATGAAAAGCTAAAACCAAAACAAGAAGATTTAAACCGTGAACTTGGAAAGCGTGAATTAGAAGTTGAGATACAAGAAAAGACGTTCATTACTCTTCAAACACAATTAGACGAAATTGCTTCTTTCGAAGGAAAGAAATTCCTGGAAGAATCTTTGTTGAATCTAGATGCAAAACGCCGTGAATCGGAAGTGCGTATTACCATGGTTGAGAATCAAAAATTAGATTCGAAAAACTTGGAGGTGAAGCTTCAGAAGATTGACGTGACTTGCGGAAAGCTTGAAGCACAAATTAAAAATTACGACGATCAGTTAATTCATAAGATTACAGCGAAGGATGACATTCGTAAAATCCTGAACACCGTGTTCTCTCAAGAATTCGCGGCGTTGCCAAGTAAATTGGTGAAGAAAAAAATTACCAAGGCTGGAACTACTCTGAGCATCTTCGATGGAGAAATTACATTACCAAAAGATTTAGTTCTTGCCGACATTCCTTCGGTGAAGTCTTTGAAAGAAGAACTTCAAGAATTGAAGCGTGAAAAAGCCGAACTCGAAAAACTTTGGGCGGTTGCTTTAAATTTCGACAAGGCGCAAAAAGAACTCGATGTCATTCATACCGACATTGAAGAAGTGAAAGCGAAATTGAACAAGCTGAAGAATAAACCGAAACTTGAAAAAGAAGCTGACGCTGCAGGAAAAGAACTGCGCACAATGAAGGCCGAAAAAGAAAAGTGTGAAGGTGACTTGAGCAAATTGAAAAAAGAGCTTTCCGACAAAACACTTTTACTCGAATCTCTGCGTGAAGAAACGCGCAGAAGTGAAGAGCGCATAATTGAATTGAAACGTCGCAAAGCAGAAATTGAAACCTTCGGAATTATTCCAACAGAATTCAACACAACCGAATCTCTCGACGAAATTTACGGCAAAATCAAAATCTCGAACACCGATCGCGATACGTTGAAAGGCAACAAAGACCGCATGTTCGACCACTTGCGTTTCAAAACAAATTCTGCAATGGCAGACGAAGAAGAATTCATCAAATATTTGGAAGATGAAATCGCGTGTATCAACGATAAAGTAAAAAGTATCGATGGACTTTTGGGAAGTATTTCAACGCAGTTCGCGAACCCTGCTTTCACCTTGCGCAAACGTTACGAAGAATTCAAAACATTCGTATACAACCGCTTCAACGAGAGCTTGGCTAAAACCAGAATCTCAAACATTGAATCTCTTCGCATTGAATTGGTAGACAACAAACGCGTGTTATTCGATTTAGAAAGAATTGCTTCCATCGAAAATTTGAACTCTCAATTGGCTTTCGAGTTTGAACAAGGTGAAGATTTGAAAATTTTGAATCAATATTTGGACGCTGGAAAAACCATTGAATTCGAAGATCTTTTCGACATAGAACTTCACCTCGACGTGAAAGGGAAGTTGAAGCGAGTTGACTTGAAAGAGCAAGTAGAGTCAGATGGAACAGACCGTATGATTCGTCTTGTTATTGTTATGGCAATCATTAACCGCTTGGCTGTGTCTGCACCTGAAAATAAAATTGCGTTGTTCATTGATGAGATTGGAACCATTGACGAGCACAACCGTCCGCAATTGGTTCAGTTCTGTAAAGAGCATAACTTCTTACCCATCTTCGCTGCACCGCAGCCTTACGACGGATTCTCGAAGTACTACTTCATCTTCCGTTCGAAAGGAAAAATTAATTTGAACGACAAGCAGCACGCTGTGCGTCGTGAAGACCTAAAAATATCAGAAAACTAATGTCAACATTTTTAACAGCCCCAGACTTCGCAAACCTATACCCTTCCGACATTCAAGAAATTGAAGAAGTAAAAGTTTGCTACCATTTAGAATCAGAAGAAAAATGATTAAAGCCGAACCTCGGACCATACTCAACTTCCTGAACACCTACTTCGATGTGGTGCGCGACTTGTTTGAATACCAGCAACAAGACGGGCTCATTACGAAAGAAGTGTTCGATATGATTTGTCACAAGCATGGTGCGCAAATGAAAAGTCGCTTGCGTGAATACCGTGTTGTTCGTTCGATTGGAAGTGATTTCGAAATGCGCGATGTGTATTTCAAGTTAATGGAATTTTTGTTGTTTGAATTCAAACCGCTTCTTCCAGAAACCATTGAAAAATACAAAGGAGCAATTTCTGAATTGTTCATGAAGATTCGCAAAAGCGAACATTCCGATCGCGACATTCTTCAAGAAAGAATTAAAAATCTTTCCGGTCAAGTGCGTGAATTCGTTGATTTGGTTGAACGGAATGCCTTCAGATTATTGGCTGAAACACGCGATTTGAAATCGAACATTGACCGCGTTCAATACCGCGAAAAGGTTCACAAGGCTTCCTTCTGGATTGAATACTACATTCTTCCTTTGAACCGAATTCTCGATGTGAATCACAGCGAATCGGTAACGAGCAAATTGGTTGAAGTGTGCGAATACGCGAACCGTAAGCGCCTCGATTATTCCGACGAAACTACGCGAAGTGAATATGAGAAGCTTTACACGCAACTCATTCAAACCAACCAAGATTTGTTGAAGCAATCGAAAATTCTAACCAATGAATTGATTCCACTTCTTGAACGCATTCGCACGGAATCTTTAATTCTAACCGGATTTATCGAATTCCTTCGCAATCCATACAAAGTGGAAACACCACCTTTATTGAAAGGAACGCGCACAATGGTTTATGCTAAAGACATGTACTTCAAAGTGCGTGAATTCTTCGAGCAGTTTCAGATTGAAGCGCCTGTTATCGTTGAAAATTCAGAAGCCGATTTCGACCGCTGGATTTTCGACCGAACATTATTCAAAGAAAAGCTTGCTGCCAGTATGCCTGTGAACGATTTCTTCGGCTGGTGCTTCAAAGCATTGAAAAAAGATTTCGATCAAATTGAAACTGACAAGTTCTTTGCAGTAACCGGACTGTTATTCGACGAAGAACTTCAAATCGATTACTCGAAGAAAAGCGATCGCGTTTCCATTGAAACGACAACATCGATTCTCGATGTGCCTAAATTAAAAATTGAACCCGCAATAAAATTATAACATGGTATATCCTGCGCACCATAGACAAATTGTTGAAGAACTCATGAGTGGTAAGTTCTTGTTGAACAATGAAGAGCATTTCAACAGCTTGAAAGAAAACGAATCGTTTTACATTGAATTTTTCAAGATTTCTTTCGATCTTGAATTAATCATGAAGCCAGAATTCTCTTACCTATTGAGCAAAGACACGCAAGAGAATTTCTCGCGCGATGTAAGTATTTTTATTGCAATCTTAAGCTATGAATTAGATCGCGACGGACGCAATTTCATTGAGTCTTTTGACTTCAATGAATTCACCTTTGAAGAGATTGACAACTATTTTTTGAATAGCTCATTCATTGATCTTATTGAAAGCAACAAGACTTTGCGCGACAATGAAAGCAGAAGAACATTGTTAAATGGTATGGCTCGAAGAAATATTATTTACAAAACTTTCGAAGACCGTTTTACCTTTACGCAAGCTTATAAAGTATTTGTAGACTTCGCTAAAGAGCTTGCATTGAAACGCATCAAAGGAGAACCAGAAACACAAAACGTTGAATCATGAAAAAACTAATCTTTACACTTGCCCTAGCAATTACTTGCTTATTCAACAGCAACCTAAATGCTCAATCACTTGAACGTCGCGCTGCGATTGACATCTGTGAATGCTCTAACATTATCAAAAATAACGTCAGCCCAGAATTTCGTGAAATTATAGGCTTCAAATTAATTGCTGAAACAGAAGACGAATTCAACACTGCCCTTCTTACTTTCATTACGAACAATCCAGATAAAGCCGCGAAAGACATGGAGTGGATGCAGAGCATGGGCGACGACAACGGACAGTTCTTGCGTTGCATTTCAAAAATGGAAATGAAATACGACAACACTGAATTAGACACGCCTGAAATGTACAATTCGATTATGGTTGAATTGTATGAGATTGAATGTGACTTTGCAGCGGCCTTATTTATGTTCGGAGCAGAAGTTGAAGAAGCCGAGGTTACCGAAGGCGAATAAAAATTAAACTAAATCAAAACAACAAATAATATGAAAATCAAATCTTCAATGTCCATACTTTGTATGGCTGTAGTTCTAATTGCTTCCGGCTGTAGCATGGGTAAGGAAAAGGAAGTTGCTGCTGACCTTTGCGGTTGCACAAAGTCTCTAGAAAACAGGTTGACTCCGGAATTCGTTAAAATCCTAACTGAATCAGCACAAGCAGAAAATCCTGACAAGGCAATTGAAGAAAAAATGTCTGCGTTGGAACCTGAACAAATGATGGCATTACTTCCCAATATGGAAGTTATGCAGGAGATGGAAAGTGAGCAGGGTGAATTCATGACTTGCCTAAATGGTCTTGAGAAGAAATACGATAACGCATATACCTTTGATGAAGAAAAAAGCATGAAAGAGGTATTGGCTGAAATGGAAAAAATGGATTGTTCCTTCGGTGTCGCTATTCTAAAACTAGGATTAAAAGCAAAATAAAGAACTCTTATTCACAATTAAGCCTCTGAAATTCAGGGGCTTAATTATTTTATTCACAATTGTTAATAAATGTAGTATCTTTGCGCCGCCTTTAAGGGGCGGGTTTAACTATCACATTTCCTTTTTCTGTTGGCGTAAACAGAATTTAGCTCAGGGAATACGGTCGTCGAATTCAATCCGACATCGGGCGACTAAATAAAATATATGACAACATTTCAAGAACTTGGTCTATCGAAGACCACAGTTTCAGCTATCGCTGAAATGGGGTTTGAGACCCCAACACCAATTCAAGAACAAGCTATTCCGCACATGCTTACAGGCACAACAGACGTTGTTGCACTAGCACAAACGGGAACAGGAAAGACCGCAGCGTTCGGACTTCCATTGTTAGAGCTTCTTGACTTTCAAAACAAAAAAACGCAAGCTTTCATTCTAGCACCAACTCGCGAGTTGTGTGTTCAAATTGCGAAAGACATTCAACGCTATTCTGCACACACTACCGGAGCGAACGTAGTTCCTGTATACGGTGGAGCAAGCATTGAAACTCAAATTCGCGAAATCAAACGCGGCGCTCAAATCTTAGTAGGTACTCCTGGAAGAACCTTAGACTTAATTGAGCGTGGAGTTATTGATTTAAGTGCTGTTGACTTTGTAGTTCTAGATGAAGCAGATGAAATGCTTCACATGGGATTTAAAGAAGATTTAGATGCAATTTTATCTGAAACTCCAGAGACTAAGCACACGTGGTTGTTCTCGGCTACTATGCCTGCTGAAGTTTCGCGCATTGCTCGCAACTACATGACCAACCCTGTTGAAATTACTGTTGGAAGTAAAAACTCAGGTAATGAGAACATTGAACACGTTTATTATGTGACTCACCAACGCGACAAGTACTTGGCATTGAAAAGACTTGCCGATTTTAATCCTGATATTTTCGCTATTGTATTTTGTAGAACCAAAGCTGAAACACAATCTGTTTCTGAAGCTTTGATCAAGGATGGTTATAATGCAGATTCAATTCACGGTGACTTGTCTCAAGCACAACGTGACAATGTAATGAAGCGTTACCGTAACCGTACACTTCAAATGCTTGTAGCAACAGACGTTGCTGCTCGTGGAATTGATGTAAACGACGTTACACACGTTATTCAATACAACCTTCCTGACGAAATCGAGAACTACACACACAGAAGTGGACGTACGGCTCGTGCGGGAAAGAAGGGAATTAGCATTGTTTTAATTAACATGAAGGAAAACTTCAGAATTAAGCAATTGGAGAAAATTATTCAAACAACATTTACAAAGGGAACACTTCCTACGCCTGCAGATGTTTGTGAGAAGCAATTGCTTCACTTGGTTAATCGTGTGAAAGAAACTGAAGTGAATCAAGGTAGTATTGGAAAATATTTACCAGCGGTTTACGAATCTTTTGAAAGTTTTACAAAAGAGGACGTGATTCAGCATTTCATTTCTACTGAATTCAACCGTTTCTTAGAGTATTACAAGAACGCACCAGACTTGAATGTCGATGCCTCTCGTGGCGATGCTCGCGGAGCAACACCTGGTGTTGTGAAGATGTATATCAACGTTGGAAAGAAAGATCAATTCACTTTCAACACACTGAAGACTTACATTGCTGAAGCAACCGGAGTAAGTGAGCAAGAGATTCCATGGTCTGACTTGAAAGACACATTCTCTTTGTTTGAGGTGCGCACTGCATCTTACGACAAAGTATTGGAAGTATTCAATGCTGGTGTTAAATACCGCGGACGCTCTATTCGTGTTGAATCGCGTGGAAATCAAGAAGCGGGTATCGGACGTGTTCGCATGCGTGGCAACAAGAGCTACAGCGGCGGATATGAAAACCGTGGCAGTAGTGAAAGAAGCTCAGGCGGTGGCGAAAGAAGTTCGGGTGGCGGATACAACCGTGATCGCGGACCTCGCACAGGCGGATCGGATAGAAGCACTTCAGAGCGCAGTTCTGCAGGTGGAGAAAGACGTTCTAGCGGAGAAAGAAGTTCAGCAGGAAGCTCAGCGGGTAGTTCAGCTGGAAGCTCTAGCGGACGTGCTGGTGGATGGAAATTCAAAGAAGGTGGTGCTAAGAAAAAGAAGTACTAACTTTTAGATAAGACAACAAAAAAGGCCGCGCATGCGGCCTTTTTAATGCTTCAATAATTCTTATTTCTGTTGACCTTCGCTTACTGTTCTGTCTGCACTTAAAGCAGCTTTCTCAATACGCATGCGACCTTGGTCCAAACCAATTACTACTGCCGTCTCGTCAACCTCAACAACTTTTCCGTGAATTCCACCTACGGTAACAATCTTGTCACCTACGCTAATTCCATCTTGAAATTTCTTAGCTTCTTTCGCCTTTTTCATTTGTGGGCGAATCATGAAGAAATACATAATAACAAACATTCCACCCATCATTAATAACATGGGCATCATACTTTGCTCTCCTTGTGGTGCTTGTAATAAAATCATTTTGTTTTCTATTTTAGGTTGCAAATGTACTCAATTATTGTCGCTGAAATAAACTACTTCAAGCGATCCATTTCCACTCCTGGTCTTGCTGCATCCAAAGCTTGTCCTGACACCTCTCCTTTCAGTTTCAAATAAAAATCACGGGGTATACCATTCGTAGCAACTTGAATGGTCTTTTCAATATTTCCAGAAAATCCAGCGCTGTTAAATTCAACCGTAATTACTCCAGATTTTCCCGGTGCTATGGGTTCTTTCGGCCAATCCTTTAAGGTTGTGCAGCCGCAACTTGGTGTTACTTGAGCTATTTGAAGATCTGCCTTGCCTTTATTTACAAATGAATAGGAATGAACAATCTTTTCCCCTACCGCAACTTTTCCAAAATTAAATTCAGCTTGTTCAAATGCAATCTCAGGCAAATCGCCGTGCACTTCTCCATTCTCTGCAGAAGGAAAATTCAATAAATCCGAAGTCACCTTTCGCTCCTTATTTTCACAAGAAGCAAATGCAAGAAAAAAAGCGAACACTAAATATTTATTCATTGTCATAGGTAAAAGACCCGTCGAATTCGTCCTCATCAAATATCGAATCTTCTTCGTCAAATTCATCCTCGTCATCTTCTTCCAATTCTGCTCCTGCAACTGCAGCACCGCCAACAATATCAGACTCGAACATGTCTTGAAACTCCTTACTATCCTGTGAAGGCGCATCACCAAAAGCAAGTGCAACTCGTGGATAAATAGTGCTCGGCTTGTCCTTTTTCACTTCCACCAATTCAATATAGAAAATCCACATGCGCATAAAATCATACACATATAAAATTTTATCGCCCGGTTTCATCACCATATCTGAAAGAATGGTCGTTGACATGGAAAGAGAGTCCTCATCTACTCCGCCCATATCCATTAATGAAATTTCCAATCCTTTGCTCCACTCTTCATCACTCAAATAAAAGCTCGCCATTTCTCCTTGTTCAAAATCAAAAGCGTCAAGCACGGCTTTATGCAAAGAATCAAAATTCGATTCTGTTTCAATTTCAATATCACGAAATACATCCTGTTCAGTGTCCATGATCACACGGAACTTGAACAAATTCACTCCACTATTTTTCTTAGCCATTGACAGACATTTTTAATTCTTGAATTGTTGTTGTTGGGTTAGAACTTGAAAATACAAAGTTTCCAGCGACCAACGCCGTTGCTCCTGCAGCTTTTAGCTTTGGTGCGTTTGTGGCGTTCACACCGCCATCTACTTCAACAGCAGGATTGTTTTTCACCTTGGCCAACATCGCCTTCAGTCTTTCCAATTTCGAATATGTATTTTCTATAAACTGCTGCCCTCCAAACCCTGGGTTAACGGACATGATTAAAATTAAATCAACGTCTTCTAAAACCTCCTCGATTGCGCTAAGCGGGGTATGTGGATTTAGGGCAACGCCTGCCTTCATCCCTTCTGCTTTAATGGCTTGGATTGTTCTGTGCAAATGCGTGCACGCCTCTGCATGAACAGTTAATATATCTGCACCCACAGCCTTGAAATCTGAAATATATCTCTCCGGTTGTGCAATCATCAAGTGAACATCCAAGGGTTTCGTAGCGTGATTCTTTAGGGCCTTAATTACAGGCATTCCGAAAGAAATATTCGGAACAAACATTCCGTCCATTACATCTACATGAAACCAATCCGCAGCCGAATCATTGATCATCTCTATATCGCGCTGAAGATTTGCAAAATCAGCTGATAAAACCGACGGTGCAATAAGAACTTCGTTTACTTTTGACATGCGGCAAAGATACATTTCGTTTTGTTAGCTTGAATTATTTTTTCTATGCAAGTAGTCGGATTAACAGGAAATATCGGTTCGGGAAAATCAACCGTTGCGAAGGCGTTCGAAACACTTGGCATTCCCGTATTTAATTCCGACGAAGAAGCGAAGAAAGCATACCTCATTCCATCTATTCAAAATGAAGTTCAAAGTATCTTAAGTTCTTACGAAGGTTCTTTGAAAGGTCCTGCGGAAGGAATTCAAATCGACTTTTCGAAAGACACTTGGAAATCTGAAATCGCAGCCATTATTTTTTCGAATGCTGAAAAAAGGCTTCGCCTTGAAACCCATATTCACGCTTTTGTTCAGAACGAATTCATTCGGTGGAAGGCCACTCAAAATTCGAAATACATTATTCGAGAATCGGCGTTAGCAAATTCCTTTCAACAAGAAAATTGCAATTGGCTAATTGAAGTCTATGCGGAAAAAGAAACACGAATGAACCGTGTCATGAAACGAAGCGGATATACGGAAGAAGATTTTTTAAAGCGCGATGATCTTCAGATACCAAATGAAACCTTCCCCGCCACAAAAATTTTCAGAATTCAGAATAACAACGAGAATGCTGTTTTGATGGAAATATTAAAAATTCACAATCAACTATCTTCCTAGGGAGTTACCTCAATTATTTTTGTTTCCACCCCTCTTTTCACCACATTAGATAACTCAATTAAAGAGTTCGTGCGCAATTGATTCAACTCATTCCCCACCGGCTTTTGACTAAATAATTTCTGTACCACCGCGTATTTAGAAACGTCAACATAATCTTCTCCCGTCTTCATTAACTCCCATTTCCAATTTCCTGGATAAACCATTTTATAATCTCCGCTGTATTCAGCCCATTCAATTTCACTCACCTTACTCAACGGATAAACAGAGTTAAATAGAGTCTCTCCAGTCTCAGCATCAACCATGCTAATTCTATATTTTATTTGAAGCGAAAACTTCTTGTTCCACTGACGATACTTCACTTTAGAATCGCCAATAGTCTTTCCTAAAAAACCTTTTTTCAGACCATAATCATTCAATTTCTGATCAGCTGTGTATTCTATTATTTCCCCTAATAAAATATACTTTGCTCCAATAAGCTTCCCAGCTTGAATCAACGATTTTTCATCGTAAAGACCTGACATTCCCAATTTCTGTTCCTCTAATAATCTCGCGGTATAATCGCGATCTAGCATCACTAAAAACGGGTCCTTATTTTCCAAAAGAGACTGCACAACGAATGCCCCCATTTCCATTTCCACATCGTTGCTAACACTTGCTTTATCAACGGAAACATAGGCAAGGGTAATTCTTCCCATTTTCAAACAGTTCTCGAGCAGCTGTTTAGAATCCTTAAATGAAGGGTCTAACGCTTCGATTTTCTTTAATGCTTTGAAGGCATCTCTTAAACGCCCCTCTTCCATTGACTTCGACGCTAGGTAATAATTCGGATACAGCTCACACAGATTTTCAAGATACTTTAGATTTGGAAAATTTCTAAAAAAACTCCGAATAGTATTTAACTTCTCCTTCGCCGAATCATAGTTAAATGCCAACACGTCAGATTCAGCCTGCTTGTACAACGACTCACAATAGGATTGTTTCGATTGAAGAATAAATTCTTTCAAGCCAAACGGTTCTTTTATGTCCAATGCTTTATTCTTATCAACGAAAACTGCAAGCTCCGAATAAAGTTGATCGGCCTCCCAGATTTTCTCTTGCATACAAAGCATTCGAATAGGGCCATCGTAATTTTCACGTATAATGGCTTCAACCACCCGCTTCTTCCCAATAAGCGCCTCTTTGGTTTCCTTCTGAACTAGTAAATCGGAATACAAACTGAGAGCTTTGGAATACATCCGAGCCTCTTCATATTCTTGCGCATCTCGAAGTTGCGACTTGTAAGATGTGCATCCCCCAAGAATTAGAACAGCGAAAACCAACACTGAACAAACAAAACTAATATAGCGTAATCCTAATCTCACGAGAACAAAGTTAAGTCTTCACAGCTTTATTTCCGCACGCAATTAACACTTCAGTATTGAAAACCATTCCAAACTCGTGTAAAAAGAAGCGAAGAAAATCTTCCTTTTGGAAAACACTTAATCATAAAGCTATGGATATTCGTACTAAAAAATGGGTTCTTCTTACACTCTCAGTTCTTAGCGTATACCTTTTCGTATTTAATTGATGGAATCAAAACTCAAAGAGTTCTACAAAGCGTATTTTCCTTGGTTCGTAGATGTCTGGTATTATTTAGTCATAATCGTCGTTTTTATTGTCTGTGCAATTATTTGGTTGTAAATTTGAACCACTATGGCTCAAAGCAATTTTTACTTCATAGCAATCAAACCCAGTCTTCCTGAAGAGCTCAAAACTCGAGCAATTCAAGCGAAGTTACTTGCACCTCGAAATCTTGAAGCCGTAGTTAAGCCCGTATTTCTTCCATTGTCTTTTCAATTTAATACCGATGAAGACGGAATTTTTGAATTGGGAAATGCTCTACAAAAATCGCTACACAACCTGCCTAGCTTTACAATCAGTCTTAAAAACATTGCCTGTAACCCGCTATTTAAGCAAATTTCAATTCAACCTGAATCATCGGATGAACTTGTTGAATTATCAGGGAAAATAATAAGTGTTTTGTTGGAGTGGAATAATTTCGATCTTTCACCCGTAGCATTTGATTTCCCGAAAGCTGAGGTAGCTATTGCTCGTGGCAGCTGGAGTGTCGACAATTTCGAAGAAGCAAAATCAAAAGCAATTGCACTTCAATTAGAACAAACTTGGACCATTGAAACTGTTTCCATGATGGAATGGACCGAACAAGGATGGAATGAAAAATTCTTCTTCCCATTGGAAGATCAAAGATTACTTCGTAATCAATCCAATAGTATCTTGCAAGACAAATAAGTCTTGCATTCATGCCAAAATCATTTGATAAAAAATTAGGTCTTACCATTTTGGTAGCCTCCCTAGGATACTTCGTAGACATCTACGACCTTCAACTCTTCAATATTGTAAGCAAAGAAAGTTTAAGAGGAATTGGCATTACCGATGAAAACCTCATTAAAACCTATGACTACAGCCTCTTCCTTTGGCAGATGTCTGGGATTATTCTAGGCGGACTTATTTGGGGAATTCTCGGCGATAAACGTGGCAGAAAAAAGATTCTCTTTGGCTCCATATTAATATACTCTCTCGCTAACATCGCAAATGCTTTTGTTACAAATGTTGAAGCCTATTCGATTATTCGATTCATCACAGGTATTGGTCTTGCTGGAGAGCTTGGCGCTGCTGTAACGCTCATCAATGAATCCATGTCAAAGGAAAAAAGAGGAATCGGCACCATGATCATAGTAACCATGGGTGCGCTTGGAGCTGTTGCCGCGGTTGGCATTCATAAGATTCACTTCACCATGCTCGGATTAGAATCGTGGCAGATGTCCTACATCATTGGCGGATGCCTTGGACTGCTTCTCTTATTCATGCGTTTCCAAACCTTCGAAAGTGAAATGTTCGATAAAGTCGAAAAACAAAATGTGCAGCGCGGAAATTTCTTCATGCTCTTCAAAACGAAAGACCGCTTGCTCCGCTATTTATCGTGCATTGCAATAGGATTACCTGTTTGGTTCTGCGTTGGACTGCTCATTAAATTTTCAGACAAATTCGCAACGGTGCTAGAAGTCGAAGGCACAATTGATCCCACAACATGTATAATCTTCTGTTACCTCGGACTTTCAGGAGGAGATCTCGTGTCTGGGTTCATAAGTCAATTCATGAAAAGCAGAAAAAAAATCATCTTCTTCTATCTCGGAACAACCGTCATCATCAGCTTGTATTTCCTACTCGTTCATCATCATTCTGTAAACACGTTTTACGCATTAGCCGCTCTGCTTGGCGCCACCACAGGTTATTGGGTGTTGTTTGTTTCCAATGCTGCAGAGCAATTTGGGACGAACATTCGCTCTACTGTTGCATCTACCGTTCCGAACTTCGTGCGTGGTTCTACCGTCCCAATAGTCTTAACGTTCAAATACATAGAACCCACTTTCGGAGTAATTAATAGTGCCTTACTCATTGGCGGAGTAACCATTTCTATTGCTGTAATTGCCCTAGCCTATCTACCCGATACCTTTGGAAAAAACCTAAACTTCATTGAAGAATAAAATGAAAAAGTACTTCATACTCGCATGCGTAACTTCTTTTGTTGCATGTAAACAAGAAACTACAGTTATGCAAATTCAACAACCCCAAAACAAAAACATTCAGGACACCACCTTCGGATTTTTCGGTTCGAAAGTATACGATCCGTTTTACGGTCTTGAAGACGACGGCAGCGAGCGCACTATTCAATGGGTGAAAGATGAGCAAGCACTTACAGAAAATTATTTGAAAGGTGATAATATGCGCTCGGAAATTCGAGAGCGCTATACTTCCATTTTCAATTTTGAAAAAGTAAGTGCCCCCGATAAGCATGGCGATTATTATTTTTTCTGGAAGAACACCGGTCTTCAACCTCAAGCCGTTTGTTACGTTAAAAAAGGAATGCGCGGTGCTGAACGAGTATTTATTGATCCGAATGCATTGGATCCGAACGGACTTACCACATACAGTTTACTCGACTCGAACGACGACCACACCCTTATGGCAGTCGCTGTTAGCAAAGCCGGTAGCGATTGGAGCAACATTCACATCATGAATATTGAATCAGGTCAAGATGTTGAAGCACCTATTGAATGGGTAAAATTCAGCGGTGCATCGTGGTTTGGAAATGGTTTCTTCTACAGCAGATATCCCGCACCCGCTGAAGGAGAAGTCCTTAGCGGAAACAATATGAATCATGCCGTTTACTACCATGCGCTTGGAACAGCGCAGGAAACTGACAAATTAGTTTACGACGATAAAAAGAATCCTACCTATTACAACAACGCCGGTTTAAGCGAAGACAAGCGCTACTTATTCATCACCTCAGCACCAGGAACCGATGGCTACGCCGTCTATTACAAAGACATCGCAAACGGAGGTATGAACTTCATTCCTCTTTTCACAGATTTGAGTCATCACAGTTCTGTGGTTGAAGTCGCTCTCGACGGTGAACTCATTGTGCACACCGATGTTGATGCACCAAACTACAGATTGGTAAAAGTGAACCCTGCGAATCCAAATCCGAAAAATTGGAAAACAATTATTCCAGAAGACAAACGCTTGTTGGAAGGTGTTTCCACCTGCGGTGGAAAATTATTCCTTCATTACCTCAATATGGCCAACACCGAAATTGAAGCCTGTGACTATGAAGGAAAAAACAAAAAGAAATTAACGCTTCCCGATGGAACCGGCACCGCTAGCGGATTCTCTGGCAAGCGTCAAGATAAATCGTGCTACTTCACGTTCACATCATTCACCTACCCTGGCGTCATCTATTCATTCAACGTAGAAGATTTAACCTACGGTGAATATCACAGACCTTCGGTCGATTTCAACATGAACGATTATGAAAGCAAACAAGTGTTAGTCACGTCGAAAGACGGAACACAAGTCCCCCTCTTCCTCGTTCACAAAAAAGGACTTGTGTTAGACGGAACCAATCCAACGTTGCTCTACGGATACGGAGGATTCAACATTTCACTCACACCTTCTTTCTCTTCCTCTCGATTAATTCTACTTGAACAAGGAGGAGTATTCGCCATGGCTAACCTTCGCGGAGGCGGCGAATTCGGTGAGAACTGGCACAAAGGCGGAATGCTGTACAACAAGCAAAATGTGTTCGACGACTTCTTGGCTTGTGCCGATTACTTAATTGAAAACAAATACACTTCAACACAAAAATTAGGCATCGAAGGCGGATCAAACGGCGGACTGTTAGTCGGTGCCTGCATGACTCAACATCCAGAAAAATTCGCAGTAGCCTTTCCCGCTGTTGGTGTATTAGACATGCTCCGCTACCACCACTTCACAGTAGGAAAAGGGTGGATTCCTGAATACGGCAGCGCCGACGAGTCTGAACAAATGTTCAAATATTTGAAAGGCTATTCGCCTTATCACAACTTGAAGCCGAACACGAACTACCCTGCTACCATGGTCATGACAGCAGATCACGACGACCGTGTGGTTCCAGCGCACAGCTTTAAGTTCGCTGCTCTTCTGCAAGAATATACCACGCATGAAAGACCTGCGCTTATTCGCATTGAAACAAGCGCTGGACACGGAGCTGGAAAAAGCACGGAACAAATTATTGCTGAACAAACCGACAAGTGGACGTTCTTTTTCAAAAATGTTGGACATTCATATTTATTGAAATAGAATGAAAAAAACACGCTTAGTTATTTTCTTTTCATTGCTTGCCTTCGTTCACAACAGTTCAGGACAGCTCATTGAAAAAGTTAACGTATTCATCGGGACAAATAGAATGGGTCACACCTTTCCCGGTGCCACCGCGCCCTTCGGAATGGTTCAGCTTTCACCAGAAACGAAACGTTCAAATTACTTCAACGAGAAAGGTGAATACAACGGCGAAGTCTATAACTATTGCGCCGGATATCAATACGAAGATTCCGTTATTCAGGGATTTGCACACACGCATTTTTCGGGAACGGGACATTCCGATTTGGGAGATTTTCTGGTGATGCCCACAACAGGACAAGTCGATTTAAAAGCAGAAAACTTTCAATCTTCCTTTCAACATAAAAACGAAAAAGCATCTCCCGGTTGCTACAGTGTAATGCTCGACGAACATAACATTCTCGCTGAATTAACCGCTTCTGATCGAGTTGGATTTCATCAATACACTTTCCCGAAAAATGAAACGCCAGAAGTTGTACTCGACTTCACCTACAATATTTACAACTACGACGGGAAAAATGTATGGACTTTCATTCGTGTTGAAAACGATTCGCTCATCACCGGCTTTCGCATAACCAGCGGATGGGCGAAAACACGTACGGTTTATTTCGCTGCTGCTTTTTCAAAACCAATTAAAGAATACGCAACAGTCAATCTAAGCGAGCAAGACTACAAAGGCTTCTACCGCAAGTTCAATCAATCAAAAAACTTCCCTGAAGCTGCTGGAAAAGAAATTCGCATGTTGTTGGAATTCGAACAAAGCGACAGTCCGCTTCAAATCAAATGGGCCCTTTCTAACACCAGCACAGATGGCGCTTTGAAAAATCTTCAAGCAGAAATTCCGCATTGGAATTTCGAACAAACGAAAAAAGAAACCCAAGCGAAATGGGAAAAAGAACTTCAAAAAATCAGGGTTCAAATTCCAGATAAAAACAAAGAAACTGTTTTCTACACCGCCCTTTATCACACCTGCCTCTCGCCTGTTTTGTATGAAGATGTAGATGGAAATTACAAGGGCTTAGATCAGAACATTCACAACTCCGAAGGATTCGAAAACTACACCGTCTTTTCTCTATGGGACACCTATCGCGCCTTGCATCCGTTGTTCAATCTCATTCAACCTACACGTAACAATGATATGATTCATTCGATGCTTGCGCATCAAAAGCAAAGCGTACATCACATGTTGCCCGTGTGGAGTCATTACGCAAATGAGAACTGGTGCATGACCGGCTATCATGCTGTGTCTGTCATTGCAGATGCAGCAGTTAAACAAGTTGGGAATTTCAATTTGAAAGAAGCCTACAAAGCATGTGATCAAACGGCCAATGTAGATTATTTCGAAGGACTGAAAGACTACAAAGAACTTGGATTTGTGCCTGAAGACGAGTCTGTCGTATCCGTTTCTAAAACCCTGGAATACGCCTACGACGATTGGTGCATTGCGCAGCTCTCTTCACTCACCAATAAATCGGAAGTTACCTTGGGATATTCAAAGTACTTCAATAGATCAGAATCGTATCGCAACGTATTCAATTCAAAAACAGGATTCACACAACCCAAATTAAGCAATGGCGAATGGAAGCTTCCCTTCGATCCGCTTGACACGCACGGTCAAGGATTCATTGAAGGAAACTCTTGGAATTTCAGTTTGTACATTCCTCACGCTATTCCAACCATGATTCAATTAATGGGTGGAAAGAAACGATTTGAAGAACACCTCGATTCGTTATTCACTATGCACCTCGATGACAAATACATTGAGCAAAATGAAGACATAACCCGCGATGGAATTATGGGAAATTATGTGCATGGAAACGAACCCAGCCATCACGTTCCATACTTGTACAATCACACTTCATCACCTTGGAAAACACAAGAGCGCGTTCACGCCATAGCCAATAAATTCTACACCAACGAAACCAATGGTTTATGTGGAAATGACGATGCGGGTCAGATGTCGGCATGGTATGTTTTCTCCGCTCTTGGCATCTACCCCACTTGTCCGGGTAATGTCAATTACGACCTCGGCTCTCCATTGATAAACGAAGCCTTCTTAAATTTAGAAAACGGAAAGACCATACACATCAAGGCCCCCAAACTGAACGCGAAAAACATTTATGTTCAATCTGTTCGTTGGAACAATAACGAAATCGGGCTTCAGATCTCGCATTTAGATTTAATGCAAGGTGGAGTTCTTGAATTTGAAATGTCTTCTAAACCGAAGAAACTAAAAAAATAACACTCCGAAAATAAGACTATCTTTGCACCCCAAAATTATACAGCCGTGCTATCAGTAAACAACCTTTCGCTTCGTTTTGGAAAACGAGCATTGTTCGAAGAAGTAAACCTAAAATTCACACCTGGACATTGTTATGGCGTTATTGGCGCGAACGGTGCTGGGAAGTCCACTTTCTTGAAAATACTTTCAGGAGAAATAGATCCAACCACCGGGAAGGTTGTGATGGATGCAGGCGTGCGCATGAGCGTGCTAAAGCAAAACCATTTCGAATTCGATGATGTTCCTGTGCTTCAAACCGTGCTTATGGGAAACCGAAAGCTTATGGATGTCATGCAAGCGAAAGATGCCATTTATGCGAAAGAAGATTTCTCAGATGCAGATGGTGTGAAAGCCGCTGAACTAGAAAACATTTTTGCTGAAATGGACGGTTGGAATGCTGAAAGCGATGCCGCTCAATTGCTAAGTAATTTGGGTATTGCAGATCATTTACATACCGACTTGGTTCATTCCCTAAGCGGAAAAGAAAAAGTTCGTGTATTGCTTGCACAAGCGCTATTCGGAAATCCTGAAATACTATTGCTCGACGAGCCTACGAATGACTTAGATGTTGAAACCATTTCTTGGTTGGAAAACTTCTTGGCCGATTTTCAAAATACTGTAATCGTTGTATCGCACGACCGTCACTTTTTAGATGCTGTCTGCACCAACATCGTGGACATCGACTTCAGTAAGATTCAACTGTATACTGGAAATTATTCTTTCTGGTACGAGAGTAGTCAATTGGCTGCGCGTCAGCGAAGCGACCAAAACAAGAAGAC
>Ga0208483_1000059_pt1 | contig 22947 bp, 23 predicted proteins | sample LakMenE01Jun11ns_FD_150659 | JGI IMG/M metagenome (GOLD analysis project Ga0208483, IMG submission 150659) | Freshwater microbial communities from Lake Mendota, WI - 01JUN2011 deep hole epilimnion ns (SPAdes) | ecosystem: Environmental > Aquatic > Freshwater > Lake > Epilimnion/Euphotic zone ... | reverse complement strand
AACATTCTAGTGATTGTGACAGTGATCGTAGTGAACTCGTGTTCTAGTGACAGTGCTTTTAAATCGTAACGTTTTAAACCTGCATTAGATAGCTATTGCCTTTTTATTAAAACATTTTTTTAATAAGCACACTCTTCTCCTGTTATCTAGGTGCATTTTTTACTACTACCTCTTGTCTTCTTTACTATCTAACGTACACTCCGTGTCATTCACTCTCTACCTGTCTCCTACCATTACTCTTGACTTTTTATAACTACGTGAACACTTTATATCATCTATGACTGCTATCTTCTACCATGCACCTTATATTATTATCCCTTGTCTTTTTTTATAGTTCAACGTTTACTTGCCTCCTATAGAGATAATTACCTCTAGCATTGCTCAACCCTGTAAACGTTCAAGCTATCCACGGCTGATATCCTCTACCATGTCTATTGAATTACTACCTTTTGGCTTTTTTATAGCTTGCCCAGTCACTTTTAAACACTCTGTAACCTATGAATATTATGTCACTCACACTCGTCTCCTATAGGTACCATTATCCTTGAATTTTTTTATCGCTCAACTCGGTGAACATGTTATTCACTATTGCTCTATTATGATTAGTGTATCTTTTTAGCATTAAACCTTGCACACACAATTATTATCCATGCATGTGTACGCACATTCTACTATTCGACTATTCTACTACACATTCCACTATTCTTAGCTTTTACAGTTTTAATCCTTTACACAATCTTTAAACTTTTTTGTTTTCCTCCACCTCCAACCCATGCTGTTTTATAGTGGTTGCTTGCCTGGTTTGTTTAAAGGCGGCTTAAGGATTTCCTATTAAGGTTTATTGAAATAAGGGAAAAAAATATAAAAAAAGGGGGGAGGGGGGGGGTAGGTGGTGTTACACACATGGTGGACTTTTCTCCTTGCTGTAGGGTTCCGTAATAAGTTCTTCATCCTGTGTTTTTCTGTTCAGCTCACGCCATGTACACCGTTACATTCACGAGTCCGGAAGATACTCTTGTGCAGTCTACGTCAAAAATCTTAGAATGTCGTCATTTTGGAAAAACTTTGTATCAATCGCCATCAGACCGGCATGCTTATGCTATCAAATTTTTCAAAAGTCCAGTGAGTGTGGGAAGATTGGCCAACACTGTCAAAGACTTGCTGAAATTTACAAGAAATCAAAAATTCAATATTTTTAACTCCGAACCTGGCCTTATTGCTATCTACCATTTTTATGGCAACAATGGACGTGACGAACGTAAACTAGACATCAAGTCTCTTATCTTTGACTGGGATTTTTTTACCGCCATTTCCAAGGATGATTTTACTAGTCATTTTCAAAGCAAACTCGATACTTTTGTGACTTCTCTTACGGAAGAAAAAAAGCCAGGTAGGAGTCATTTCTTCACACTATTTTTTTAAACTTATGTTTACCAAGAATAACTTTTTAATGTTGTGTTGTAGACCCACTGCAATCCACTTCACTTTTTGACGTGAAAACATTCCAAATTGCTACAATTAGCACTACCGATCCATCCATTAGCATCAGTCTTTTCCTTGAGGTAATTTTTAATTCTTTATTCAAAAACCAACCCATTTCTGTTGTTTACTTATAGCTTTCTAAATTGTTAGCACTACAACAGCAGTGAATTGGGATTTGGTCTATACTCAAAGCAAACAAAACAGATCAGGTACCTAGCAACATTCTTATGTTAAGCTTGATTTAGGCTAACACTTTGTCTCTGTTCCAGCTCCAATGACGTTGCCCTCATCATAAAATACATCTTTGACGATGAAGACCTTGATTTAGAGTCTCCTATTAAAAAGCGCAAAATATCTGATTCCAAACTTAAGAGTGTTCTTGAATATTCACAAATTAAGTTGCCTGCCAAAATGTTTCTAAAATACCTCGAGACTTTTAGTTCACAGTTTCTCCAAGAATGCATCAGGTACTGTTGGGTTCTACCATTTCTCTACTCCTTAATCATAACTTGGACTGCACGGAAAGTCCTTCCTTTGCTCTAATCACTTTTCTTTTATTTTTAGCCTTGAAGATACACCTGCTGAATCTCCACAGCAATCATGAGTCGTCAGTTGTCCGACATCGTTCCACTTTCTCAGCTTGTGTTTGTTATAGGTACTTTTTTTCTTTGTAACCTACCATGATTAGACGTGACATAATGTTTACTCCAGCTGAATCGGGTTCGGGCAAAACTCATTTTGTTAAATCCATGATTAGAAAAATGATTCCGGGTAACACACTTTTCTTTCATTTTTTTACTCTGATCCTCATGGTATTGCTATTCATAACAGGTTATTTTTTTTATTAGGTATTCCTACGTTTGTTCAAACCAAAGAACCTGCTGATTTTCATGACCTAACTCACATCCAGTATTTACCTCCTGATTTTAAAGTGAATGAACACCAATTTGCTACGTTACCTGACCATGCATTAGTCATTTTAGATGACTTTTATTTTGCTCAATCTAACAACAAACAAGAAAAATTGGATTTTCTTGGAATAGTCAATTATTATTTACGGCATCACAATATCACTTTAATTCTTATTATTCACAATATTTACAGTACCAATTTATCGAATGATATTTTCTTGGCACCGCATCTTTTTCTAGCTTATTCTAATTTAGGCTTTAATCTCATAAGGTAATGATAACACTGCACGTACACCATTCAATTTGGTATTGTCAACGTATTTATAGGATTTTTTTGTTGCAGAAAATTGTCTACTAGACTAGGAGGTCCCCAAGTTCTTAGTTTTTATCAAGAACCGTCCAAGCTTGATTTTCACTTCTGTTACATCAATAGCAAAAGAAATTACGTGGTCAACTACGTAGATCGTCTATTTCAGGATTCTTGGGCAACCATGTTTGTCAACAATGAACAATTCCTAATTCATCCTATCCATGCTCCATGTTCCACTACCCCTGAAGCTCCTCATAGTGATGACGATGATGATCAAGAAGACCTTACTTCCATCCATCATCAAGTTCAAGACTTTGTGATTCAAGCCTATCCCAAAAACAAATTTTTACCCATGGTTTTTCAAAAACTAGTGAAATGTGATCTCATTGACGAGGATTTATTTTTCAAAAAATTTCCAACAATCCATGTAGCCGATTTTTGTACTTTTCTTAACAACCGTTTTTATAAGAAAACCAAAACCGGTGTTCAATTATTGAAACTGTGTAAATTTATTCGTTCACAACGTATAAAGGTTCCCTCTATAGCTATTAAGAATCCTTTAGCTTTACGAGCACTGTCTTGACCCTGTTTAAACTTACAGATAAAGAACACACACAATGAGTAAAGAGTACCTCCTTCAATGCCAAGCAAAAAACAATACTTTCCAGTGTAATCTTGACAAATCCTTTCGAGATTTTGAATTCAACAAACGCGACATTTCCCTACACTATGTCAACTGCAACATTTCCAGTCCTAGCCTAGGTAAGATAATTTTATTCTGATCCCTGTTTCTTTAATAATGTCTCTGTGTTTTTAGATGATCTCACCCTTTATTTTCTTCCAAAACCAGTATTAGGTAAAACTATACAAACATTCGTTTTTTAACCTATAGGTTAATCTTACCCTTTTGCAGATATTGTAACCCTTCAAAATACGGCTCGAGCAAACCGAAACATCTTTGGAGAACTGAATAGAATTTATAGCAAACACGTTCATGGTGTCAAAGAGTGTCTAGTTTCTAATATTAAAAGCGAAGAAGGTCTTACCGATGCTCAAACTATATTTACCGTCACAATAACATTACTTCCTCATCAAATCATTTTTTTCCCTGCTGAATACAAAGATAGTATCCTAAATGCGACCATTTTTGAGAACATGCGAATTTATGAAAATGAAGATTTAATCAGGTACATTGAGTATCTATAATTATCCTTTTAAATTTACGTTTTTTTATTTGTAGACAATTGTTAGAAGTACCCGATGTCATCACTTTTGCTTCTAATAATAGAACTCTGGTAAATAGGCCATTATCTGCCAGTGTCCCGTCGATAACACTATTTTTACTATTTAGGAACAGTCATTTCAAGAATTTGAAGATGACATCTCCAATACAAGTTCAGATTTTATTCAAAAATTTCTATCTAGACCTTTATGTAAGTGAAGTAACATCACAAAGTTTTTATCATGCCTTATCCTATAAATAGTTTTTAAACAACCTCTATCTTTTCAGTTGGTATTGGATGGACTTTAGAACAACAGCAAGTGCTTCAATCGATACCTACGTTCAAGTTGGAGACGAGTCAATTTGATGTCCAAATCTGGTTTGACAATGATCTTCAATCACCTTTCCCCTACACACTGTCCTCCTTAGAGGATGACGATGATCCAGATTTAAGTGTACCTAAATATGCTGATTTTGCTATTCTTAGCCAAGCATCAGACATTTTTCAAACTGTGCTTTTACCTATGGCCTTTGAAAACGTAGAATACAATTGGTTTGCAGGAGGACAGAACGATGCTAATGAAGAATTTGTTAATGCATTAGAATCAAGAGTAGAACGTCTGTACAAAGACTCATGGATTTGTCAATATTTTGATTTTGAAACTAAAATTGAAAATAATATTGTGTATTTCTATGACAAGGTTAAAAAAGCTCCAGTAGACAGTTACCGGTTTCAAATTGTTGAATTTATTCCAGAAAAATCTATACCCTATTTTTTACCTTCTTATGATTTAGCCAATTATCGAACAGAAAACGTACCTTTCTTTACAATGACCTCAGTCCTTAGTAATGTACCTCATGGTTTTAAAGCTAGCTTTTACCCTTCAACAAAATCTCTGTTCTATAAAGCACCTTTTTTTCTTATTTTTAAAACCCCGCCTTCAGTTAAACCTAATTTTCTGTTATTTAACTCTTTCTTCAAATCAAATTCTGATACTAGTATTCTTGCCATGCTTGTTTACAATGAATTCGATAATATGTTTACAGTTCAATTTTCTCCCGGAATAACATTACCCTATTTAAACAGTTTATCTTTTACCAATTGTTTAGAATTTAACTTATTTGATTCTAACCAAAAACAAGTAGAAATTGCTGATAACAGTCAACTGTTTGTTTCGTTAACAACGTTATAACACTTTGCAGACTTTTTTCTAAAAAAATGGCCACATCGGATGATCGACCTTTTGAACCTGTTGACACCGACAAAATTTCTCCCGACGGCAATGACATACCTGTTATTTCATCCAACCATCCAACGTCTGTGCATTACTTTTACATCACTGAAAAGTTCACCTACAATTTTGATTTTCCGGATCAACCTCAACCGGGCTACGTGGAAATAGACAATAACAAGATTGTGGTCATGTTTCCTGAACAGGACCGTTCCACCCACGTTCAAAAATACCCCCATCTACAAACCATTCAGTTTTACCTCAACCGTCAACTTGTGTTCAGTTATGATTGGCTGCCTATCTATTCGGTCAATGACTTTTATCGCGTTAAAGATATGGTAGCTAAAAGTTTTGAAGAATTTAGCCACAAAACGCATCGTAATCAATTCATGAGCCAAAAAACACCGTATGCTCATTCAAAACAGTTTGATGAAATCTACACCGTGTGTGAAACCGACAAGTTTAATTTGAACTGTTTAGAAGATCCTAACACTACATCGTTAACTCTGGATTTTAAAGCTCACCTCAATAGCTCGCCAACGTCAGTGGACAGTAATCCTATTCATGTTCAATATTATATTGGAAGCAATTTAGTGTTTTGCACTGAACGAGATTTGGCTTTTTTAGATACAGCCTCACACTATTTTGTGACTCAATTTATTTTGCATAAATTGATTAAAGCTTAATGTTACAGAACACAATGAAGTTTTCAAATTACAGTGAATTAGGATGCCTGCTTAAAAAAGTGGGACAGGCTATTCAAGATTACTTAGGTAAAAATTTTTTTAAACCCTTTTCTATGGATATCCCTTTTAACAGGATTTCTTGTTACAGATAACGGCAGAGATCGTCCCAACTTCCATTCGCCTATCTTCCTGTTGGAAATGTACCTGGATTTTATTCATCAGCGACTGCTTCCGGAAATTGAACGCCTGACCTCCAAATACGCTGTATGGTGGTCTTTTAAACCAACCTCACCCTTGAAAGAGTTTTTAGAAAAGTACCACTACAAGTTTGAAGATTATTTCCTTCCCTCCACTCTTGTCGACACTCTTTGCCAAATTATTGAAAATCAGTATATGCTTATTGAAGGCAATAGTACCCTTGTTATTCCCGACAAAGAATTACAAAGTTGTTTTCCCGCATGGATGTTTTTGAAAAAGGATCTTATGTACCACTGCGCTGATCATATCATTGTGGCATCTCAAGAAACAAGTACCCGACTACAAAATGAAAATATAGCCAAAGACTTTTATGTCAGTTCTCCAATCAATCTGTTGTTTCAAGATTCAACCTCAAAATTTTGGGTTCACCCGCTTTTGAATACGCTGTTAAATCAAAACGCTCAAGTAGCCTATTCTTGGAACGATCTTCATTTTCTTTTTCTAGACTTTTGCACTACAAACTCGGATCACTTTTCGCGAGTCAACGAAAACATTATTTCTATCCATCCAGATTCAGAACTTTTTGAGCTGTTTCGATTTAACTATTTTCATTTGGACCAGTGTGATGACATTCTGAAACAGGCCATCTTCTTTTTGGGCAGAACAAACACATTGCAAAAATTATGGAAGCATAAAACGTTCAACGGTATCTCTGAAAAAGAAGTCAACGAAGTGTGCTCCTTTATTGATGATGTTATTAACAGCAACCACCACTTATCAGCTCAATCATATATTTCTACTATACAATTGTAACTTTTTGTTTCAGATCATTTATTTCTTCCACCATGATTGTTGAATATGTTAAAAAAGAGGATTGGGCCATTTTACCGGAAAGACCAAAAGACCAAGAAAATCGCTATAGTGTTGATCTGATCAATCCTACTGCAGTGTTAATTTTTCCTGACCGTGTGAATTTTATCTCCTTGGGATTTCAAATTAAATTGCCTGACACTTATTGCTTTAAAGTAAACCATTTGCACGTGTTAGATAAGCCATGGAGACTTATCCATGATTATTTGGACATTGTGGGGTTGGATAGTGATACGGTGATCCTTCCAGTCATCACGTCCAAAGAAGTAATGGTGGCCAAGGGAGAAGTGTTGGCTCATATTGAACTTGCTTCGGTGAAGAACATTATAAAAAAGAAAATAGGTAAAATTTACTCTTTTTTAACTGTAGGATGTTTACTTTTTATGATTTAACCTGCTGTTTTTTGTTGCAGATGCTGAACTGAAGTTTTCCATGTTAGATGTTTTTAACAAACCTTTTGGGGTAACCATGGCTTAAACATTGTTTTCATGACATGTCTTTCATTTCAGACTCTTTTTGTTATGGCGGTTCGATTTCCTACCAGACAAGATTCAAGATATTTTCCCAAAGTAATGGATACATGCGAATGTCTAGCCCTTATTAATCCGTCAGAAATTGTTCTTCAACCAAACCGACTTAACCATCAGTATATGAGTCACGGTATAAAATTACCGCCTGGGCTGATTTTGCAAGTCACCGATCATTGCAATGATAAACCATGGAGAATTCCTTTCCAATTTTTGGGGGATACAACTAGCAAAAATAGTTTTTTTCTTCCACTCTTTTCTGGACAACATGTCACAATTCCAAAATTTGAAATATTGGCTCATGTTACATTTCAACCTATTTCTCGAGCTCTTCTCAGCATAAAAGGTAATGTTTAAAAACACGCTTTTCTGATTAACTAACTCTTTCTTGGTTTAAAATCGGTTCTTTAAACATTTTACATTGATACGGATAAATTTAACGGTTTTTAAACCCATGCTCATTTTTACTGACACAGGTCATTTAATTTCAGAATTGGTTCTGCTACGATGACCGTTGAATTTCGTCGTGTAAACCCCCAAGATGGACTGATTCCAACTCGAATTGATGCGGGTTGTAAATCCCAGTCATTATAGTTTACTAACCAATGTTTAGCCCTAATGAAACATCTTTTATTTCAGACTCTTTTTGGTATGACAGTTCAATTTTCTAGCCAACTAGAGTCAATATATTATCCCAAAATAATGAATACACGCAAATGTATAGCTCTTATCAATCCGTCAGAAATTATTCTTGAACCAAACCGAATTAAGTATCAATTGATGCGTCACGGTATAAAATTAACACCTGGACTTATTTTGCAATTCACCGATCATTGCAATGATAAACCATGGAGAATTCCTACAAAATTGTTAGGGGATACAACTAGCAAAGATCGCTTTATTCTTCCTCTCTTCTCTGAGCAGCGTGTCATAATTCCAAAGAGTGAAATTCTGGCTCATGTTCAACTTCAACCTATTTCTCGCGTTCTTCTCAGGTTAAAAGGTAATTTTTAGAAACAGAATTTTCTAAATTTTCCTTTAAATAACCTCTTACTTTTTTTAGACTCGGGTCTGCGAACTTTTCCCACTGAGACGGATAAACCTATTTAACGGTTTTTTAAATTTGGTTACACCCATGCTTATTTTTATTGACACAGTCCATTTGATTTTCAGAATTCAAACAGCTACCATGGCCGTTGAATTTCGCCGTGTTACCCAAGATGCTTTGATTCCAACTCCTATTAGTGCGTGTTTTAAAGATCAATGTTCGTGTTTTACCAACCCATGTTTAGGTCTGATTAATCCTACTGAATTTGTCGTCTACCCAAATCAACTGAACATTCAATCTATGGGGTTTGAAATTATTATGCCGCCGGGGTTTATCTTTCAAGTGACTAACCATTGCAATGATAAGCCGTGGAGAATTCCAACTCAATTTCTGAATCATAACACAGACAAAGAGTCTTTTTGTCTTCCACTCATTTCTTCGCAAAAAGCAGTGATTGCCAAAGGGGAAATAATAGCTCACATTCAACTTTTGCCTATTCTCGACGCGTATGAAATCATAAAAGGTAATCTATGCCATAACAAAAATGTCATAAAAACATATCTAAACCGAACCATTGTTTCAGATGCCGACCTTGTGTACATGTCAGACACAGACGAAAACCTTTCGGATAGTAAAGACGAAGACGTTGGACCCGCCTCGCCAGTAGAAGAAACTGCTCCCCAGGAAAAAAATCTCAAGGCGGCCAAAAGAAAAATTAACAAAAGAAAATTGTCCAGTTCCTCGGATGACATTGACATTGCCATGTTTTAAATTTTGTTCCATATTTTTTCAGACTAATGATACATTGCCATTAGGATACCTTTTTTCTTTTTAAACCATTACCAGGTACTCACCTCCTCCTTATCTTGTCTCTTGCTATTTTCCCACTGACCTGAGTTTCTTTTTTTCAGTCAAACACCATTGACGCCTCACCCCTCACCGATTCATCCACCTCCAAGAAACGGGGAGTTCGTTGGCGACCTACCCTCTGCGACTCCCTTCCGTGATCCGACTCCGTCTATTCTTGGGGTAATCTGTGCTGTGACTCCACAGAGTCCCAACAATGCCATGTGTTTGCATTAAAAATGTTAAGACATTTCTCAAGACAGTAGCCAAACCTACCTACTGCCATCCATCTTTACCAATTTATTTCGACAAATCTTTCATAGGTCAGTTTGACTAATTTGAAAGCTACTTTTGTTTCCACCCTTACCCTGATATTATTTTTAGATATTTTACTGCACCGGATTTGGCTTCACCACAAACAGACTACAAAATTTGCCGACTACCATGCTTTTGTGGAAACCGTTAAAAAAACACCTCGACCCTGGAATTCAACCACAAGTTTGAAAGCCATGCTGAAACAGATGTCGTGGCTACTCAACATTGACATTACCCTGTTAAGCTTCAAACAGGCAGGAGAAACGTACCATTGCCCTCATGGGGCTGATTATTTCTTTTTAACCTTTCTTTTCCAAAACCCAATGCTTAAACTATTGAGAAAACAAACCGATTGGACACCAGTGATTATCATTCAGTACAACAAAAAGTACTTTGTGCCCGTGACCAAACTGCCGGCTCCTTCCCTCATCAACATTGCCCCTGAACCCAGTGGAATTCTAGTGAACAATACTTTCATTTACCATCATGATATTCTTAAACTTTTAAACAATGACAAAGTAGATTTTTCTTTTTCCCTGGTTGTGTATTCTGCCTACAGTTATGTCAGAAAGACGTTCTCCAAAGAAATTCAAAAAACTATCCTGGGAATGTACTGCTCCTCCACTTCAGACCAAATCGTTCATCTTTTTCTAGTTCCTAAACTGCATTCAACCGCATTTGACCTTTTTCTGCTTGAGGGAGATTTACCCCTGCCGCCCAGTTTTCACAAAACAAGTTTGCTAGACTATCAACATTTGACAGAAGGAAAACCCATCTTTAAAGGAACTGGTAATAAAGTACCAACCGTTTTGAACCAGGAACAATGTCTTTGTGACCATGACGAAACGCAATATGTTTTAGATTCCCATCGGTATGACACATTAATGTCCACGCATGCTCAAACACGACTTTTAACCGAAAATTTAAAAGCCTTAGGGTTACTGGATGAGCTTACCGAACGAAAACTGAAAGTCTGCAGTGAAATTTCATTTTTATCCTATGATACAGAAGCTCTTAACAAAGCCTACGTGGAATCGCTAGATGATACTTTTTACAACCAGTATGAATTCAACAATAACTTTACAGACAAACTTCAACATAAAGTGATTCATGGTGAACAGAAACTCTACATTATCGGCTTATGTGACATTATTTCCAAAAAAGATACATTACGTATTTTGAAGAAACATTTACCCTCGTCTTTGTATATTAAGATTTGTCGTTATGTTCTTAGTGATAGTGATGATTTAAGAAGTCATATCAGCTGGGAATCTTGCCACAGTCAATTGAAACATTTACCTTTGAACGAGTGTGCTGAGGAATTGTTAACCCTGTTTGAAACCGTTGATTTAAATGAAACTCATGTCAAAACCTTTCATATCAGCAACAATCATCTGGTCAACAAAGCCACTGAGCCTACCCATGAAAATACCACGCAAATGATTTATAAATTTCTTGTCTATATTTATCAACGCAATATTTTGGCTTCCATCATAAAATACATTTTGTTAAAACCCCTTCTCATCCAGTTTGAAACATCCATGTTGGTCAATGAAAAAAGAGGTATTTTTTACCTGATCCAAAAACGTTTGCAAGATATAATTTTTGAAAGTATCCTTACCGCCTTTAATGGCAGTAACTATGACAATTATCTTTTGTCCAACAGTTTAGTGATTATTATAGGAAAACTCAAAGAAAAAATTAAAATATTCAAAAAAGGAGCTTCTTTGTCTACCATTCAAATTATCATCAAAAAAAACCTGTTTCGGTTCCGAAACATTATCAAAACACAAGTTAAAACAACGCCATTTCAAAACAAAGTTAACACGCTGTGGGAAATGAAACTTTTTATCAAAGATATTCGTAATTTAGTAGCAGCCAACATGTCACTGGACAGAATCGGTAAACTTTTCAACTTGGAAGTTGCTAAACTTTGCTTCCCCTATGAACAAGCAACGTCTGTCAAAAAAATTAAAAGTATTACTTCCCTACATGCGCACAATGAATCATTCTGGAAGAACACTTTTGCTAACAAAACAGTAGACTTGACCACTCGTTTAGAGGCTCAGCAAACCTATGATGCTAAGCAGTTTAATGACCTCTACGAGTATGGTGAATATTACCTTGTGCAAGACTGCCTGTTACTGCATTCCATTGTCCTAACCTTGTTTAGAACTTACCTTCAAGAATCAATCAATATTTTTACTCGCCACAACTACTCTCAGTCCAATTTAGCTTACCAACAGTTTTTTATTGTTGAACCCTCTCAACAAATTGACAAAAATCTAGCTCCAAAACAGATCAAGAACACGTTTTACAATTATTTTATCAAACATGCAGTCACAGGTGGATTGTGTACAAGTTTTGTGCATGGCGAGATTGGTAACCAAACGATTATCAACGAGCATTTAAACTCAGTGAACTGTTCCAACCTTGACAAAGACAGTTGGCCTAATTTTGCTAATCTTCAAGGAACGTCTTTTCCATTCCATGAAAAAGCCGATGGTATTTCAACCATTGATATTCGGTCCCTGTACCCAAGTGCAGCAGTAAAAAAACTTCCCGTAGGCTCCCCTTTATTTTATACTCGCCTTATTCCCCAAGATTACCATCGGATCAATGATCATAACATGAAAGTCCTTCGGATTCAAAACTATTGTAAACGAGTGCGTGACAACGGTAATCATACAGAAGATTTCATGTATCTCAACAACACACCGCCTCGTTTTTACAATGAGTTTTATGCTTTAAACCATTATCTTCAATGCATTCCCAAAGATGTTGTCATCTTACGTTTTCAGTCTTCTTTTACCGCTTTAGGTCAACTGTACTTTACCGAGTTTCCTTTGGATGGGTTTCTATCCTACTTTAATCCTCACGATCAAAAAGTGTACCTGAAACTGATTCAGTACCAGTCTGTTTTTTATCATGGGCATAAGAAAACGTGCGCAGCTCAAAGGACCCCTGAGGACCTGGACAAAGCCAAAAAATCAAACGATGTAAGGACAAAAATTTTATCGTTATGCCAACATTTTCGACACCATTTCAACCTTGTTGACAAAGTAGATTTTGATTATGTAGAAATTTCCGATTGTGACTTTTTTCTTCATAAGATTCCAAAAAACGGTAATTTTTGTCCTTCCTTTAAAAAAAGCTACTGTTACAACGACTTTCTGGATGCTATTACTCAAAAAAAACTAACCGGGTTTGTGCTAGTAAAAAATCTTACCATCAAAAAACAAGCTCAAAATCCTATCTTTGGGTTTATCATCCAAAAAGTAGAATATGGAGCCGATGTCTTGTCTCCGTACACGCAAAACATTACATCCAACATCAAAGCAGCCCAGCGGGTTGTAAGTATGAACGAAGCCAAATCATTTATGGTCATCAGTACGGAATACTTGAATTGGCTCCATGTTCATTTTGGTTTTGAACATCCCCCTGATATCTACCATGCTCTTCTGTTTCAATTAGACACCTACCTTAAGCCCTACATTGAAAACAAACTTATTCTCAGAAAAGAGCTTAAAGATCGCATCAAATTAGAAACTAATTTAGAAAAGAAACAAGTGTTTGAAATTCAGTCGGAACTGATCAAACTCATGTTGAACAGTTGTTATGGATTCACCCTGTGCAACATTACGTCAAACAAATTTAAAATGTTGGAAAACCGCAGAAAACTTCCTAATGACACCAAAAGTAAAAATCGACTTAAAAGTTGTATTCAGCTCGGTGACAAAGTGTTCTTGGCAGAACTAAACAAGCAAGTAAAAGAACCGTTTCAAACGTTGCTAGGTCATGTGGGATGCTATATTTTGTACCACAGTAAAATTATTCTGTTGAAAAGACTTTACTACTTACTGAAATATTTGAACCCGACTCACGCTCAACTGTTGTACATGGATACGGACAGCGCTCATTTTTTGGTCAAACATAAAGATTTTGTTGACAACGTGGATGACAATTACAAAGCCATTTTTCAACGGCTTTACAACAAACATTTTGACAGTGGCAATAAAATTAGCGGTATTTGGGTACAGGAAGGCTTTTTTGACAAAGCTCGCTATATTGGAGAAAAAAGTTACCTGTTGTTTAACAGTGACAATTCAACTTATCTTGCTCATATGAAGGGTTTAAATCAGTCTTTCCAACGCCAGTTTGTAGAACAAAATATTGATCCCAAACATACATCTGTTATCAATTATAATATTTTTCAAAAAACATCCGATTTTATGATTCTCAAAACATCCATGAGCAAAAATTTGTTTGATAATTATGTTCCGATCAAACGTTATTTTGTGAAAGCAACTGGCAGTTTACCCTTGACCTTGTCTGAACCTTATTAGCACCACTTCTTCCAGAAAATACCATGGCTGATTCTTTTGACGAAGAAACCCAACCCTTCTTGCCCACTAAGGCTGAGCAACTTCAACTTGACTTGGAAACCCAACACGAGAAACTGATTGAACTGCAAGAAAACATAGTGCGTTTTGATACCCTCTTCAGAGAACATCCTCATACTATTCGAATTACAGGAATTTACTTTTTGAAAGATCATGTTTGGACAAGAACCCTGCAAGATAAAGTATACAATTTATTTCACGAAGCAAAAATTCCCCTGTTCTGGATTCATGATATCAATTTCAACATTGATTCGTGGGATCCCGCCATAGAAGAACCTGTAGAAGAAACTGCTCAACCTGTCACTGTGGACTCCATTGACGTTTCAACCCCGGTTTATGTTACGCTAACCAACTACTATGTGAAAGAACGCGTGATACATCTGCTCAATAGTTATTTTGATACAGAATACAACCAACTGCTTAAAGTGACATAAACATGTTTCAGATTGTCCTAATCTTTTTTTACCATGGACATTCAATGCAAGTGGACTAAAGTGAACAAAGAATCTCCAGAAATTATTACGCTAGAGTCTTCACCCAACGTTTCACCAGAAGAACCAAACACATGCCAACGTGTTTTATATTATGTGATCTTTATCAAATCTATTCTTGTATTTTCAGCATGTCTTATTATCTTTATTTTTCTGTACAACAAATACACATGCGAACCCACAAATTTTAGACTTCATAACATAACTACCACAACATTTATGAAACTAGAAAATGATACATGGGAAGGATCTGGACTTTTGTTACCACATTTTCTTTCATAGTTATACCCTATTTTCAGACACTATGCTAGAGAACCTGTCCATCAACGCCTAACCATGTGGACCTGGATCTGTCTACTTCTTTTCTTTGGACATCTGAAACATTTTGTACCGCTTCTGATTCAAGTGCTGGAACTCATTCACCTCGTGATTGTGCTACTCTGGGCCATTCCAGTCATCATTCTGACCCTGCTGTTGGCACCTTTTCTTCATCTGGTCCTCTTCCTGGTACCGTTGAGGTTAGCTCCTGCTGCTGCTGCTGCTGCAGCTGCTGCTACAGTGGACCCTTGATGACCACGGGGTAAGTTGTGGTTTTCCCAAACAACAACTTACGACATACTTTTTTTAAGTGTTACAACCTGCTTTTTGTCATGTTTTTGAAAGAGAACCTATGGAAGACAGGAAAGGTAGTCCTAGACAGTATACAGTCAACAGCCACCACTGACCATGAATTCAGTCGCTCTGGGCATGTGCAGGAGTGGCTGTTGGCCTCGTTGTATGTGTTCCTTAGCTTACGCCTTGATCTCCGCCGCCCGTCCACCTTTTGATGTCGACTTTTTAACATTCGGTCCACCGTTTTTTCTGTGGATCCAGTGTTAAAAACTCTGACCAAAAGATGAGGTGAAACAAGTGGGTAGGTTGAGGGGCCGGGCTATAGGGTTATTTTATGGTTGACACGCGATCTGAAATGACTGTACCGCGAGGGTTGTGTACTGGCATCAGGAAAAACGTTTTGATCATAACAACAACCCTGTCAGACCCGCCCTCACCCCCTTTTTTTTCTAGCTGTTTTTCCTACTCACTTGTTGTCACCACCATGGTTTTAACCCGGAATAGTAGACATTGACAGTGACAGCAACAATCCTTGCTAGTCAATGTCTACTCATTCCATGCAAAACACTATACCATGGCCATGCCACCCGCCTACCCGCCCGCTATGCCACGCCAAAACGAGTTCTACTCATTATGTCTTTCAAATTGATTGTCATTAACTTTACTGTTCTTCAACCAGTACGGATAATGAGGGTCAATTTGTCTGGTGATAATGAATTTCAGATGAGAGATGCTCCCGCAGTTCCTCCTTGCCACTCCGCCCCTTGGTTGCCCAATAGAATGATTCTATTGATTAAACTGATCATTTCGTCAATCGAATCATCCTCTTGTGTTTGCAGCCATTGAGTTTAATTCTCGGTGATTTAACACTGTTAATTATCAGAAGAATTTTATGTTTTGAGAAAATCCTGACGAGGGTCACTTGAGATGAACATAAACTTCCCTATGATCAGTGTTAACGCATGATCCGAGTCTTAAACAGTGGATCATCCTTTACGCCGGACAAAAGGATGATCCTGCTTTCCTGTTTTGCGCCAACCATGCCAATGCAATCCGCCACTCCTTTCACGCTCCACCGGTTCATCGCCACCGCCGCCGCCGCCATCAGCATGCTCGTTATTTTATGATGATCCACCTTTTCTCTCTTTCTATCCGGGGATGCATGCTTTTTTTCCTTTTTCTCTATACCCATGTGTTTTTAAAAAAAGTATGTCATGTTTTTTTTCTCATGTTCAGGCGGTCACCGGGGGTCCACTGTAGCAGCAGCCGCAACCGCAACAGCAGCAGCCGCCTTCCATTCAGGAACGTGTTAAACAACCTCACAAAAAAAAGTCACCGACTAACAGACTTTTTTATTTTCAGTACCACCAATCTTCATAACTCAAGTCATAACGTCACCTTCTACTGAATGCCAGGTAGATCAGCCAAACCCTCGTTAAAAAAATCTTTTTTTAAGCAAAAATTTAAAAAAACTTTTTTTGTCAGGCCGTTTTCTGTCCGCAAGCCCGACGATGTCCTTGGGAACCAGCCATTTTTTTATGCTGCGACACCATCGTGTACAACACATTACTATCCCATTCCGTATCAACCATATTGTCATTCTTACCACACAAGCTCAATCTTCCGTTTTTCTACGCTATGATTATCTAGTTTTTAAATCGTTTAAAAAAATAGAACTCCAAGCCGGTGGAACTCATTTTTGTATTTGTAACATGCCTGCTATGGCAGTCCATCGGGCCATTGAAACAATGGATCGCGTCTTTAGCCAACATCAACATCCACAAGAAGATATCCTTATCCTTTTGGAAACCGCTCACAGTGACACAGCCGTTCCCCGTTTATGGGATTCTTGCGCTATGGCACTGTTGATCCAAGGCGTGACCCATTGTGATCTTGAACTGGCCTTTCCCTTGTTCACCCTTAAAACAATCCGTGTATTTATAAAATCCTATGAATCTGTCCTCGATGAAAATTTATGTCATTATTCTAAGTCTAAACGCCGTTTTGTTCAAACATGCGTTTGCCACGCGACCCATCAAGATATTTTTTTCTAATTTTTACAGATCAATTACAAAACATGAATCCTCCGGTAATCCGCTACACCTTGACGCCCAACGCCAAATACAAACCGAAAATCTGCGATCATTCCAACGGGTTGGATCTTCCCTTCCATAACGATGTTCTATTGGAGCCTTATCAAATTTTAAAAGTAAATCTTGGCTGTCGCCTACAATTTCCGGATCATTTTTGCGGTCTTCTCCTCAACAAATCATCCGCGCTTACCACTTACAACATTCAAGTCCACTGTGGCCTCATTGATGTTGGCTATACAGGAGAAATTCAAGCTGTTATTGAAAATAAATCGTCACAACCTCAAACCCTGGTTGCGGGCACAGCTGTTGTTCAACTGCTGGTCATTCCATCCCCCATTCCAGTGTTTCAAGAAACAGATCAATTGACCGATACAGTAAGGGGCGGGTTTGGTTCTACGGGTCAGCTCTTTGAACCTGTTTAATGTCAGACACTTTATCCTGATGAATGCAACACCCAATCACCCAAGACGCCTTGGAAGAAACCGTCATCACGATGATGGACCTTGTTATAACGCTTTGCCTGACCGCCTGTGTTCTCTATTAAAAGTTTCTCCTCTATTTCAGACCCCCAATTTTTTCACAATGTTGCTCAGCATGAATTCCACTAACATGACCACTATTTTAAGCCTTTGGTCAAACAATCATTCCTATTTTATCGGTGAAATTATAATGATTATTGTTCTTGTTTTTTTACTCCTTCTTATTTTGAAAGATATTTGTTGCTGCTGTTGTAATACCAAGATGACTCCCTCTTTTATGCCCTCACTTATGACCTGATTCCTATGTTACAGATCGCTGTAGTAAACTATGACCAAACTAGTCTACTTTGCAAGATGCGGAGGAACTTGGGACCTTATCAAAAACACCATCTATACCGACCCCGGTCCTTACCTTCTTGAACCCCAGGACAGCTGTATTGTGATTATTTTGAGCAAGTACCTCACGGGAGGATTTGACCAAATCCAGTTTCGCGGAAAAGATTTTCTACTATCCAACAAAAGACCTCACCACCTGTGTTTTTACCTGAAAAATCTCTCATCAACCCTGACCATCAAAATGAATACCGGATGTAGCTTACAGTCTATTCTAAAAAAGTCTATTGTAAAATTTAAAGTGTGCCACATGTCCGACCAAGATTTGGTTCAAGCTCAACTCTCGCTTGTTCCAACCTTTGACGATGATGATGATGACAACAACGACGACGACGACAAAGATAGCCGTTCTGATAACAATGACAAAGTTGATGAAGTTTATTTTCCTTGCACGTTATAGTTGATCTTTCAGATCACAATGCAGTCCAACATGCGTTCTGTTTTTTACGTGAAAAAAAATTACCACGACTACGCAGACTTTTACAATCCTCAAGAGTATGTCAGCAATGAAACTTTTGTGCTGAAACCCGAAGAAACTCTGCTTATTCTGCTGGACTATAGTGACGTGGTCAGCCAATTAAACATCTGCTGCGGTCGGATCACTCCCTGGACCAAGGAAGGACAATTATGCATGCTGGTCAAGAATAAATCAACCCTCAACACCCTACGTATTGATAAAGGCCATCGATTGATTCACTTGCTGAGTAACCCTATTGTTTCCAGCCATTTATGCTGCGTTCCCCATGAAGATATTGTTAAATTGCTTAATCCCGAATCAAAACCATCACCACCCTCGTTATTGTCATCCCGTTAACCATGCTTTGCCTTTTTCAGATCCGTCATGAACTCATCATCCGACGCTCAACCCGCGGTGAACCCCCAAGCTGTCCAGCTACCCCCCTCACCACCACCGTCCCAACTTTCCGAGAAACTTCGCCGACCTGTCACGCCATCGTGGCCTCCCAAACCTCTGGTCATGCGGTCGTCCATGTGGAAACGCAGGCAGCGTATGCAAAAAAATAGTCAAACCCCCTACCCCAAGGAGACTGCTTATGCCAAACCTACGGAACAATCCCAATGTTCTGAACCACCACCACCACCACCGGTTCAAAAGCCTATTGCCAACCCTTGGTTGCATTACCAGGTGATCCAGCAACTGCAGGACAACCTGAAGCAACATCAGCAGCAACAGAATTTTATACATCAACAGCAACAAGCCAAGTTTTCACAACCTCCACCTCAACTGCCCCCACCAAAAAACGTCTACCGACCTCATCCCCCCGCCACCTCATTGTCCTATGACCACTGTGACCGAGCATTGTCCCGCCCAGCCCCTCAACAACGTCAACCTGCCAAACACCATTTTTTAGGGAAAAATCATCCAAAAGCATTTTATCCAACAAAGTTTATTCCCTCTCAAGAATGGCACTCCAATCCGCCTGTCTCATCCGACAAAGTCGATTGGCCGCCACTGCCGCCGCCGCGGTCTACACTACTACCCGCCCCGTTTTCACCGATAGCCAAGCCACCGCCGCTGCCGCCATCGCTGCCACGTCCGTCCTCGTTACCTCTTCGCAACGATTCGATTCAAATCAAACAGCCGCCGCCAGTGCTGCCGCCTTTGTCTTCACCACCACCCACCTCACCACCGAGCAAGCCGTTGTCGCAGCCGCCGCCGCTGCCGCCATCCTCTTCATCATCCCGCCAGCCTACACGCTACCAAACGACCACGGAGAAACCGCCGCAGTGGAAAAACACTTACCATCCTCATTACCGTCATCGTCGCTATCAGCGACCCCATCAACCCAACAGTGATGTGTTAGATTTGTTTAAAATTAACGTTGCTGTGACAAAGTTACCCAGTGAATCGCTGATCAAAGGTAGCCTCTACATCATGGGCTGTCTCATCCTTCTGAGCAGTCTCAGCACCAACCCACCCATACTCAACGATCTCATTGCTGTTTTTGCTGTTGCCTGCTACATCTACTCCACTGTAGGTCTCCTGTTTCTCATTGGCTACCATTCCTTTATGATCTTCTATTACATGAAACAATACGGTGCTGATTTCTTTGCTTGTGGAAAAAAGTATGGCACTACCTGGGTTCGCCAATGTCAAACCAAATGGAAAAACTTTTTCAATCCGTAATTTTGTTTTTCCATTTCAGATGACTTTATCAAAATCCATCCATCCTTTAGGCAAGTGATTTACCCCATCGCCGCCTATTTTTTGTGTGTAAACACTTTTTTTTGTGACAGAAAAAAAATGTCAAACCTACATCCGTCAGCATTTAAAAGCTCCGCCCAAATCTTTGGTCACCCAATGGGGGAAAAAAATGAAATTAACCCGGCTGGAAATAAATCAAATCAATGATCGGCTTTATTTGCGTCATCATTTAGGTAAGAGGAGAAAAAATACGGACTTATTCCTCAACTAACTTTGTGATGAGTTGCCAGGTCCTGATCCCGGTTTTTTATCCCACACCAAAAAATGGAAAAAAACTACGCCACGCTCTTTTCAGTCACCCTACTATGCGCAAGGCGATATTGGTAACGTTGAACCATCAAAAAAATTCGTCCGATTTACTGTTTCATGCTCTGCCTTTTATGTTCTAGGATTTTTTAGTTACAACAACAAAAAATACGGTCAATTTTTTTGTGCTGTTCAAACTTTTACGGGAAAAGTATTTGCGGTACCTATACGTAACGTAAAAACAAAATCACTGATTGATGCCATTCAACTTATGACTAAGGTAGCCAAATTCTTTTCCCCCCTCTAAACCCTATCCACCGCTAACTTTTTCTATTTTTCTTAGCATAAAGATTTTAAACAAACCCATGTGTTGCTGTTTGACGGAGAGTCGGGACTTCGCAGTAAAAAAGCTCAAAACATAATTGCTGATAAATTTAACATTAAAGTTCATGCGGAAGCTTTTTACAAAAGAAACATGGCCGAAAGAGCTATCCGTGAAATTAAACTTCGAATGGCTGTTCTTCTTGATTTAGAAAAAAAACCTTTGACTCAATGGCGCAATCATTTGGAACAGGTCCTGCAAATCATCAACCAAAATAAAAAGCAATACAAATCAGTGATGCAAATGTTGGCTGATTTCTTTACCAAAGAAACGGTTAATCTACCTCAAACATCAGATCAAATTTATAAATTCAACATTGGTGACAAAGTGAGCATTGATGCTTTCCCAAACCAACGGCGAAATCTTGGTTTTAAATACAGTCTCAACATGGGTGAGTTTTTTTATCCCACCCCACTTACCCTCTTGGTGACTTGTTCTCTTTGGATAGGCAAACTTCAACGCAACGTCACTGCCATTGTAAAAAGCCGCCGGGCGGTAACACGCCAAAATATTATTATTCCCATCTACACTGTTGTTATTCCCTCATTGGATCAGGTGTGACCTTAATTAAACTGTTTTTCCATGCACCCAATATATTGTGATATGTTTAGGAATTTACTGTTCGTGAACAATTGATTCATCCGCTGTAACCCCGCCCGATTGTGTAATGTCACACTTGTTTTGTTCTAATAAAAAAAAATTATTTTTTAATTTCTGGTATTACTGTGTGTTACAGAGAACACAATGTCTAACGATACGGAAAACAAATACCTGATCAACCAAGAGCTTATTCGATTAAGCAGCCAACGAAGCAAAATGCCATTTGAAAAAATGAAACGGGGGGACTGTTTTTGGGTGATTGGACATGAAAAAGTATCCACCAAATTTCAAGATCAACAAAGTGTCTGGTACACGTGTTTTGAAGAACCCACGCCAACTGAGGGATGTCTAATCAACGATCACGAAGAATACATGTTTTATCAAGGGGCGGCTACCACTTGGATGAGCAAACTACCTCAAGAATTACTGACCAAACTTCATCAACGCAAACTATGTTTCGAATTAGAATTTTTGGATATTACTTTGAAAGGATGTTTTCGTTTAAAAGCCACGGGTCGTCAAATTGATATTGACCACCCCCCATCTACGACCGATGCTTTGTAACATGGGTTTTTTTCAGAATGATTACAATGACGTGCTTATGGACGGTCCCTTTAAGAGTGTAACTACCCTCCTTCTTCATGCAAGCTAAGTCACTATGCTCCCTATTCTCTATTTCTCACGTAGAGTGACCCAACTTCCCCGCTCCTACTCTCAATATGTTGACTCAACTTTTAGGGTTAAAAAGAGAGCAGGAGTGACGTACTCAGTCGCTTGCCTGCTGCCCTTTTAGCACCACCACCACCACCACTTCTTATTACACCGCCACCCCCCCTATTCACCATCCACCATGCTTACCGTAGAGGAGTTGTTGGTTGTCCTCAATCTTAATGAGGCGTGGCTAAGGCAAGTGATTGGCACCGATGAAGCCTACATTAACCGACTGGTGATAGTCGGTCTCCCCAGGGCCGAAGCCGAACGCCATTCGTTTCGGCGCGACTTGGAGAACGTGCTGGAGCTGATGCGCTCCCAGAATTTATCAGCCAAAAGAGCGGCGAGAATTGTCGGCCGCACGCCAGACGAGTCGTCGTCTGAGGAGGACGAGGAGGAGCCCGAGGCGGAGCCCGAGGAGGAGGAGGAGGATATGGAGGAGAACGTGACACTTGAGGAGTAAACCCTCCTCTTGACCAAACCCGTAACTATTGCGTAACTTTCTCGCGCTATTTTTTTACAAAATCTTTGTGCTATTTTTTACATAACTTTTGTTACTAATGAAACCATACAAGAATAGTTAACATAGTGTCTTTTTTACTGAAGAATAGTTGACCCATAAACCTATAAAGTTCATATATAATAACCAATAAAAAATAATACGCT
>Ga0208483_1000055_pt1 | contig 24124 bp, 11 predicted proteins | sample LakMenE01Jun11ns_FD_150659 | JGI IMG/M metagenome (GOLD analysis project Ga0208483, IMG submission 150659) | Freshwater microbial communities from Lake Mendota, WI - 01JUN2011 deep hole epilimnion ns (SPAdes) | ecosystem: Environmental > Aquatic > Freshwater > Lake > Epilimnion/Euphotic zone ... | reverse complement strand
GTAGTTTTTATTATTACGGCATTGCCACTTTAAGTGGAAGTGGTTGCGGCGCTGCGACATCTGCTTCTGCAGAAGTTATTGTAGTGGCTGATCCAACCGTCACAACGCAGCCTTTGTCAACTCAGACGGTTTGTTCAGGGGGTACATTAGCTCTTTTATCCCTTGTGGCTTCGGGGGGAACAGGCACTACCACCTACCAATGGTTCTCGAATACTGCAAACAGTAATACAGGTGGAACACTTATCGCAGGAGAGACAAACGCTTCTTACACGCCGATAGCCACCACAGTTGGGACTACTTATTATTATGGTGTTGCTTCTCTAAGTGGCTCAGGTTGCGGAACAGCTGCCTCTGCTACAGCTGCAGTAATCGTTGTATCGCCCCCAACAGTAAGCACGCAGCCTACTGTTACCCAAACCATCTGCGACGGTGGAACAGCAGCAGCCCTCAGTGTTGCATACACCGGTGGAACCGGAACGCCTTCATACCAATGGTATTCGAATGCTACAAATAGCACAACTGGAGGAACAAGCATTGCGGGAGCAACAGCTTCAACCTACACCCCAACCGGAGTTGCAGCAGGGACATCTTATTACTATTGCATCATCACGTTATCAGGATCTGCATGTGGAACAGCCACTTCCAACACAGCCACTGTTATTGCTGTAGCAGACCCATCCATCACCACCCAACCAACTGCTACGCAAACTATTTGTGCAGGTGGAACACCAAGTGCATTGCCCCTAGCTTATTCAAACGGAACAGGTACACCGAGTTACCAGTGGTATAGCAATACGACTTCAGCAACAACAGGAGGAACTCTAATAGCAGGGGCAACTGCAGCGAGTTATTCTCCTCCTGTTTTGAATACAGCGGGTAGTTTTTATTATTACGGCATTGCCACTTTAAGTGGAAGTGGTTGCGGCGCTGCGACATCTGCTTCTGCAGAAGTTATTGTAGTTGCTGACCCAACAATTTCAGTTCAACCTTTGGCAACACAGACCAATTGTCAGAATGGAATTTCAACACCGCTTACTGTTACTGTAACCGGAGGTGTTGGAACAACAACTTACCAATGGTACACCAACATTGTCAACTCTACTGTAGGCGGTGTAGCTTCTGGAAACGCAGCGACACTTACCCCATTGACAGCTGTGGTCGGAACGGCATATGTTTATTGCATAATCAACACTTCAGGTGCAGGCTGTTCAGCGGCTACATCAGCAACTGCCGAAGTTATTGTAGCGCCAATTCCTTCCATAACAACTCAACCACAAGCAACACAAACAGTTTGTCAAAACGGTACCACTTCGACTTTATCCTTTGCTTATTCGAACGGATCTGGGGCTACAACATACCAATGGTATTCGAACCCAACCAACAGTGCAACGGGAGGAACTGCCGTTGCTGGTGAGACCAATGCAACCTTCACCCCAAGCGCCACTGCTATTGGAACGACTTATTATTACTGCGTATCCACGCTTAGTTTAGGTGGAAGTGGTTGCGGAACAGTAACCACACAAACAGCAGCGGTTATAGTAGTTGGTCCTCCAACTATATCAACCCAACCAACAGCTACGCAAACCATTTGTGTGGGCGGAACACCAAGTGCTTTATCGATCGCATACACCGGTGGAACAGGCACCGCCTCGTATCAATGGTACAGCAACACATCGAACGCTACAACAGGCGGTGCGGCAATTGTAGGTGCTACAACGGCTTCATTTACACCTCCGACATTAAACACTTCAGCAAGTTATTTCTACTATGGAACTGTTACGTTGAATGGTTCCGGTTGCGGATCCGCTACGTCAGCTTCTTCTGAGGTGGTTGTGGTTGTTGATCCAACTATTTCAGTTCAACCGCTAACCACTCAAACCGTTTGTCAGAATGGCATTCCAACGCAGATAACTGTAACAGTTACAGGTGGAACAGGAACTACAACTTATCAATGGTACACGACGATCTTAAACAATAACGTGGGCGGAGTAGCTTCAGGAAATGCAGCTACACTTACGCCGATTACAGCCGTAGTTGGAACGGGATATGTTTATTGTGTTGTGAATACAAGTGGTGCAGGATGCACGGCAGTTGCTTCAACGACTTCTGCTGTTATCGTTGTTCCTCTTCCAACTATATCTTCTCAGCCCATAGCGTCGCAAACCATTTGTCAAAATGGAGTGGCAACGCCATTAACATTTACCTACACCAATGGAACCGGAACTCCAACTTATCAATGGTACGTTAACGCTACCGCAAGTACAACTGGAGGATCGATTTTAGCTGGGGAAACAAACGTTTCTTTTGCTCCTCCAACAAGTGCTCTCGGATCGCTCTATTATTATTGCGTAGCTACTATAAGCGGAAATGGATGCGGAACAGTTACGACTCAATCATCAGAGATAAATGTTGTTGGACTTCCAACAATTACAGCTCAGCCTTTAGCCACGCAGACAATCTGCTCGGGAGGATCTCCAAGTTCTTTAACATTGACATTCTCAGGAGGTACGGGTGCTGCTACTTACCAATGGTATAGCAACAGCACCAATGCCACAACTGGTGGGGCGCTAATTCCTGGCGGAACTGCCGCTCAGTACAATATTCCGAACTTGAATACTTCAGGAAGTTATTACTATTATGGAATAATAACATTGGGCGGGGTAGGATGTGGTTCAATAACAACAAGTGCATCAGAGGTTATTGTTAACCCCGATCCTACTGTTGGAACTCAACCTTTGACAACACAGAGCTTGTGCGCAACAGGAACACCGACTAATTTGCAAGTAAGCTTTAACAATGGCGCAGGTGTCGCTTCTTACCAGTGGTATTCCAGCACAACAAATTCAACTGCAAGTGGAATTCTAATTCCTGCCGCAACAAATGCGGTTTACACACCAAGTTCAACAACTCCAGGGACACAATATTACTATTGTACTATTTCATTATCGGGCTCTGGTTGCGCAGATGCGACAAGCAGTGTGGGTGAGGTGATTGTGTTTGCACAACCTACTTTTTCAGTTCAACCGAATCCGAATGAAACGGTTTGTTTGGGAGGAACTCCAACAACATTCTCACCAACGGTTGCGGGTGGAACAGGCGCTGCCAACTACCAATGGTATTCCAATTCTACAAATACAAACACGGGTGGAACCGCAGTTGCAGGAGAAACCAATCTTACGTACACACCTCCGGCAACGACAGTTGGTTCAACGTATTATTATTTGACAGCAACCTTCGCAGGCACAAGTTGCGGAACTGCATCTTCAAGCACTTCACAAATTATTGTTGTAGCAGACCCAACCGTTTCAACCCAACCACTTGCAACAGATTCGATGTGTGTTGGAGGAATACCAAATACGCTGAACGTTGCCGCGACCGGAGGTACGGGTACACCGACATATCAATGGTATAGCAACACTACAAATTCAAATGTTGGTGGAACAGTCATAGGGGCAGCAGTTGCTAGCACCTACAACCCAACTGCTTCTTCTACCGCAGGAACTCAATTTTTCTATGCGCAAATCACGCTTTCAGGTTCTGGTTGCGATATATTAAGTTCTTCCGTAAGTGAAATCGTAAACGTGGCAGATCCTATAATTTCTACTCAGCCAATTGCATCACAAGATGTTTGTTTAAATGGGACACCCACAAACATTAGTGCAGCTGTTTCTGGAGGCTTGGGAACGGTGAGCTATGCATGGTACAGCAATTCAACTCAAACCCTTCCAGGTACTGTTTATCCTGGAGCGAACACTGCAACAGTTACTCCAACTAATACTCCTGCTGGAATTTCTTACTACTACATGGTAGCAACACTTTCAGGAAATGGATGTAACGCCGCCACTTCGAATTTTTCTCAAGTAACCGTTCACGCGTTACCTACTGTGACAGCTACTCCGCTTGATAATTCAATTTGTTTCGGAACAACAACGGATATAGTTGCGAGTGGAGCGACTTCTTATGTATGGACTGCAGCTCCTACCATTACTTCACCAGCGAATGTTGCTACTGTATCAGTCGCGCCGATTGGAAGTGTTACATATACTGTTCAAGGTACAGATGCATTTGGATGTGTGAATACGGCAACAGCAACCGTTGTTGCAGCAACACAACTAAACGTTCAAGAGAATATCACCACAAATATTTGTTATCAAACATGCACTGGAGCAATAGCTTTAACACCGACTGGCAGTGGTTCTAGTTATACAGTGGCTTGGAATACACCAGGTGTAACCGGATTAAACCCTCAGAATTTATGTCCAGGAAACTACACCTACACGGTAACCGATAACCTCACCTGTTCTTTCCAAAACACAGTGAACATTGCAGCATTGCCAAACAATCCGTTAGACAATGTGATCATTACTCAGCCGACATGTTTTGGATACAACAACGGTAGTATTGATTTTCAAGACGCGAGCGCAGTATCATTCCAACTGGTAAACGCAGCAACGAATGCAACCATAGCGACACAACCAGGCGGGTTGTTCGGGACAATCGGCGCGGGTAATTACAACATCATTTACAACGATGCTTTGGGCTGTGTTTATGACAGTTTAAATTTCTCTATCGTTGCGCAATCTGCTCAAATAACATTGGCCTTAAATGCGCAAGCCCCTGTTCTATGCTTCAACCAAGTGGTTCCATTAACAGCGATTGCAGGAGGTGGAGACGGCGGTGCAATTACAGTTACTTGGGGAAGTTGCAATACCGTAACGAATTGCATATTGGGTTCTGGTAATCCATACAATTACACGCTTACTTCAGATGTTACGTTGTATGCTCAGGCAACAGATGCAACAGGATGTGCGAGTGTAATTCAGTCCATTGCTTTGAATTTGGCTAATCCAGTTCAAGTCAATCTTCAAAACGGAACTTCATCGGTTCTCATTTGTGAAGGCGATTGCGTAAACATGAGCGCAGTTGCGACCGGCGGTAACAATCCAATTAACATCGAATGGTATGAAGTTCCAACTGCTGTGGGTGGAGCTACTATAGGACCTAACGGAACAACCAATACAATATGCCCAACAGTGTCAACGTCTGTATTTGTTTTCGCAAACGACGGTTGTGGCGTTCCTGATTACGACACGTTGAATATTGTTGTTCAGTCATTCCCGACGGTTAGCTTCTCAGTGAATACACAAGATGGCTGTTTACCTTTAACGGTCTCTTTCACCAACAACACATCGCCAACTTTTAATGGAAACTGTTTGTGGTCAATGGACGATGGAACTACGTTTGCGAATTGTGGCAATCAAGTGTATACATACACAGACGAAGGCGCCTATACTCCAACGTTATATGTTATTTCTCCTGAAGGTTGTTCAACAACATATTCGCTGCCTGCTCCAATTGTAGTGCACGGATATCCGGTTGCAGATTTCTCTTGGGCACCACAGCCCGTTGATGTAACAAATCCTGTTGTCCAATTTACAGACGCTTCAGTTGATGCGGTGAATTACCTCTGGGAATTTGCATGGCTTGGGGCAAGTGATCTACAGAATCCGGTATTCACATTCCCTGATGAAGATTTAGCTGAATATCCTGTTTGCTTAACTGTCGAGAACAGCTTTGGCTGTCAGGACACCATGTGCAGAACGATTCGATTGAACAGTGTCCTGCAGGTTTGGGTGCCGAATGCATTTACTCCAGAGCAAGACGGATTGAATGAAGTATTCGTTCCAGTAATAAAAGGAGCGAAACCTGAAACCTATCACTTCTCAATATTTGATCGTTGGGGAACTTTGGTTTTCGAGTCGTTTGAAATTGGAGAGCCTTGGATTGGTGACGTTCGGAATGGAAATGCATTTGCTGCCAACGGAGCGTATATCTGGCGACTAGAGGTGCAACCTCTGGAAGACAGGAGTCTGAAGTTATACACCGGATTCGTAACGGTAATAAGATAAATTTAAAACCCTCGGGCAACTTTCTGAAACCAATTGTTATCAATCAAACGATGAAGTATGAGCGATAGCGAATTGGTTTCAGAATGTCTCAAAGGAAAGTCGTCCGCACAAAGGACACTCTTTCAATTGCACTCTGGAAAAATGTTCGCGGTGAGTCTACGTTACATGGGTAGCACCATGGAAGCCGAAGAGGTGTTGCAAGAAAGCTTCATTAAAGTTTTTGAAAAGCTTAATCAATGGAAGGGCGACGGTCCTCTAGGGGGTTGGATTAGAACCATTGTTGTGAATACCGCGCTAACCCGCATTAAGAACAACAAGAAGTTTCGACTCGACAAAAACATTGATGACGCAGTATCACTTTCCGACAACGGAGAAGATCAATTGGAAGCCTTGCAGGCAGCTGATTTGATGAAGTTAATTGCTCAAATGCCCGATGGGTACAAGACAGTATTTAACTTGTTCGTTGTGGAAGGATATGGACACAAAGAAATTGCCGACCTAATGGGGATTTCTGAAAGCACTTCAAAAACACAATTTTTAAAAGGAAAAAACTGGTTAGTCAAAAGAATAAATGAGCAATAAGTGGAACAATATCATTCGTGAAAAGCTAGAATCCCATGAGGTTTCAGCAGATCACTTGTGGAATAACATTTCACAAAATATTCCTCAACCCTCTTCTTCTTTTTGGAAACCTTGGATGACCACTGCTGCCATTGGAACGGCAGCCATTGCAACTTCCGCAATTATTTATTTCAATTCACCGAATCAAACTCAGCCGGTTGTTCAATCTTCTGAGCAAAAAACGGTAGAGGTAAAAGTTGATACAACTTCAAACACGGTGAACAGTGTTGAGACTTCTGAAAGTACCGCAATTCCTCAAATTATCACAGGTGGAATTCCAGATGATATTTATTCAGGGTATGTGTGGCAAATGCCTGAGGCAGAGGAATTAGCTTCGATTGAAACTGGAAATCAACGCGACACTCAAATTACAGCTGTAATTGAAGACTCGAATTCGAATCCTTCTAACAACAGATCTTCCCAGGTTATTGCAGAAAGAGAGCCCCTTACAAATTCATTTACTGCGGTTGTTTCCAATGCCGAAAGTTTAAGATATTTCTTCTTCGGAGCAGCTGAAAAGGCCGACTCTTATGCATGGAATTTCGGAGATGGATTCGACGGACAAGGACAGTCAATAGCGCACGAATTCACCGAAGAAGGAACCTACACAGTGAAGTATATTGTTTCAAGAGGAGAAGAAATGATGGTTGAAGAAAAGACCATTGAGGTCTATCGTCCTGCAAAACTTTCTCCAGTTACCGCATTTGCTCCTGGATTCGACGGAAAGAACGATGTATTCGATGTGTTGTACAACGCCCGCAACGTAAGCGAAACGGTTAATTTCAAAATCACGGATGTTAACGGCAGATTGGTTTATCAAACGGATGGACAATCGGTTTGGGATGGAAAAAACTTGAGTGGCGAGTTATGTCAGCCAGCGTATTACAATTGGATCATTGAATTCAAAGACCGTCAAGGCAACTTGAAATCTCAGTCGGGGTCCATTCGCATATTCGGCGAATAAAAGACTTATAAACATACGCCTTCGTTCTCAATTCTTCTTCGCATTTTTGGGGAATGGCAAAGACAAAAACTTCTTTTTTCTGTCAAAGTTGTGGTGCACAAAGTCCAAAGTGGCTGGGTAAATGCCCTTCTTGTAACGAATGGAATACAATAGTGGAAGAGGTGGTGAATCGCGATTCGAACACTTCGAAAATCCGCATCAAACCCAACGCACAACCGAAATCTATTTCAGATATAGAAATTGAAGAGCGCAAACGTTTTCCATTAATAGACGGAGAATTAAACAGAGTTTTAGGAGGAGGAATTGTTCCAGGATCACTGATTCTTTTCGGAGGAGAACCAGGAATTGGAAAGTCTACGTTGCTTTTGCAAATGGCCCTTCAACAATTAAACTTCACGGTCTTATATGTGTCGGGAGAAGAAAGCGAAGAGCAAATTCAAATGCGCGCGCAGCGTCTAGGGTTCGACAACCCGCGCTGTATGGTCTTAATGGAAACTTCCGTCGATCAGATTCTTCATCATTTGAATGAAATGAAACCGAACATTGTGGTTATCGACTCCATTCAAACCCTTCAAAGCGAAAGCGTGGAAAGCGCACCAGGAAGTGTTTCTCAAGTTCGTGAATGCACCTTGCAATTGATGAAGTACGCCAAGGAAACGCATACTCCCATATTTCTTATCGGACACATTACGAAGGAAGGAAGCCTCGCTGGTCCGAAAGTGTTGGAGCACATGGTTGATACTGTTTTGCAGTTTGAAGGAGATCGTCACCACATCTATCGCATTTTACGTTGTCACAAAAACCGTTTCGGTTCAACGCATGAATTGGGTATTTATGAAATGTTAGGTTCTGGATTGAAGGCGGTAGAAAATCCGAGCGATATTCTTATCGATTCAAGCACCGAGCATCTCAGCGGTTCAGCCATAGCGGCAGCCATGGAAGGCGCACGCCCTATGATGATGGAAATACAGGCGCTCGTGAGCACAGCGGTTTATGGCACACCACAGCGAAGCACAACGGGATTCGATTTACGAAGATTGAATATGTTACTTGCCGTATTGGAAAAGCGCTGCGGATTTCGTTTGGGAATGAAAGACGTGTTTTTGAATATAGCGGGCGGAATCAAAATCGAGGATCCCGCTTTGGATCTTGCGGTTATTTCTGCGATTCTTTCAAGCAACGAAGACATTGCCATTACGCGAAAGGCTTGTTTCTGTGGGGAAGTAGGACTGAGTGGAGAGATTCGTCCCGTTTCAAGATTAGATCAACGCATTCAAGAAGCAGCGAAATTGGGATTCGAAAAAATCTACGTTTCTTCCTTCAATAAAATCCAAGCTTCAGCTGCAATTCAAATTATTAAGGTTGGAAAAGTAGAGGAACTCTTTTCAGAAATATTCGCATAAAAAAAGCCTCACCGAAGTGAGGCTTTCTTCAATAAGAAATCTCTTAACAAAACTCTTCGAACATTCCGTTCAGGTGCGCTGCAATCATGTCTGCTGTGCGACCTTCAATGTGGTGACGCTCGATCATGTGCTGCAATGTTCCGTCTTTGAAAAGAGCAATACATGGAGAAGACGGAGGGTAAGGTAACATGAATTTTCTAGCCATGTTAACTGCATCTGCGTCTACGCCTGCAAAAGATGAAACCAATTTCGTTGGTTTCTTTCCTTCTGCTTGAATCGCTTTCTTCACGCCTGGACGCATGCTTCCTGCTGCGCATCCGCACACTGAATTCAAAACCAATAGAACGGTTCCTTCGGTATTAATTGCAGATGACACGAGGTCAGCAGTTGTAGTTTCTTCAAAGCCAATATTTGTTAATTCTGCACGCATAGGTGCTACTAATTCTGGTGGGTACATAATTTATTTTTTTGCAAAGTTACATCAAAGGAACAATCAATTACGTGACCTTGTTCACACGACTTCAACACAAATTTCTTTTGCTTCTTGCAGCGTTCCAATAACGGTGAGTGTTTCGTTGTGAAGCGCACAAAGTGATTTCATTTCATTCAATGAATTTTCATGAAACGTTACAAGCAAACCTCCCGAGGTTTGCGGGTCGCAGAGCACCAACAATTGCTCGCCGTTCAACGGACTAATTTTGGGTTGAATGTTTTGAAAATTCTTTGTTGTGATATCTGGAAAGACGAATTGCGCAGCAGATCTCTTTGCCGATTCTAAAATTGGAATTTCTGAATAGTTCAGCACTGCACTGCATGCACTCGCTTCGCACAACTCAATCAAGTGTCCCGCTAATCCGAATCCTGTTATATCGGTCATCGCATGAACCCCTTCAATCTTCGCGAATTCAGCCCCAATGGAATTCACGTGTTTCATGTGTTGAATGAATTCTGCTTTTTCTTCTTCAGACAACAACCCGCGCTTTCCGCCTGTAGAAGCGATTCCTAGACCAAGGGGTTTCGTAATGGCAATCAAATCTCCAACTTGAGCACCGTTGTTCTGCTTCAAATTTTTAATGGGTGCAATGCCGTTCACCGACAAACCAAAGAATGGTTCCGGACTTTCAACACTGTGTCCGCCTGCAATCTGAATGCCCACGCTGGCGCATGTTTCCTTCGCTCCACGCATAACTTCTCCAGCTACTTCTGCAGGAAGTTTTTCCAAAGGCCAGCCTAAAATAGCCAGGGCCATAATGGGCTTACCGCCCATGGCATAGATGTCTGAAAGTGCGTTGGCAGCCGCAATACAACCGAAGTCGTAGGCGTCGTCTACCATGGGCATGAAGAAGTCGGTGGTTGAAAGCAACGCATCCGTTTCATTCAAGGCATAAGCAGCAGCATCGTCGTTGTTTCCATTTCCAATCAACAGATTTAAATCTACTTGTGAAGCGCCGCAATGGGCAAGTATTTTAGACAGTTCAGCTGGAGCAATCTTGCATCCGCATCCAGATGCTTTGCTGAATTGTGTTAAAGGATAATTCATGACAAGAGTATTTTTTTCGCTGCAATGATTTCTGCAGGTGTTGTGTTTTCAGTTATCGGAACTTGAATGGTTTTCGGTTGAACGGCTTGTTTCAAACGCCCCTGTTCATAGGCCTTGTCGTAGTAATGCATGAGCAATGTCAACCATTCGGTTTTATCACCATTCTCAAGCGCTTCAATGGATTTTTTGTTCGCTTCAAGTCCCATGCGCTTGGTAAGCAATTGCGTTTTTTCAATGAGTTCGTTGCTTGGAAAACAGCCGTAGTTTTCCATTAAAAAATCAAATCTATTTTCGAAGCTTGGTTGAATTTCAACTCGAGGAGCAATGACGATTTTGTCGAACAAAGGATCTGGTATTCTTACTTTTCCAATGAGCCGACTCTCGTTTTCGTACCAAACGGGTTGGTCTTTTTTCAATTCGAAAAATAAAGCGTGTGCTAATTTATTTTCGAAGTGTTCTTGTGTGGGTTGTGCGAGTTGCCCGAGAGCGCCGAAGGCAGAGCCTTTGTGATGAGCGAGTCCTTCCAAATCAATGACCGCTTCACCCACTTCATGCAGACCGAATAAACGTTCGGTTTTTTGTGAGCCGGTTTTTCCTGACATGACAATCAGTTTATGCGGACGTGTGAATTTTTCTAAACACCAATTGCGGTAACGTTTGTAGCCGTCTTTCAATCTTAGAACTTCTATCCCTTCTTTCGAAAGTAGATCGCTAAAAATCTGACTTCGCATTCCACCGCGAGCGCAGTAAACCACAATCTTATTTTCTTTGACGTGTTTTTTGGCTTCTGCAATGAGCTGTTCAAACAACGGAGACACGAGTTTGTATCCCAGTTCTTCGGCGGAATCTTTTCCTTCTTGTTTGTACGATGTTCCTACGAGAATGCGGTGTTCGTTGTTGAGAATGGGAATATTTATGGAGCCGATAATATGCCCAGCCTCAAACTCACCTTCACTTCGAACATCAATCCAATTCAATTCAGAGAATGGAAGTTCGTTGTCTTCTAACGGAAAGAGGGTGTGACTCATTTGTCGACTAAAATATAATCGAGGGTACGTTGATCAATATTTCCATCTACCACCAGAATTTTAATTTGGTCGCCCAATCTAAATTCGTACTTGCGCTTCAGTCCGCGAACCACGTATTCTTCCGGAGAGAAAGTATATTGGTCGCCTGTCATGGTATCCAATGGAATAAGTCCTTCGCAGCGTGTTTCGTTCACCTCCGCATACATGCCCCAATTCGCCAAACCAGAAATAGTAGCTTCGAAAATTTGACCTTTGCGTTCAAGCATGTACTCCACTTGCTTGTACTTGATACTTGCGCGTTCCGCTTCAGCAGCGCGTTTCTCCATAGCTGAAGAGTGCCTGCAATGAAGGGCGTATTCATTTTCATTCACCGGATTTCCTTGATCGAGATAATGCTGCAAAAGTCTATGCACCATCACGTCTGGGAATCTTCGAATGGGTGAAGTGAAGTGTGTGTAGTAATCGAAAGCCAGTCCGAAGTGACCAATGTTCTGTGTGCTGTATTCCGCTTTCGCCATGCTACGAACTGCCATGGTGCGCACAGAGCCCTCTTCGGGTTGTCCGTCTACCAACTGAATAATACTTTTGATGACGCCCTGTTCTTCCGAAGGATTTGTTCTCGGAAGTTTGTATCCCAGGTGTTTCAAAAAAGTTTTCAATGAAGCAATTTTTTCCGGACTTGGTTCGTCGTGTATACGATAAACGAATGGAAGTGTAATCCCGTTTTTCGGATGACCTATGAAGTAAGCAACCTCGCGATTTGCAAGCAACATGAAGTCTTCAATCAACTGATTCGAATCTTTCATTTTCTTAATGAAAACGCCTACAGGCTTTCCTTTTTCATCGAGTTGAAATTTCACTTCTTCCGAATTGAAATCAATGCTTCCTGCAGCGTAGCGCTTGGCACGAAGTTTTTTAGCGAGCTGATCGAGGTGAAGGATCTCATCTGCGAAATCTCCGCCTTTTCCTTCAATGCGTTCTTGTGCTTCTTCGTACGTGAATCTTCTGTCGGAATGAATAACAGTGCGTCCGAACCAACGATTCAAGACATCTCCGTTTTCATTCATTTCAAACACTGCACTGAAACACAACTTGTCTTCATTCGGACGAAGCGAGCAAAGGAAGTTTGAAAGCTTCTCAGGAAGCATAGGAATGGTGCGGTCTACCAAATAAATACTGGTAGCTCGAAGCGTAGCTTCTTTGTCTATGAGTGAGTTCGGTTGAACGTAATGACTCACGTCTGCAATGTGCACACCGACTTCTAAATTTCCGTTTTCTAATTTGTGATACGAAAGTGCATCGTCGAAATCTTTCGCATCGAAAGGATCAATGGTGAAAGTCGGAATGCCGCGCATATCGCGACGTTTCGCAATTTCTTCTTTCGTAATTTCTGAAGGAATGGCTTCAGCTTCCAAGTGAACGCTTTCAGGGAATTCGGTTGGAAGGTCGAACTCTAAAATTATCGCGTTCATTTCTACCAAGTGCGATCCCGGCTGTCCGAGCACTTGTGTCACTTTTCCGATTGGCTTGTGCTCGGGGTTGTCCCACGAGATCATTTCAACCGCTACTTTATCGTTTTGAATAGCACCGTTCAATTCATCTTTCGGAATGAAAAAATCGACATGTATTTTTTTATCGGAAGGAAGGAAGAAGGCGTGTTCTTTGTAACGTTCGATTGTTCCAACGTATAATTTTTTTCTTCGTTCAACCACACGAATAATTCTACCTGAAGGTCTTCTTTTTCTTGGTATAAGTTGAATTTCGACCAAGTCGCCATGTAAAGCAAATCCGGTACTTCCTTTTTCTATTTCCACATCTACGTCGAGCCCAGGAACGGTGACGTACCCTTTTCCATACCGATTGATTTCAATGTTTCCCAGCACCAAGTTTTTTGGAGTTTCGGCTAAAACATATCTTCCTCTTTCAGTTTCTTTGAGTGTGCCAGAAGAGGCTTCCTCTTGTAAAATTTCGTAGATAAGTGTGCGAACGCCAGCATCTGCAATTCCGAGGGCAGCGCTTACTTGTTTGTGATTCACAGCGGTCTCCGGAGCGCGTTCAAAGAGGTCAATGACTTCCTTTCTTAAGTCGCGTTTAAAATTTCCGAATTTGTTTTTTTTCTTTACCATAATATTCTTCCGAAAGGTAAACATTCAAAAATGAAGTTGTGGGTATTTCCTGTTATTTTTGGAATATGAATAACTCAACGTATAACATGCGCTTGTTGGAACACGATGAATTGAATGTGGTGAAGGCATTGGCACACGACATTTGGCCGCGTGTGTATGATTACATGATTTCCCAAGAGCAGATCACTTATATGCTTTCGTTGATGTATGATTTAGATCAATTGAAGCAACAGTGGTTGGAAGGGGTGAAGTTTGTTTTGTTGGAAGTGGAGGGTATTCCTCAAGGATTTGCTGCATTCGAGGAAAAAGAGAATTTTGTCTTCCTTCACAAGTTGTATTTGCGTCCGGAAATGCAGGGCAAGGGCTTCGGAAAAAAAATGCTTCAAGTGGTCATTGACTTCGCCAAAGATTCAAAGAAACCGCGCCTAGAACTCACTGTTAATCGCAACAACAAATCGCTTGAATTTTATTTAGGTAACGGATTTGTGATTAAAGAAGAAAAAGATTTCGACATCGGAGGCGGATATTTCATGAACGATTTCATCCTCTCCCTCCCCCTCATCGCGTAGCGTCATCACGAAGTGTCATCCACGCAGTGGTCATCACGAAGTGTCATCCACGCAGTGGTCATCACGCAGTGGTCATCACGCAGTGGTCATCACGAAGTGTCATCCACGCAGTGGTCATCACGCAGTGTCATCCACGCAGTGGTCATCCCCTCGGGTCATCACGCAGTGTCATCCACGCAGTGGTCATCACGCAGTGTCATCCACAAAGTGGTAGATTGTTAACATTATGTTCATATCCAACCCACAGAGCGGTAGTATTTTCGCTGACGAATAACTTCAACCTAAACTTTCATTTATGAAACAAAAATCACCTTTTGTTCAATTGTTTAAAGGCCTTTTTCTTTCCATGTTTTTCTTGGCTTTGTCGGCTTCCATGTCGGCTCAGACATATTTCGATATGTCTGCCGGGAATTATTCTGAACTTTTCACTTCTTGGACGGCTTATCCGACAGAGTGGAACGGTTTGGCAGTTCAAGGAGGTACAACTGCGATTCCGAATCCAACTAGAATAACTGCTCAATCAACAACTTTTGTTTCAGGAGCAACTGGCGGTGTTCAAAACACCACCGTGGCTAACGGAAATATTCAGTTTCTTTCAACAGGATCAGGGCCCACTCCTTTTCCAAGTACAGAGAATACCACTTCTACAGGTGCAGATTTGAATTTGAATTTCGCTTCTCGCACGGCGGGAAATATCTCGTTTGATTTGGCAACTGTGTTTAATGGAGCGACCAACAGTACTAGACATGGGACTTTGCGTTTATATTACTCGTTAGATGGTGCCAATTGGACGCAAATCTTTGGTAACAACTTACCCTATGTCGCAACAAACAATACTGCCGGATCTGCATCAATCTCCATAGCATTGCCTGCGGCCATAACCAACCAATCAACGGTAAAATTGAGATTTTACTACCACAATGAAGGACCTGTGCTTGGCAGCGGTAGCCGTCCAAAGATTAGTTTGGATAATTTAGTATTGACCTCGTCTTCATATACACCCCCAAGCATAACCTATACAACCACACCAACCCCATTTGATAATTTCACCACCAATCAAGGTACCCCTTCTGCTGTTCAATCTATTTATGTAAGTGGTGTTGGACTACAAGGCAATGTAACAATTACTGCTCCGACTGGATTTGAAGTTTCAACAGGCAGTGGTTTTGGATCAACGGCAACATTAACCCCTGTAGCTCAAACATTAACGAATGCCTTGGTTGAAATTCGAATAGCAGCATCAGCTGCTGTAGGGTTTGTTACCGGTAATGTGACCATTTCAAGTTTGAACGCGACAACTCAAACGATTGTAGATCTTTTAGGAATTGTGAACGGGTCGACATTAACCTCACAATCGATTTCATTTACGTTATCGTCACCAGTTACTTACGGTGTGTCGCCAATTGCGATGACTGCTACGGCAACTTCTGGATTACCTGTTACTTATACTTCTTCGAACACTTCAATTGCGACTGTTTCAGGAAGTACGTTAAACATTGTAGGAGCGGGTTCTGTGACCATAACAGCGAATCAGGCAGGTGATGCCACTTACGCTGCTGCGCCTTCAGTGACACAATCTTTGATTGTTGATCCAATAGCTTTAACAGTTACCGGAGCGCAGGTTACAGATAAATACTATGATGGTAGTACTTCAGCGGTTATTACAGGTACATTGGTGGGTATTATCAATAGCGATGTTGTTTCATTTGTTGGATTGGGAACATTTGCAGATCCGAATGCGGCTAATGGAATTGGAGTTACTGCCAATTCAATCTTATTCGGTGCGCAAGCTGGAAATTATACAATAACCCAACCGACAGGTTTGTCAGGAAATATTCTTCCAGCCATTCAAACCATCGCATTCACAGTTGCTCCAATGGTAACAGGAGAACCTGCTCAAACATTAACATCTTCCTCGAATTTCGCACCTTTCACACCAACCTATGCCTCTTCAAACACTGCTGTAGCCACTGTTTCAGGAAGTACGTTAACTGTTGTTGGACCTGGAACAACCGATATCACGGTAACAAATCCTGGTAACTCAAACAACGCAAATGGTTCTGCAACGGTAACTCTTGTTGTAAGAACAGGTGTTGCTAAATGGAGTTTCGAGTCATTGGGAACATTTTCAACGAGCGGAGCAACCTATGCAGGTCCAGCGGCAAACATTGGTTTGAATGCGGTTGGAAGTAGCGTTAGTGCGAATCACGCAAGTGCTACATCGGGCTGGAGTAATTCAGGCGGAAACGGATCTTTAACTTGTTTAAGCGGAAACTATTGGACAATGGGAGACTATTATCAATTCCAGGCAAGTACACTAGGATTCAGCGCGGTCTATGTTTCTGCAGATCAAACGGGAAGTAACACAGGCCCACGTGATTTCCAATTGGCTTATAGCTTGGACGGAACGAGTTTTACAAATGTTGGTTCAGTTTATTCAATATCAAATACAACTTCATGGTCTTCGACCATTTACAAACCAGAGCATACGCGTTCTTTTGATTTGTCCTCTATTGCAGGAATAGCGGGACAGCCAATGGTTTATTTCAGATTGGTTTGTGCATCAAATAATCCTATTGTTGGTCTTCCTCCATTAGGACAAGGCGGAACAAACCGCGTGGATAACTTTAGCGTTTCAGGAACGCTTTGTCCGGCTGAAGTATGTAACGACGGTATTGACAACGACTGCGACGGATCAATTGATGAAGGTTGTCCTACCATTAACCTAATAGGAAGTACGTCAGATTTTTGTCCTTCTTATTCAGGTTCCTTAACATTCACTTCAACCAACTTCACACAGGCATACGATGTTGTTGCATATTTAACAACAGCGAACAGCACGACTTATTCACCTGCAAACATTGTAGGAACTGCTAACGGAATTACTGGAACTTCAGGTTCAATCACAGTAACACTTCCAGCAGGAACAGCGGGAGGAACAGATTATGCATTTATTTTGGCTGGGATAGAGTCAGGCACAAACTACTTCGCTACTGATATTAATTTGAACACCAACGTTAACGCGATATGCGCTGACTATGGTTGTATGGACAATACTGCTTGTAACTACGATGCGCTTGCAAACATTTCAGACGGATCTTGTACCTACGCAACTGCTTGGTACTTGAACGCAGACGGAGATGGCTATGCCGCTTCTTCAACTTCGGCTTGTACCAACCCAGGTGCTGGCTATTCTGCAACTGTTCTTCCAACGACAGATTGCGATGATTCAAACGCATCAATCAATCCAGGTGCTACTGAGAACTTGTGCAACGGTATCGATGATAACTGTACTGCAGGAATCGACGAAGGAGCGGTTTCAGGATGTTTCGATCCAAACGCAAACAACTACAACGCTGCGGTAACTTGTCCGAACAACGCGACATGTACCTACGGTAACTTCACTGCTGGTAACATTGTTGTAACTCGCTTCGGAACAGGTGCGGCAGCGCTAGGATCAACAGGTACTGCATTCTTCTTGGAAGAATACAACACGTCAGGATTGGTAGGAACCATTACTGTTCCTACAACTGGAACAAACAAATTGGTTGTAGCAGGAAGTTCAACTTCTGAAGGAATGCTTTCTCGCTCTTCTGATTTTTCGAAATTGTCAATCCCAGGTTACGATGCCGCACTTGGTTTAGCGGGTGTAGCTTCTGCTGCGAACATTGCACGTTCAGTTGGAACGTTCGGACTTGGATACGGTTCATTCAACAAAATCAATTCAACATTAACAACAGGAAGTAACCTTCGTAGCGTTGCTTCAGAAGGAAATAACTACTGGGGAGCAAATGCTTCGGGTGGTATTAGCTACTTAGGAACAGGCACTTCCGGAAACGTTTATAGCACTATTGGAAACACTCGTGTAGTTAGCGCTCAAAACGGAAGTTTATTCTTCTCTACAGGTTCAACAACACTGGGAGTGCATAAAATTGGTTCAGGACTTCCAACAACAACTGGACAAACAGCAGCATTGATTATTCCAACAGGAACAGGAAGTAGCCCTTATGGATTCCAGTTCAATACGGCTGAAACAGTTTGTTATGTAGCTGACTCTAGAACTGCCGCTGGTGGTGGTGTTCAGAAATGGGTGAACACAGCAGGCTCCTGGTCTTTGGCTTACACCATGAGCGTAGGTGCTTCAACGGGTGCCTTCGGAATTGCAGTTGATTTCTACGCTGGAGTGAATCCAAGAATTTACGCTACCGTGTCGAGCGCAAGCGGAACACAAGTTCTTTACTTCGATGACAACGGAACAGCGACTCCAACATTAAATATTATCTCTACTTTACTGAGCACAACGTTCAAGGCTTATCGCGGAGTGGCATTTGCTCCTTGCACACCTTCAACTTGGTATGCAGATGCGGATGCTGATGGATACGGAAATGTATCAACAACTCTAAGCTATTGCACACAACCGTATGGATATGTTGCAAACAGCACAGATTGTAACGATGCATTAGCTGCTGTTAATCCAGGAGCAACTGAATTATGCAACAGTGCAGACGACAACTGTTCAGGTGCTGCAGATGAGGGCTTGACATTCTCGAATTACTATGTAGACGCAGACGGCGATGGATATGGAATTGGTACAGCAACAAACGCATGCGCGAGTCCTGGAGCTGGATACGCAACTGCAAACGGAGATTGTGACGATGTAATGGTTGGTGTGAATCCTGGTGCTGCTGAAATTTGTAACGGTTGGGACGATGATTGCGATTCTTCAATTGACGAAGGAATTCCGACAATAACATATTACAACGATGCGGACGGTGACGGATACGGAGCCGGATTACCGACTACGACTTGTTCAGTGCTTTCTGCACCCTTTGTGTCGAACAACACAGACTGTGATGATTCCAACATTGCGATTAATACTGCTGCAACGGAGTTGTGTTCGAATTCAATTGACGACAACTGTAACGGAACGATAAATGAAAGCTGCGGTTCTGAATTGGGAGTTGGTGAGAGTCCGTCAACTGCAGTCAGTGTTTCGACTACGTTCTTCCCAACTTGTTCAGCGCAAACACATACGCTTTCCGGTTTCGCTGCATCTTCTTCATCGCAATCTATTTGCTTAACTGGAGAAGACAAATGGCATTCATTTGTTGCAACATCTGAAGCAGTGAGCATTGTTGTTGGATCAACAGCGAATGATATCTTGTTGGAGTTACAATCGAATGCAGGAGTATTGCTTGCAACCGAGAATGCTGTTGCTGGATTAGGTGGAGAGGTGTTGAACTTCTCTGGATTAACTGCTGGACAGGTGTACAAAGTTGGCGTTAGAAACTACAACAGTGCATTGGGTATTGGTGCCTACACAATCTGCGTGAAAATGTTGAAGCGTGGCGGATGTGATACGGGAACAAATGCAACATGGTCGAGTACATTGAATCTTTGTAAATTATTCAAAGCAACATGGGCAGGATCAGGTGTTCAATACAGATTTACTTTTATAGGAACAAGCGGAATTGCATTGGGTAACACCTATGTGAAGACACAAAGTTCTGACTACCTAACGCTTTCAACGGTAGTACCAACGCTTCCTTTAGGTTGCACATACAACGTTAGCGTGACAACCATTTACAGCTTAACAAACGCAGCCGGTGGGGTTGAACTTATAGAAGTTCCTGCATTATCTGCTTGTTCAATTACCATGGAGCAAGAAGCAGCTACTGCACTTCGTGCAAGTGATCGTTGTTCTGCAGGACCAAAATTCCGCGGTGCAATTGTAGCATCGTTGCCATGGGTTTGTGGGGTAACCAATTGGAAGTGGGAATTCACAGAATTAGATGCAGGTGGAAATGCAGTTGGAATTCCAATCGTATACTTCCGCGGAGCAGCAAGTAACTATGCGAACTTATCATTGGTTGTTGCCCTTCAATACGGAAAGACTTACGCTGTTCGCACAGCACCTGTGTTCTCATACGGAGAAGGCGCATACGGAATTGTTCAAACCATGTGTATTGTCGGTTCTGCCGGAATGGTATTGGAGCAAGGAAGTGAGGTGAACGGAAATGCTACTCGCGATATGATTGTTGCTAACGAAACAAACATGAGCTTGTATCCGAATCCAACGCACGGCACAGATGTGAACATTAACTTATCTGGGGTAACTTCAGACAACGTTCAAATTCGCGTAGTAGATGCTATGGGTCGTCAAGTATGGAGCAACCGTTATGTAGTTAACGAAGTGTTAAATACGAACATCACATTCGAGCAACCACTCGCAAACGGATTGTACTTTGTTGAAGCGATCTTCAACGGTGAAGTTCAAACGCAACGTTTGATGGTTCAGAAGTAGTTAGTTATTAGGTAAATTATAAAAAAGGGACTTCGGTCCCTTTTTTATTCAATCAGAAAAAATGAACTGAATCAATTATTCAGTTTATTTGTGACGCTAATTGCACGTATCATGATAAGTCGAATCTTACTGTTCGCTAGTTTTTTTTGGATCATGAATGGCCATGGACAAGTTGAAAACAATTCTATACAACGGATTGATTATATGAAATCAATTGTGTCTTATTTGGCGAGTGATTCCCTTCATGGTAGAGAAGTTTCTTCTTTGTACGAAAAATTGGCGGCTGATTTTATTTTTGATAAATTCAAAAAGGATGCAAAGCTTAGGCCGAAACGACATTATTTTGAATATCGAACTTCCGATTCAGCACGCGTGTGGCATTCACAAAACGTCTATTGTTATGTGAACAATCATGCCGATAGCACCATAGTTATTGGTGCGCATTATGATCACATAGGTCATGGTGGTGGATTATCCTTAGCTTATTCTTTGAGGAATAAAATTCATAATGGTGCAGACGACAACGCATCTGGAGTGGCTTTAATGCTTTGCCTAGCCTCTACTCATCGCGAACTATTTAACACAGATTACAACTATTTGTTTGTGGCATATTCTGCTCATGAAGTTGGGTTATACGGCTCATCTGCTTTCTATGAATTTATTCACTTAAAGGTCAAGCCAATTTCTTGTATGATCAATTTTGATATGGTTGGAAGATTGGATTTGAGAAATCCGCAATTAAGCATATTGGTTTCAACAAAAAAGAACAAGGTTATTTCGAGTTATTTCGAGAAGCTGATTTCTAACACAAGGATTCTGATGAACTATAATGCGAAAATTTATAACACGGATTGTCGATCTTTTCAGGCACATGGTGTTGAATCGGTCTCTATTACTACCGGAATACATTCAGATTACCACAAGCCGAGTGATGATTTGGATAAGTTGAATTTTCAAGGAATGAATATTATTTACGAAATAGTACGAGATTTCATTTATGACCGCCCACTAAAGTAATAAGGTTGCTCGAGTTGTTTAATTGCATACTAATGTTATGGAATTTTTAAATCATATTGTTGATAATTTAATTTTAAACAACGAGTTGAAAAGTATTTACAGATGATATTTGTCCGACTTAACTAAAACTTTTTTGAAAATGAAAAAATTCTTCTTATCGCTTGTAGCATTCGTAACAATTTCTTTGAGTTCTTTTGGTCAATCACCAGAAGGGTTCAAGTACCAAGCAGTTGTTCGCAATTCAAGTAATGCTATTTTATCTAACCAAGCTGTCGGATTGCGCATGACAATTCTGCAGGGTACAGCTTCGGGTACATCTGTTTATTCTGAAACATTTTCAGCAACAACCAATACAAACGGTTTAGTGAATATTGAAATTGGAAACGGATCTGTTCTTTCTGGAACGTTTTCAACCATCAACTGGGCAAATGGTCCTTATTTTATCGAAACAGCAGTAGATGCTACCGGTGGAACTGCGTATTCAGTTATGGGAACAAGTCAGTTGATGAGTGTGCCTTACGCTTTATACGCAAAAACTTCAGGAAACGGTCAAGGTCCAGTGGGTCCAATGGGTCCGCAAGGTCCAGCAGGTCTTGATGGTGTTGCCGGTCCACAAGGTCCAGCAGGCCTAGCTGGCGCAACAGGCGCAACAGGTGCAACCGGTCCAGCCGGTGCTGATGGTGTTGCCGGTCCTCAAGGTCCAGCAGGTGTTGCCGGTCCACAAGGTTTGCAAGGTGTTGTTGGTCCACAAGGTCCAGCAGGAAACGATGGGTTAGACGGAGCAACAGGCCCTATGGGTCCTCAAGGTCCAGCAGGAGTTGCAGGTGAAGCGGGTGCAGCAGGTGCGACAGGTCCTGCAGGTCCTGGAATAGCAACTGGAGGAACAGCAGGACAAATCTTATCGAAAGTTGATGGAACGAATTACAATACACAGTGGATTAACTCACCAGCAGGATTTACTGGTACAGGGACACTTAATTATTATCCAAAATTTACAAGTGCTACGACTTTGGGAAATTCTCTTATACAAGACAACGGAACTTCTCTGTCTATAGGACTCGCCACCCCGTCCGACATTTATCAGGCGTATGTTTATAGATCACAACAAACAGCAAATGGAGATGGACAGTCAACTTTGTACGGATACAGAACAAGAGACTCGCAAAATGATGGATTTGGTTATTCTCATATTCAAGCCAACGATGCTAGCCGTGGTTACAACTTTTGGGGAGATGAATACACCTTCGGTGTGGGTGGTTGGAACTACAATGATTACAGTCGTTGCGGTGGGACCTTTGGAGCAGATGTTAACGGTTTTACCTGGGGTAGTTTAGGCTATCGTTCTTCGGGGTTATTGAACTATGGCGTATACGGAAGTGCTGCCTATGCATCTGGTGCTGGTTTGTTGCCAACACAAGCGGCTAACGGTGTTGGTGGAGGATTCTTCGGAACTTTCGGAGCTTTATCTTACGGTACGGTTATCGGTCAAATCAATAAAGGAGATTTATTTGCTACCTATAACATTGGAGATGTTTACACATCTGGAAGAAATGTAGAAATGGTAGCTTCTGAGAGTAAAATGGTTCCGGCATTTGCAACAACCTCAACTGAGGCTATCGTTTACAAAAAAGGAACTATTCAATTAACGAACGGAACAGCTTACGTAGCTTTCGACGAGAACTACGTTGCTCTTTTAGGTGAAGCCCCAGTCGTTACAAGCTCTCCAATGGGAGATTGCAACGGTATCTTTATTACCAATGTTTCTAAAAACGGATTTACAGTTAAAGAATTGAACGGAGGTACTTCTTCAGTTCAAATTTCTTGGATCGCTGCTGGTAATCGTGTGGATGCTTCAGCCACTGAGGTTCCTGAGTTCTTGAAAGAGACATCTTTTGATGGTAACATGGGAAGAGTATTACACCATGACGGAAACAAAGAACAAGATGGGGAAGGTTTCTGGTGGGATGGAAATACCCTTCAAATAAATAAGAACTACCCTGCTTCAATTAATCCTTCGCGTGAAGAAAAAACACGCATGTTGGAAAGCCAAAAAAAATAAAAGAATAGTAAATAAATTCCATTGAACATTTTCGGTCTCTCTCACGGCATTGCCGTGCTTGAACGACTGACTTTAATGCGATGAATTTGCTTAAATAAATAACACAATGAAAAGTTTCAAAGAATTCATTCTATTCTTTTCGGTGGTCTTAATTTCTTCCTTTGGAATAAAGGCGCAAGAAGTTATTTCCACGCAGGGAGCTTCATACTTCGATGCCTATGTTAAATGGGATTTTACCATCGGAGAGTCAGTGATTTTCACCGGAAGTTCCGCGAATAATATAATAACACAAGGTTTTCATCAGCCTCTGTTGCAATTTTATGCAGATGCAGATGGCGATGGTTACGGTAATTTAATAAGTTTCGTTTGGGCAAGCATTGCTCCGGTGGGATATGTTTCCAATAACACCGATTGCAACGATGCAAACGCGGCTGTTAATCCAGCAGCGACTGAAGTTTGTAACGGTTTTGACGACGATTGCGATACTCAAATCGATGAGGGAGCAGGTAGCATATACTACGCGGATGCAGACGGAGACGGCTACGGCGCTATGTCTGGAATGACCACACAAGGAAACTCAACAG
>Ga0208483_1000054_pt1 | contig 24218 bp, 23 predicted proteins | sample LakMenE01Jun11ns_FD_150659 | JGI IMG/M metagenome (GOLD analysis project Ga0208483, IMG submission 150659) | Freshwater microbial communities from Lake Mendota, WI - 01JUN2011 deep hole epilimnion ns (SPAdes) | ecosystem: Environmental > Aquatic > Freshwater > Lake > Epilimnion/Euphotic zone ... | reverse complement strand
AACTGCAGTGGCTGCTGAGAGTTTCAGCACATTTTTTAAATGCAGTTTTTCTATCAGTTCTTTCATGAATTCAAGATAGGCATGGACATCCAATGCGAGACCGATTGAAAAAACTGATTGGAATTTCCTTCGCCTTTCCAAAAGTGAACGCCGTGTTTTTCAGCTTTCTCTTTGTCATGCAAATAGAAATCTTTTTGGAAATGAAGAACAATAACTTCTCGCAATTCGGTCTCGCCAGTTTTTCCCGGAAGGAAAACGGTGTTACCCGGAACGAACGCCAAGACGCGTTGTCCATCTTGAGGTAATTGATCAGTTACTGAAATCCAAGTCGACATTTCTGAATGAATTAGTTACCCGTAAATGTAGGCATTCTCTTTTCCAAGAAAGCAGCAACACCTTCTTTGTGGTCAGCAGTTTGTCCTGCTTTTTTCTGAAGGTCTAATTCTAAATCGAGTTGTTGTTCAAGCGTGTTGTTCCATCCTGCATAGATTGCTTGCTTGGTGAAAGCAAGTGCTTTCGTTGGCATAGAAGCCAACCGCGTTGCAAGTTCTGCAACTTTCGTTTGGAATTCTTCCACTGGATAAACGTCGTAAATAAGTCCCATGGCTTTCGCTTCCACTGCTGTAACCTTATCGGCCAAAAGCATTTGGGCCATGGCGCGTTGTGTTCCAATAATGCGCGGAAGGAAATACGTTCCTCCGCTGTCTGGAATTAATCCAATCTTGGTGAACGCTTGCAAGAAGCTCGCATTCTCGGAAGAGACAACCAAGTCGCAAGCCAACGCAATGTTCGCACCTGCTCCTGCAGCAACGCCATTAATGGCGCCAACGATAGGAATCGGTAATTCGCGCATCATGCGAATGATCGGATTGTATCCGTCTTTCAAAATGCTCTCTAATCCCGGTCCGTCAGTAGCAATGGCTTCACCCAAATCTTGTCCAGCACAAAATGCTTTTCCATTTCCAGTTAACACCACACACCGAACGTCCGTTCGGTTTTTAATTTCAGTCAATGCTTCTTGCAATTCAATAGACATTTCCATAACGAAACTGTTGAATTTTTCTTGACGATCTAATGCAATGGTTGCAATGCCTTCGTTGTAACTGAGTTGAATGAATTTCATAATTTAGGATGCTTTGTAAAAGTTCTCGCGCCCTTCAACGAATCGCAAAAAGGCAACGGTAAGAATGAGTCCTGCTGTGGCTTTCACGGCATACGCTGAAAGATCAAGTTGAATAAAGGCCCATGCTCTTTCAGGATTAATGCGATAAATGTAAAGTCCACCAAGCAATAAAATAAGTGCATGTCCAAGGAACCAAACAGCAAGCGAGTTCAACATTTTTTTCTTTCTTGGAATTTCTGCGAAGTATCCAGCTAGCAATGCTGCAGCCAAGAACCCGAAGTAGTAACCACAATTCGTAATGGTGAAGACATGCTTTATTCCGAATTCATAATTCGGGAAAATGTGAAGTCCTGCTATTCCAAGAAGTATGTAGAACAAGGCCGAAAGAAATCCAATCTGCCATCCCCACCAAATTGCGTTGAATAACACCACTAAACTCAATACAGAAAAGGGCAATTCCTTACCGTAAGAAACCACCAAAGGTCCCAGGCCAGCGAGTAATCCAAGGGAAATGACCAATCCAATAATGAAGTTCAGCGCAGGACTTTTAGTAAAAGCGAAATAGGTTTTAAACACGGCTTATTTGGTTATGGAATAAGTGTTGTTGTCCTTGTTCGTATCTATCGTTTGGTTCTTCGCATCAATAGTCACCTTCACAACTTTCATATTCTGATTTTTAAATTTGAGGGAATATGTTTTATCAACCCAATGCCAGTCTTCTTGTAGGTTCCAATTCTCGGGCAGATCACCTTTGAATTTTTCTCCTCGCATGAGTTCCAATGGAATGTAATACACACATTCTTTTCCATTATCGAATGAAACGGTTACTTCACAAGGCATCGGGAAAAGCCCAACGCGTTCCAAAACAATTTCGGTTTCTGCTTTACCGGCCAATACAGTATCAATAGCGTAGTCCAATGTTTTCGTTGTTCCCACGAAATACTCATCGAACCAATCGAGCACCAATCCACTTTCTTTTTCAGCAACGCGCAAGATATCTGCAGGGGTGGGATGTTTGAACGACCATTCGTTGAAATAGGAATGCATGGTTTGGTTGAAGAGCTCAGAGCCCATGATGTATTCCAGTTGACTTAAATAGGTTTCTCCTTTGCTGTATGCCGCAACGCCGTAGGCATAGTTCGTTTCGAAATGATCGGCGTGCGTAGTCAATGGCTCTTCCATTCCTGCTTCAACGAGTCCAAGATATCCATCTATAGATTCTCTGTGGTAAGGATCAGCTTGAGCTGGGAACAACGCATTCATTACCACAGTTGCTGCAAAGCTTGTAAAGCCCTCGTCCATCCAACAATACTGACTTTCATCGGTTGCCAACAAACACTGATACCAGGAGTGCGCGCCTTCGTGAACGGTTACGCCCACAAGACTTGGAAGCGAGCGCTTGCCTGTGATGAGGGTAGCCATAGGATACTCCATTCCACCGTCGCCAGCTTGAATAACGTTGTACACAGGGTAAGGGTATTTTCCGAAATCTTTACTAAGCTTATCAAATGCCTTCACGGTGAATTCAGGAAGACGATCCCACGCTTCATTGTAATTTGCATCGGGCTGATGATAGAAATATATTTTTGGTCCGCCAGCTAATTGTTTTTCTGTGCGGACGTAATCGGGGTCGGCGGCCCAAACGAAGTCGTGAACGTTTTTCGCTTCGTACTTCCAAGTGAGTAAATTCTTTCCAACCTTTTGAACGCGCTTGAAAGACTCTTCTTCATTTAATAAAACACCTCCTGCAGCAACCACGTAGTTAGCGGGCAAGGTAATGTTAACATTGAAGTTTCCCCAAATGCCGTAAAACTCCCGTCCGATATAGGGATTCGGATGCCATCCGTCATTATCGTATTCACTCAATTTAGGATACCACTGACTCATACTGTATTCAATGCCTTCCGCATTGTCTTTTCCGCTTCTGCGAATTTGCAAAGGCACTTGACCGTTGAATTCCAATTCAATTTTAGCAACAGAATGCGCGGGTATTCCTTTTGAAAGTTGAACTTCCAAAATGGTTTCGTTCTCAATGAAGGAAACGGGTTCACCATTTACCAAGAGTTTGCTAATATGCAAATGTCCTTCTTGCTCTTTCGTTAATTTCGAAATGCGATCGCCTACTCTTCGGTCGGGATCTGGTAAAGCCACAGAACGAACATCCATGTCGCTACCCGGTTGAAAAGCATTGTTGTATAAATGGAAGAACAACTGTGAAAGCTCATCATTGCTGTTGTTCGTGTATTGAATGGCCTCTTTTCCAACGAACGAATCGTTCGTGGTGTTCAAAGAGATGTCAATACTATAATCGGCTTGTTGCTGCCAATATTGTCCGAATGCATTTCCACCTAAAATGAAAAATGCAAAAAATAAAAGGTTTCTTTTTTTCATAATTACCAAATTACAGATTCTTCGTTCATCCAATGTCCGTGAAGTTTCAACGCTTGTTCCATTAAATCGCGAACACATCCATGTCCACCATTTTTGTTGGAAATGTAATGCGAAACTTCTTTCACCTCAGGAGCTGCATCGGCCGGACAGACAGCCAATCCAACGATTTTCAAGAGGGGTATATCCGGAATGTCATCGCCCATGTAACACACCTCATCATCATGGAAACGCCATTTCGATTTTAATTCTAAATACACTTCGCGCTTATTAGAAGATCCCAAGTGAACTTCATGAACACCTAATTTTTCAAACCGATTGCGAACGGCTTCAGATCTTCCTCCGCTAATTACTGCAATGCGAAATCCGTTCTTAACAGCTAACTGAACAGCGTATCCGTCCCGAACATTCGCTGTGCGCATCTGCTCACCATCCGGGAACAACCAAACAATGTTGTCGGTGAATACACCGTCTACATCAAAGATGAAGATCTTGGTCTTCGCTAATTTTTCTTTGTAATTCATTGGTATTTATCAAGTATGTTTTTGGAAAGAAGAGTGTATATCTCCTTCCATTCAACATGATTATTCAATAATTGTTTTTGCGCTTCAATGGTTCCTTGGTCTCCGCGTTGCGCAGGTCCTGTTTGAATACCCTCCGGCGATTTCGTTTCCAACAGTTCAACGTGCGCCTTCAGCATGATGTAAAATAAATCGGTTGGAAGCTGTGCTTCCTTCAACAACGATTGTGATATATGTTGAAGGTGATTGGTGAAGTTGTTAGAGAAGACGGCAGATACATGGGCAAGTTGACGTTGTTCGCCGTTGGCGGAAATCCATTTCCCGATGGCGGGTTCAAGAAACGCTTTCACAATGGTCTCCGTTTCTAGATTTGAAAATTCGTACAACAATGGAATGTTGTTGTATTTCACAGACGTTCCCTTCTTCAAGGTCTGGCATGGCCAACACACAGCTCTGTTTTTTTGAGGTAAAGAAAGCAAGGATGTGCCTCCAGAGAAATGAACCGCAATAATTTTTTCAGGAAGTTGCGCCGCCACCTCAGCTATCTGAGAGTCAGGAACGGCAAGCAATACCAAGTGAAAGCTGTCGTTAATATCGCTCAGTTGCGTAGTTGTTTTCCACGGACTAGAAACGGGTAATTCCCGAACCACGTGAAGATCAATTCGCGAATTAATCTCACGAAGAGCAGCGTTCAAGTGCCACGCTAAATTTCCATTTCCAACAAGAGCTATGCGCATATCTCTGCGAAGATAAAGCGAAGAAGCGTACCTTTGTTTCATGACATTAACGGTTCAACTCGATACCCCTTCAAGATGGAAGGATTATGCCCTTATAGATTGTGGCGATTTTGAAAAATTAGAGCGCTTCGGTGAATTCATAACTATACGCCCAGAACCACAGGCAATATGGCCGAAACGCTTGTCAGACGAGGAGTGGAAGAAAAGAGCACACGTTCGTTTTGTACAGAAAGGAAGCAACATTGGTGAGTGGACCAAGTTGAAAAAAATGCCCGATCAGTGGAAAATTCAGTATGAATTAATCAACGGGAAGAATTTAAACATGCGTTTGGGAATGACTTCCTTTAAACATGTTGGAATATTTCCGGAGCAGGCTGCCAATTGGGACTTTTCCATTACAGCTATGGAAAAGATGCAAATTGAAAAGCCGAAAGTCTTGAATCTCTTCGCATACACAGGTGGAGCAACGGTGGCTTGTGCAACGCACGGAGCAGATGTTACGCACGTTGACAGCATAAAGCAAGTTGTGACATGGGCGAATGAAAACGCTCAATTGACGGGAACAAAAGATATTCGTTGGATGGTGGAAGACGCCTTGAAGTTTGTTCAGCGTGAAGTGAGAAGAGGAAACAAATACAATGGGATTATCCTTGATCCTCCGGCATTCGGACATGGACCGAAAGGAGAGAAGTGGAAGTTGGAAGAACATATTTCAGAATTGCTCGATGGCGTGTTGCAGTTGTTAGATCCGAAAGAACATTTCTTAGTATTGAACGCATACAGCCTCGGGCTTTCTCCACTTATTGTTGAAAATCTATTGCGTCCATTTGCTGGAAATAATTTATCTATTGGAGAGCTTTATCTCAATGCGGAAAGCGGCGTGCTGCTTCCGTTAGGCGTTTTCGGAAGAATTTTAAAAGTTTAATTTCATGCGGAAAGTATTCCTCTTTCTTTCTGTAGCCTTGACTTTAGCATCTTGTAAAGTCAAAGACTCTGCATCTCAAACGAATCATACCATTCAACCCATGACCACCTCTAAATTGTTTGATCCGCATTCAACGGCTGCGTCTGATGCACGTGTTTCTCATCTTCATTGGACCGCAAATGTGAATGTGGAAACACATATCATTTCAGCCAACGCAACATTCGATTTTGTTGCTGAAAAAGGAGCGAAGCAAATTTCCTTCGACACGAAAGATTTGAATATTGAATGGGTGAAGGTAAATGGAAAGAAAGCATTTTTTTCATTGGATGAAGTGAAGCCGTTTTTAGGTCAAGCGCTGCATGTTGAAATTAAAGACACCAACAATCAAGTGAGCATTCAATACACCACCTCTCCCAATGCAGAAGCGTTGTTGTGGGTGGAAAAAGAAAACGAACTGCCTTTCCTTTTTTCTCAATCTCAAGCCATTTTAGCGAGAACCTGGATCCCTTGTCAAGACAGCCCCTCGGTGCGTTTCACTTATTCAGCCGACGTTACCGTTCCGAAAGAATTAATGGCTTTAATGTCTGCTGAAAATCCGCAAGTGAAATCACCAGACGGCAAGTATCACTTCGAAATGAAGCAACGCATTCCGTCTTATTTATTGGCTTTGGCTGTTGGTGACGTTGCATTCAAATCGTTGAGTGAAAACACCGGAGTATACGCCACTGCCGATATGTTGGAATTGGCTCACAACGAATTTTCAGACATGCCAGGCATGGTAAAAGCCGCAGAAGATTTATATGGTCCTTATGCTTGGGAGCGATACGATGTATTGGTTCTTCCCGGCGCGTTTCCTTTTGGTGGAATGGAAAATCCACGATTAACGTTTGCTACGCCAACCATTTTAGCTGGAGACAAGTCCTTAGTTTCGCTTATCGCTCATGAGCTAGCCCACAGCTGGAGCGGGAACTTGGTTACCAATGCTACCTGGAACGACTTCTGGTTGAACGAGGGTTTCACGGTTTATTTCGAACAACGAATCATGGAATCACTTTATGGAAAGGCGAAGGCAGAGATGTTAGCCACCTTAGCGCGTCAAGATTTGAACGCAACCTTAGCTGAACTTCCAGCGGCCGATACCCACTTGAAATTGGCTTTGGAGAACAGAAATCCAGACGATGGCATGAACGACATCGCCTACAACAAAGGCTATTTCTTCCTTCGAACCATTGAAGAGAAAATTGGAAGAGAAAAGTTCGATGCCTTCTTGAAGAACTATTTTCAGTCGCATGCGTTCGGCGTTATGACTACAGAAGGATTCATAGATATTTTAACGACTGAACTTTTAACCAAGGAGCAGGCAGATGCTATTGGAATTGACGAGTGGATTTATTCAGCTGGATTGCCCGCGAATACAGCCGTTGTTCAATCGGCAGAGTTAGAGAAAGTAGATGAACTTCGATTGAAGTGGGAAGGCGATGAAATAAAGAACAGCGATCTTCCTTGGAACAACTGGAGTTACCAAGAGCGTTATCGTTTTTTATCGAATGTGAATTACAATCTGTCGCTCACTAAAATTCAGTCTTTGGACGAGAGTTTTCACATTTCGAAAATTGGAAATTCAGAGGTTCTTTTTGCATGGCTCATGTTATCGATACAAGCGAAGAATGAAGCGGTATTCGCAGACCTAGCTACCTTCTTAGAAAAAGTGGGAAGAAGAAAATTCGTCGCGCCGTTGTACGAAGCCATGGAAAATAGTGGTTATCACGTTACCGCCTTGAGCATCTACGCGCATTGCAGAGGGAATTATCATGCTGTAACGCAGAACACTGTTGACGAGACCTTGCATTATTTCGAGAAGTAGAAACGAAATTTTTAAATTTAATTGGAAGAGAGCGAAGCTCGTTTCAACCTAAATTCCGGGACATGAAAATTCGGTTTTCAATATCTCTTTTGTTGTTTCTCATTTCGTTTGCCATTCATGCGCAGCAACGAGGAAAGGTAATTTCGTTCAATACAAAGAAACCCATTAGCGGAGCAGTAGTGAAGTGGAGCAATGGAAAGCAAATTGCTGTCACAGACGAACAGGGTGAATTCGCCATTCCAAGCTCTAACAACGGGTACGTGGTTCAATCCATTGGTTACTACGATTATACCACTACAAAAATTGGAAGAGTCATTGAATTGACCGAGCAGATTTACCAGATGCCTGTCATAAGCATTACAGATAAGCCCGACAGTGTTTTCGGAAGCATTAAATACTCTGTGGGCGATTTTGTTTGGTGGAATGGAAAACTGACCATGTTGCTTTACCAACGCGAAAAACTGCTCAAACCCGCGAATGAAACCCGTGACTTATGGGAAGATGCTTGGATTGCACAAATAGATTCCTTCGGGAAAATTGTGACTTCCTTCCACATTAACGAGCCCGCAGAGCGCTTTCATTTAACGCCTACAGGGTTATGTTTTGTATTAACAGAAAATTCTGTTTTTCAACTTCAAGCGGAACCCTTCTTGCATTTAGATAAATTAAGCTACACCTCTTTTCGTCAGGAATTTGAGCCTATTTGCGGATTCCTTCAATCCAATATTGTCTTTAATACGTTCACAGAAGAATACCCGGAGTTTAGCTATTATTTGTTGAAGGAAGGCAGCAAAGAGCCTATTGAGTTGGAGCGCGTGGCCGATTCCTTGACCATGGAATTATTTAAGTCGGAATACAAATACATGAATGGAAGGGCGAAGCGCATCGCCTACCAATACGAATTGGATTACGGTGTGCCCAAGGAAATCGTGGCCGGACAGATGACACGTTTTAAGGAGAGTCCATACTACCAAGATCCAGTTGCGAAGATTGTTCAGTTGGAAGATCGCTGGTCCATCTTCAACATTTCGCAGAAGCAAGTGATAAGCATTAATGCTGAAGGCTTAGTGCAATCTCGCGCGAATATGAAAGAGGAGGGTAGCGTTGGTTCGTTGACTTCAAAAGAGAAAATCTTGTCGGTGCAGTATGTTCCCGAGACGAAGGAAATGGTATGCTTCACTCAGCTGAGAACCGGTGAGTCTATGATTTATCTGTTGAAGGGAGATGGTAGTCTTGAATTGAAAAAGAATCTCTATTGGCAGCACATTCGGAATCCACAAATAAAAAACGGTAGGGTGTATTACCTCTACCGTCCTTTTGAAAGTCGAAACAATTGGTACTTATACTCGGAGTAATTACACCACGTGATTCCAATTGTGCGTGTCGTTCTCTCTTCCGCGCTTCACGCGATCTAAGTACAAAGCAACTTTAGGAGCAAATTCCCAAGTTGAATATTCATTCAAATTAAAATCTTCTCCGTCTAAGCAAATCGTGCGAATGGGTGCAATGGTAGCCGCAGTTCCTGCCCCAAAGGCCTCGTTGATTTCTCCGCTGCGAAGTCCTTCAATGAGTTCAGCAACAGCTATTCGCTTTTCAGCCACTTCATATCCCCAGTCGCGGGCAACTTGCAAAATAGAGTCGCGTGTAATTCCACTTAAAATAGAATCTGAAAGCTGCGGAGTCATAATGGTGTTTCCCTTGCGGAACATCACGTTCATGGTCCCACTCTCTTCTAAATACTCATGACTTTCAGCGTCGGTCCATAACAACTGATTGTATCCTTCATCTTGCGCTTTCTTAGTTGGAAGTAACGCTGCTGCGTAGTTTCCGGCTGCTTTTGCAGAACCTGTTCCACCGTGCGAAGCACGCGAGTAGTGGTGTTCAATCTTCACCTTCAGTTCAGAAGTGTAATAACTTCCAACTGGACTCGTAAAAACCACGAACATGTAGCTGTCGCTTGGTTTTACTCCGACGTATTCGTCAATAGCAAACATATGCGGGCGAATGTATAAAGCCTCACCGTCGAGGGTAGGAACCCAATTGCGGTCCAATGAAATGAGTTCTTCAACACATTTCACGAAAACATCTTCAGGAAGGGTTGGCATGCACAAGCGTTCGGCGCTGTGATTCATGCGCTTGGCGTTTTCTTCCGGGCGGAAAATAAAGACTTCGTTATCGGTATTTCTGAATGCCTTCATTCCTTCGAAAATGGCTTGGCCGTAATGAAGAGAACTTATGGCTGGTGAAAAGTGCAAGGGACCATAGGGCTGAATGAGGGGTGCTCCCCACTCACCGTTGTGGTATTCCATGACTAACATGTGATCCGAAAAAACGTGACCGAACCCGAGGTTGTCCCAATCGACTTGGTTAATGCGGCTTTCAGTAACTTTACGAATCTCAATCGGTTTTTGTGTAGCTATCATTGAGCGGGTTGATTGATTCCCTAAAAATTAGGAATCCAAAAATAACACAATTCTTCAGACTTTAGGCATTCGCTGAAGGCGCGAACAGAAATTTATTCGGACTTACCAATTCTTTCTTCACCGCATACATGACAATTGCAGCTGTGTTGTTCACGCCAAGCTTCTGCATAATGTTCTTTCGATGCGTGTTTACGGTATGGGTGGAAAGAAATAGTTTCTCTGCAATCTCAACGTTGGTATATCCTTCAGCAATAAGCGTAATGACTTCATTTTCTCTGTTGCTTATGGTTGTAGGCTCGCAGTCGTATGTGGCCACAGCTAAATCCTCAACATCAATGGCTTCCTTGCGTATTCGATCGACAATATTTCCACAAAAGAAAACACTGCCAGCAGCTGTTTCGCGAACCGAATCTAGAATCTCATTCACGTCACAGTCCTTTCGTATATAGCTGGTTACTCCGGCGCGCAAGGCATTCACAATGGTTGCACCACTTTGGTCAGCCGTTAACGCAACAACTTTTAATTTAGGTTGAAGACGCAAGGCCTTGGTAATCGTGTCTACAGAGAATCCCGGCGCAGTAAAGTCCATTAAAAGAATATCTGCTTCGAAAGAAACCAGCAAATTATACAAGCTCTCAGAACTTGACGCGTCACCTATGATCTCTATGTTTTCGTAATTGGAAAAGATAGAATGAAGTCCGGTTTGGACAATCTGACTGTTATCGGCAATGATTAATCGAATCATGCCGCGAAGATATGTTAAGTAAAACGATTCTAAATAAGAAATGACTTTTATTTCTTTTCGCTTATGCGATAAGTCGCCTGAAGGCCAAATCGCACATTGCTTTCAGCCATTCCTGCGGGAAGCGAAGAGCTTATTTTTCGTTGAAGGTTAATCCCATACGCCCATCTGCCACGGTAAATGTCAATGGCCAAATTTCCCCAAGTTTGAGTTCCACCGGTTGAAAATTCGGCTATACCGTATGAGAAATCTTGCACTTGATGTTCATACGCTACACCGCATTGAGGTAAAAGGGTTGTTTCATAATTTTTCAAATTCCATCTGAAAAAGCCAACGGCGGATACGGCGGATGCATTTCCAAATTGATAACGCAATTCGTTTTCAGAATAGAGTCGTTCCTGTGCGTTGAATGCAAGGCCGAGATTTTTTCGTCGCAGAACATAGTACAAATAGAAACTGTATGCATAGGCACCCTTCCCCAATTGAAAATTTGCTGGAAGGCGAAGAAGCGTTTCGTCGCGCTGCATATATTTTCCAGTTGGAAGTGATAAGCCAAAACCTGCGGTTAGGATGTGTTTCACCGCACGAAAAGAACTGTCTGAGGTGTTCACTAAAATGCGTGATGCACCTAATTGAATATCGCCAATGCCTTTGATTTGAGTTGTTCGATCCTTTTCAATACGCGTGTTTATTCCTAGAGGCACGCTGAATGAATAGATCATTTTTTTCGAAGTGAATTTTCGATAGCTTAATTCTTGTTGAAGGAAATGATCCTCTCGGATAATACTGCTCGGTAGTGGACTGCTATAGGCCATGTCGGGATGAATGGCCGCAAAGTAATTCGTTCGGAAAGCGAACTGATTCTGGCCGAAAAGTGGAACAACTCCTTGGAAGTTCCCAGATCCGCCTCCGCCACAAACATCGCATGCAAAAGAATTAAGCGAGGCTGCAACAAGCAGCCCCGCTATTGATAATTTGAATTTCATCTTACTGATGTAAATGTTCGAATGAGATAGCATTCACAAGATTCGATACTACCGTCTCGCTTTCTGCAGAACCTATCTGGATAGTATCGATAATCGACGGAGTTATTCCGTTTGCGAAAAGCGACTCTAGGTTCAAACTCATGTGCATAACAGGTGCAGCATCAGGCGAGATCGTTAGAATACTTCCAAAATCGTAAATAGGTGTGTAAACCGGACCACTTGCAGTGAACCCTGAATAGTCAAAGCTAGCATTTGCTAATGATCCAGAGAAAAAACTAAAAACAGTTGAAGTGTCCGAACCTATAGCAAACTGAACCCCTGTGTAATCCCCATTCGGAATGTTCGTTAAATCGAACATGGCTGTCCCGGGAACGGCTAAGTTTATTTCATGTATAGAGGCGTCTTCGTAAAAGCTTCCGTCGGTTTTAATAAATCGGATATGCGAAAGATGATAGTTTCCAGAACTGAAAACAACAGTATTGCCATTCGCGTCGACATACGGAGTACTCACTTGAAAGGCACTTGTACCGAAGGTATGTTCCATCTCAAATTCCAACGCGCCCGCTGTTCCATTGTGTGTATGATCGTCATGGTTGTCATGGTCTTTATGGCAAGATGAAAACGTTAAAAGACTAAGTGCAGCAAATGCCGCATGAAAAAAATGTTTCATAAAATATGTAATTGATTTGATTTTAAATGATTGGAAATATCAACGCAAATGCGCTGTTTAAGTCAAATCAAATCAACAAGGGGGATGCTCAATTTCTGAAAAGGAATGTTGCTCAATCCCCTCGTTAAATAAGGCGAAAGAAGATTTCAATTCATCCAATGGATAAAATACAAGCTCAGGAAATATTGTTAAGTCAAAGGGGCTGAACTGAAGTTGTTGAGCAAAATCAGAAGCTTCCTTTGAAGCGTCTTTTTCTTTCGATGCCGATTTCAATTGTTTCTTCAATGCACATTTTCCATTACAGTCCATATTGGGATTGTTCTTGTTGGCGCAAAGAACTTCTTTATAATAGGAAAAGTTAATCATGTAATTCAACGAATAGCTCGATTTTACAAGCGTTGGAGCGAGTAAAAGAAGAAAAAGCGAGAATGCTAAAAATCGTTGCAAAGTATTCGTCTAAAGTGAGCGCAAGTTACGATGGCTCGCAGTAACTTTGTCGCGCAATGACGAAATTTTTCCTTTTTATTTCCGTATTTACGCTGTTCACTTTAGTCATAGATTTTTATTCTTACCAAGGAATAAAGCAATTGACAGAGAAGTATTCAGGTTTTTGGAGAAAGCTCTGGCGCCGTCTCTTTTGGTTGCCTTCGATCATGGCCATTGTGCTTATTGTCATTGTGTTTATTGGTTCAGAAAAGGAAGTTAGAGGAAGCAATTTCAAGTTCTTCTATTTTGTAACCGGATTTATCTTCATTGCTCTTGTTCCGAAAGTAGTCTTTCTTGTTTTTCATTTCATGAATGATTTGGTTCGATTGGGGAAGTGGATTGCTCGGAAATTGAAGAAGCTACTTACAAAAAACGAAGACACCAACTTCGAAGAACAAGAGTCAGATAAAATGACTCGCTTTCAGTTTTTTAATCAAGTTGGTTTAGGAGCTGCAGCCGTTACCATGGGCGCCATGTTTTACGGGATTTATAGAGGGAAGTATGATTTTCGAGTTTGTGAAGAGTCAATCTCATTTTCCAACTTGCCCAAATCATTCAACGGTTTGCGTATCGTTCAAATCAGTGATGCCCACTTAGGAAGTTTCTTGGATAACAGTTTCGAAGAGGTAGATGCTGCTTTGAAGCGAATCAACGATTTGAATCCAGATGTAATTTTCTTCACAGGAGATTTGGTTAACAATCTTGCAGAAGAGGCAGAGCCTTGGGTGAACTACTTTCAACAGCTGCACGCACCGCTCGGTAAATTTTCCATTTTAGGAAATCACGATTATGCTGAATATGTTTACGATCCGAATGATTCATCGAATGATCAGATTCTGGCAGATAACATGCAACAACTGGAGTCGGTGCATGAACGTATGGGCTTTCGTTTGTTGAAGAACGAAACCGTTGAGCTGGAAAAGCAAGGCGAGAAAATTTCTTTGATAGGAATTGAAAACTGGGGTAAGGGACGTTTTTCAAAGCACGGGAAATTAGATGTGGCAATGACAAACATGCCCAAAAATAGTTTTAGCGTATTGCTTTCGCACGACCCAAGTCATTGGGAGGCGCAAGTGCTGGGAAAACAAAACATTGATGTGACATTTTCCGGACATACACACGGAGCACAATTCGGTATAGAAGCCCCTATGCTTCACATCAAAGCAAGTCCTTCGCCATGGTTTGGTTACAAGCGTTGGGGAGGTTTGTATCAAGAAGGAAGTCAGTACTTGTATGTGAACCGAGGCTTCGGATATTTAGGATTTCCAGGTCGCGTGGGAATGCCACCAGAAATTACGTTGGTGACAATTTTTTCGGCCTAATGTAGTTTCATCAACAGGGTGTTCATAACCTATTACACACATTAGGTTAATATTGGAAACCTTTTTCAGTTATATTTGAATTGTCGATTTCACAGATATGTCAAACCAAGAAGTAAAACAATTACAGCACATTCATGCCGACTATCACAAATTAGTGGGTGATGTTCTTTTGGATTCAAGTGCTGAGTTGCTTGTTTTCGCCCATTTTGGCGACTTTACTCCGAATAGAAACGAGCATATTCTTGAAGCCATTTCATGCACCGACATCAATAAAAAAGATCTTCGTCAAACAACCAAGCGTGTGGTGACAGTTTTGGTCGAAATGTTACAGAACATTTCTATTCATGGTGAGAGGGGTGAGAACGGATTAATGAATGCCTATGCTGTTGTCGCGAAAGGAAATGATTATTTCCGTTTGTGCACAGGCAATATGTTGAATGTGGCTTCAGCGCGTTGGCTCATGCGTCGACTTGAATTACTCACTGAATTTGAGAAAGAAGAGCTTCGTACTAAAATTCGCCAGCGTCTAAAGGACGAAGGTCTGAGCGATAAAGGCGGAGCAGGCCTGGGATTATTAACCATTGCAAAGAAAGCAGAGAAGGGTTGGTCCTATCGCTTCGATCTAATGGAAAAAGATATGGTCTATTTTCAGTTGAACGTTTCAGTTCCAATGGTAGAAAAATAATGAGGGTTCTTCTTTTTTTATGTGTGTTCACCTCTATTCTTCCTTCAATATTTTCTCAGAATAAAATTTATCAGTTCGATTTAAGTATTGCCGAATCCAGAGGCTTATCACTTGCAGAAGGATTGAAATCTTCCGACTACGACATTCAATTGCGTGCAGCGCAACAAGCAGCCACATGGGGAAAGGCAGAGCATATTCAGGATTTGATTTTTCTCCTTTTCAATTTAAGAAATTCAGTTACGCTTCCGAAGCACTACGAAACGATGGCTGCTGCGGCTTATGCACTTGGACAAATTGAAGGCTCCAATGTGCAACAAATCGAGGCTTTACAGACAACGGTGTTGAATGCTGCCGACAAAAAATTAGTGAAGGAAGCTTGGCTAGCATTAGGTAAATCGATGCACGAAACCGCCTCGTTGGGTGTTCGTTTGGAAGATGCTTATGCCAAGAATTCTTCAGTGCCTCACAATCAATACGCATGTTTGGCTCTAGCGGCACACAAGAGAATCAATCAAGCTGAATTCGTAAAAACAATTTTGAATTACGATGATATTTTAAATTGGGAAGAGGAAGCACGAGTGGCCTTGGCGCAAGTTCTTTCGCGAACAGACTATAATTTTCTATCTGGAAATGTACCGAGCGATACGCTTTATAAATCGAAAGTGAAGCGTTGGGTTGAAAATGAAAAGTCGAAGTACGTCCGCATTCAATTCGCGAAATTGGCCAGCCGCTATGAGTTGTGGCCATTGCTTAATGATTTAGCTTGCAACGAAGACGAGCAAATAGCGGAGCCAGCAATTCAAGTTATGCTGTCTAAAGATTCGACTTTCAGTTCAAATATATTTTGGGTTGACTTAAAGAAGAAAGCAAGTGCCTTCAACTACATGCGCGTCGGTATTCATTTCAATCAATTCGATTTCGATCAGATCCGAGAAGTCTTACGTGCCATGCCGAACAATAGCCGCGAGCAAATAGAGTTGGCCGGTGTGTGGAATGAAAACGGACATCCCGATGCGCAGAATTTCATCATGCATAAATATTCAGAGGCAGAAGATCTGTTTCATAGAATACTGTGGGTGCGTCAGATGTCGAACTCTTATTTATTCATAGACTCGTTGGTTGTGAACGACTTCCCAACCGCTCCACCGGCTTTGCAATACGCCATTACCGAATGCGTACTCGAATACGCGAAGAGCAATCGGAAATACAATGAAATGTTATTTCCAGGTTGGTTCGCGGTGTTGTGGACTTCTCAAGATGCAGGTGTAATCTCACTTCTAGCCACTTGGGCTGTGGAGAATGCTGAGCGCGTAAAAGGCAACGCTTTCCTAGGGACAAGCATTAAACAGGCGCTTCCGATGTTTCAAAAAACAGAGACTGTGGAAACGTATAACGCGCTTTTAGATGCATACAACGCCACACAGATGGAAGAAAAGGTTTTGGTGAGAATGCAACAAGTAACGAGTCCTTTTCCTTCCGAAAAAGAATGGAAAAAGAATCAATCGTGTAAAGTGAAGTTGAAAACAGATGTGGGATCAGTTGTGATTAAACTCAATGGGATGAACGCTCCTGAAAGTGTTGCGAATTTGTTGAAGTTGTGCAATCAGCATTATTACGACAGCATTGCTTTTCATAGAGTCGTTCCGAATTTCGTTGTTCAAGCAGGCTGCACGCGTGGAGATGGAATGAGTGGAATGCCTTATGTGATTTCTTCGGAATTTATGGGGCATAACTTTGCGCCGCTTCACATTGGAATGGCCAGTGCAGGAAAGCACACCGAAAGTGCGCAGTGGTTCATCACATTGGCTTACACGCCGAATTTAAACGGTCGTTACACTGAATTTGGTGAAGTGGTAAGAGGAAAAAAAGTGCTTCAAAAGATTAGGGTGGGAACGCGAATTCGTACGATGCGTGAACAACATTTATTTTGAATTGTATTTTATTTATGGAAAGTTGTATTCCGATGAAATTAAAACTAGTATTACCCTTTTTCGTCTTGGCGCTTGTCTCTTGCGCCCAATCGAACAAAGAAAATCCCAAAGGAGAAATTATGAATATTGAAATGAATGATTCGTTGGAAGTCGCTACCCTTGCGGGTGGATGTTTTTGGTGCGTGGAAGCTGTATACGCGAATGTAAATGGTGTGACGAAAGTAGAGTCGGGATATGCAGGCGGATTCATTAAAAACCCATCTTACAAAGAAGTCTGCAATGAAACGACAGGGCATGCTGAAGCAATTCAGGTTTCTTTCGATCCACGTGTAGTTTCGTTTTCTCAATTGCTTGAAATCTTTTTCGTGGTTCATGATCCAACCACCTTGAACAGACAAGGTCCAGATGCAGGAACTCAATACCGCTCTGCCGTTTTTTATCACAATGATAAACAAAAGGAGTTGGCATTGAAGGCCATTCAAGCTATCAATGAAACCGGAGAGTGGGGAGCGAATGCTGTGACTGAAGTAACAGAATTCACGAACTTTTATAAAGCCGAAAATTACCATCAGGATTATTACGCATTGAATGGCGAGCAACCTTATTGCCGCGTTATGATTACTCCGAAGTTGGAAAAATTCAAAAAGCGTTTCGGAGAATTGGCGAAATAATTTTTTAGTTTTTCGAATTGCCGTAAATTAGACAACTAATTGATTCACAAATGAGTCTTTTGGAAAATTTAGGTTATGAAGAAAATTTTATATTCAGTTTTATTCGCTCTATCGGCTCTTTCGAGTCAAGCGCAATTCAATGTCGATTCAATCTTAGATCAAACTTCAGCAGTAGAAGATTTGTTTTTGTCGAATGGAATCTTCGTCAACAACATCGCATTCATTGGCGACTCTGCGCAATTGGGTTGGTTGACAGACGGTGATTCAGTATCTCTCGGGATCAACAGTGGGTTGGTTCTTTCAACAGGTTTAGCTACTTCCGTTAGCACGGGTAACAATGTAGCGGGAGGTAATTGGTCGACACCTAGCAATGCAGATTTGTATACACTAACGGGTTTCCCAACATACGATTTGGCTCAACTAGATTTCGATTTTGTTGCAACTGGAGACTCTATGACTTTTCAATTTGTCTTTGGTTCGTCAGAGTATCCAGAATTTGTAGGAACGAATTTCAACGATGTCTTTGGTTTTTTTGTTAGTGGTCCTGGGATCGTTGGTCCATTTGCTAACAGCGGGGTAAACATTGCATTAGTGCCAGGAACGAATACGATTGTGAGTATCAATACCATCAATGCAGACACCAACTCAGCGTTATACAACGACAATTCTAATCAGACTTTTCCAAATCTATTTTGCGACGGGTACACCGTACCTATGTTTGCTTCAATTGGAAATTTAGTAGTAGGTGAGAGCTACCACATTTCTTTAGCTATAGCAGATGCATCAGATGCGATGTTAGATTCATGGGTGTTCTTAGGTGGAAATTCATTCCAACAATTCTGCACAGTGAACTTCTTGGAAGAAGCAGAAGACAGAGGCGTACAACAGTGTATGCTTTCTCAAGTAAAGGCTGATTTAGACTACACCGTTTTCTGCGGAACAATCACATTGGAGAATCAATCGCAAGTGAACATGAATGTGACTAATGCCTATTACGAAATGGGCGATGGCAATACAATTCCAGCGAATGCGACGGATGTTTATTCTTACACGACTCCAGGAAACTATACCATTAAGTTGGTGCAAGAGACAATAGACGGATTCACCGCGAAGTATACCCTAGGAACTTTTCCAATTTCTGAAATTATGCCTGCTGAACCAATCATTTCACAAAATGGTTCTATCGTTAGCATCGACAATTATGATCCAAGCTGGTTGGTTTCATGGTTTGTTTCGGTAGATGGTGGTTTCTCCTACACTGAATTGGAAGGCATTACCACTCCTTCTTTCGATGTGAACGGAATTGTTTCAGACGGAACGTTCATTTACGTTGGAATAAGCAACGGTTGTTTAAATAGCTCTGTAGCGCAAATGGTAGTGGGTGTAGATGAACTTTACCAAAACTCTTTCAGTGTTTATCCGCAACCGGCAGATCAAGAAATTTTCTTCTCGAATGTGAACGAGCCAAAGACGGTTAAAGCATTCGACGCAACCGGTAAGCTTGTGTTAATGGAAAACAACGTTTCGAGTGTCCTGAACATTTCAACCTTGTCTCCTGGATTTTATGTTTTACATGTAACCAATAGAAATGGAAAGCAAGAGCGTGTGAGTGTGATGGTGAAGTAAGAAATGCTGAAAGAAGAATTTAAATATTTTTGGAAGGGAGCGCGATGGTTCGCGCTCCTTCCTGTTTTATACTTGGTTCTGCTCTTCGTGAACCAACGCTTTCAATTAAGCGATTTCAACGTGTATTACGGAGCTGCCGATGCGCTAATGAACGGAGAACAGGTCTATGGCAAGTCCTTCGGATTATCCAGTGGATTCTACAAATACTCTCCAGAAATTTTGGTTCCCTTTCTTCCCTTTGCGTTGTTGAAGTATGACGTTGCAGCTGTCTTTTTTTATTTGATCAATACCGGAATCATTCTCTTGTTGTTGAAGGAATTCAAACAGACATTTTTCAAGTCATATGAATGGGGAAGGGAAGTGTGGTTCTTTTTAATTGTAGCAGTTTTGTTTTTTGGAGATCAACTCGAACGAGAATTGTTTTTAGGAAACGTCAATGCACTCTTGCTTTTGCTAACGCTTTGGTCTGTGCGTTCCATTGAGAACAATCAACGCGCGAAGGCCGGACTTATTTATGCAGTTGTTCTGTGTTTTAAAATTCACTTCCTAATTCTTCTTCCTTATTTCATTTTGAAAAAAGAATGGAAAGTATTGCTCTATACGTTGCTTGGATTAATGGGAGCAGCCCTTGTATTATTCGTTTGTGTTCCGAATAGATTTATCGTTCTTCATTCGCAATGGTTGAAAGCTGTTCAGGCGCACAACGTGCAATTGGATCAAAGTTCGAATACCATTTACTTCTTCATTCAGAAAATATTATCATCCCTGCATATGGCAGTAGTGCCGACGGCAGCTGTGCTCATTGGATTGGCTATTTCAGGATTGACGTTCTTGAAATTTATTTGGAAGAATATCGAAAAAGGATTTCAATCAAACGAAGCGTTAATTCTACTCGCATTAATTCCAGTTTTAACGCACACCGATACAGAGCATTTTTTGTGGGCCATGCCGTTCTTCCTAATGATACTCATGACCATTTCAACATGGAATAAAAAAGGAAAAATAATTGGCTATGCCGCCCTTGTCCTTGCTTCGATTCCATTTTTGTTTAATAGTCCAGATATTGTTGGAAAGGGGCTTTCGAAACAACTCGACGAAGGAGGAATAGGTCTTTCTCTCATGCTGTTGTTGGTGTTGTCTTTCTTTTACCGCAGTGTTAAGGTTTTCAAAAATCGGTTCATTTAAATCGGTTAATAACTCGCGGTCTGTTTATTTAGGTTGAACGATTGAAGAGGATATATTCGTTAAAACCAAACGAACATGGCTCCTCGCAAACAAAGAAAAATTTACGTGCTAGACACTTCTGTTCTTCTGCACGACCACAACAGTATTAACAGTTTCGAAGACAACTATGTTGCTATTCCCATAACTGTTTTAGAGGAGTTAGATAAGTTCAAAGTGGGTAACGAAAATAAAAATTTCGAAGCACGCGAAACCATTCGAATCATTGACAGATTGTCTTCAACACATACACTGAATGCTTGGGTTCCGTTAGGTAACGGGCACGGTGGGAAGTTCAAAATTATTTTAGATATAGACCTTTCAGCGAACGACGATGCTGAAGCGATCTTTCAATCAAAGAAAAACGATCATAAAATATTGAATGCGGCTATAGTTCTTCAGAAGCAAGAAAAGAGCAGCAAGGTTGTGTTGGTTACGAAGGATATTAACCTTCGTATCAAAGGAAAGGCGCTAGATATAGTTGCTGAAGACTATAAAACGGGTAAGGTTAAGGAAAGTGTTACGGCTTATCGCGGTTACAGCGTTTTGGAAAATGTTTCTGCAGAGGCTATTCGTAAGCTTTATACGACGGGTGAATTGAAAGATGCGAAAATCTTAGGTAAAGAAAAACACAACAATCATTTTTATGTGTTGAAGTCTGGAACATCGAGCGCTCTTGCTTTCCACGGTGGAATAGAAAAGAAAGTTGAGCGCATAGATAAAGTTTATGCAATGGGCATTAAACCCAAAAATGCTGAGCAAGCTTTCGCGCTTCATGCTATCATGAATCCAGAAATAAAGCTTATTACAATTTCAGGTGTCGCAGGGACAGGAAAGACTTTGCTTGCATTAGCGGGTTCTTTGGAAATGAGAAATGGATTCGATCAATTGATTTTAGCTCGCCCAATTATTCCACTTTCGAACAGAGACATTGGCTTCCTTCCAGGAGATGCCGAGGAAAAAGTTTCACCCTACATGCAACCGCTTTTCGATAATTTGAATTTCATAAAAAAGCAATATTCGGAAAATGAGAAGAAGAGAAAAGTAATTGATGAGATGCAAGCCGATGGAAGAATTATGATTACGCCTTTAGCGTTCATTCGAGGAAGAAGTCTTTCCAACTGTGTATTTATTATTGATGAAGCGCAAAACCTTACTCCGCATGAAGTGAAGACAATTATTACCCGAGCAGGAGAAAATACAAAAGTGATATTAACGGGAGATGTCCGTCAGATTGATACACCATACCTAGATGAGCAGTCGAACGGATTGTCTTATGTAATGGACAGATTGAAAGGACAAGATTTATATTGTCACATTACCCTTGAAAAAGGAGAAAGAAGTGAATTAGCGAATTTGGCGAACGAAATGCTTTAAACCGTTTCTTCAATATTGGAAAGGACAACAATTTGCTCTTTTCCTTTCTTGGTTACATTGTAACCAAGACCGCCCTTGTTAACGATGTAACCTTCAAGATACAATTTTGTAACGCGCTCTCCTAGTTGTGTGCTGTGCGTTTGGTGAGCAGCATCACGCTGAATGCGGGTCCAAAAATTAGCCTCTAATTGATTGAGTTTAATGTATTGACTTTTATTGTTCTTGCGAAAAGTCTGAATGATATCTAAGATTACAAAATCGTATTTATCCATGTTCTAAATCTCCAAAAGTTTTGATTAAGCTTCTCAACGAATGTACTCTGCTAACTTGGGTGTGTGACAAGCAAGTCTAATTTTTTGCTCACAACATATTAACTAAATTTTATACCTTCGTTACACAACCTTAATGAAATGAAAAAACTGTTACTCAGCGTTTTGATCGTTGCGCCTGTATGTTTAAGCGCACAAATTACCATAACCAAGAATAATCTGCCACTGGGTGGCGATGTTCTCGCTCAAGAGAATGCGACCATTACTGGGACATTCGATGAGGGAGATACAGGTCCCAATCACGTTTGGAATTTCGATGAGAGTAATCTAACGCTAACAGGGAATATTCAGCAAACGGAATGTGTAGATATTTCAACAACACCTTTCGCTTATCAAATCTTTTTCAATAGTCCGTTTGACTCTGAACACAATTCAGATTTTGCGGTAGGTTTAGCATCCATAGGTGGAAGCACGCAAGGTCTGCCAGTTACGTTGGAAGATATTTATTCCTATTATCAAAATAGCAATAGCAGATATGCAATTGTTGGAGTAGGAGCAACAGTTAGCGGTATTCCAATTCCGCAACAGGCAAGTCCTGTAGACGTGGTTTACGATTACCCTGTGACTTTCGGCGATTTGCATACAAGCGTTTCAGAGCAGGTGATTCAAATTCCTACATTGGGATACAGAAAAACAAATCAGACGCGTGTGAACGAAGTCGACGGATGGGGTACAGTGAATTATTTCGGAACCACGTACGATGCAATTCGTGTGAAAACAACAATCAACGCTGCAGATTCTATTTATGTAGATTTGTTGGGTTTCGGATTTCAATTTGATCGTCCGGAAACAATTGAATATAAGTTCCTGGTTCACGAATGGATGGTTCCTTTGGTTCAAGTGAATTATACTGCTGGTGCGAATTCTGGTGTGTTGGTTGCTTCTCAGCCAGTGAGTGTCATAGAGACAGAAGCACCTCAGTTTGTGGTGTATCCTAATCCAACCACGGATAACCTAACCGTTCAATGGGACAATGCCATCAACGTTCCTTATGCTGTATTTAGTATGGAAGGAAAACGCGTCATGGAAGGAAGCCTATCTAACAATTCGCAAATCGAAGTTAGCGCGTTGGCGAATGGTTTGTACTTTTTGAAAACAGCTACAAGTGAGACGTATTTCTTGAAGAAATAACATTCAATTAGTAATAGAAAAGGGGAGCAATGCTCCCCTTTTTTTTGGACTTGAAATGATTTAATTACAAGTGAATTCTGTGTTGCTCGGATTCGGATCGCAGAAATTTAAATTTGCAGTGTAAATACCGTTCTTCAATGCATTAATGTTGCTGGTTCCGTTACCAGCTTCCAACGGAATGTTCAGCACATATGCACTAGCGCGTGAAGCAAATAAACCTAAGCCACCAACAACATTTGTGTAGCTTGGACGCTCTTGAATTATACCGGTAACAGGGTTGTTAACGTTAATGTAAGTCTTGAGTTCATCGTTAGCTAGTCCCATGCGCAATTCGAAAGCACGGGTTTTATTGCCGTCGTAGGTCCCCACTTCGCGACGAATGTGTGTATCCGTCGGAAGGTTTGTCCCTAAATAAGAAAAGAAAGGTTCGGCATTGAACGTGAGGTTGTAGTAACCTGAATTCAAATCAATGTCATCTGCGTTGAATGTTCCGATTTTCCAGTCAATGAACTTATCTGTAGAGGAAACCAATTGCGTAAGCGCATTGTCAGAATACACGTTTTCTGTGTAGTAAAAACGAAGAGCTAAATCATAAATCTCTGCGTTGTCAATCGGAGTCCAACGAATGGAAACATTATCGCGATAATCGATAGCTCCCGTTACGGTGTTTATCGAGGCAAATGACATTCCTAAGTTGGTTTGTGGGCTTTGGAAAAAGACATTAGCTGAAGGAATAACGTTCGTCCAAGCGAACACATCTGGACGAGAAACGAAATCGGCAACGAGCTTGTAGGTGGCATTTGGATTAAGTCCAGTAGGAGTTGCAAAGTAATATACCGTTTGCGCTGGTCCGTAAAACATGCCGTTCACATCTTTATTGTTGATAGTAATTGGCGAAAGGTTGTGTGTTGCAATCGGATTAGGATTCCCAGTAACATATTCGTCAATACGCAAAGAAGTAAATTCTTCCCACTTGTATTCAGAGCTGTCGCGAATCATGGCGTACTCGTTCAAATTTCCATCGCCTAAAAAGGTCTTATTTACTTTCACAAACTGAGTG